>Ga0307517_10005492_pt1 | contig 19084 bp, 15 predicted proteins | sample 23_EM_MG_FD_194515 | JGI IMG/M metagenome (GOLD analysis project Ga0307517, IMG submission 194515) | Populus trichocarpa ectomycorrhiza microbial communities from riparian zone in the Pacific Northwest, United States - 23_EM | ecosystem: Host-associated > Plants > Roots > Unclassified | place... | reverse complement strand
GGCGTGCCGGGGCGGAACCGCGGGAGCCGCTGGCTCCGGCCCGGCATGGTGAAGGCTGACCGAGCCACCGGTTAGAGCCGCAAGCCGGCTGGCACGCGGCGCGACACGGCCCGCCTCCCCAGATCAGGGAGACGGGCCGGTCCCGGCGATTCCGCCCGGCCTCGCGATCAGTCGGCGGCGGGCTGGTGCTGGTGCCGGGCGGCGCGCTGCGCGTCCCGGATCCGCTGGAGTTGGCCGAAGGAGTGGTCGCCCTGGGCGACGCGTCGCCGGTTGGCAGCCATACCGACGCGGGGCGGGCCGTACACGGCAAGGGTGTCGGCTGCTGCTTGTGAGGCATACCCGGCATCCATGAGTGCCTGCTCGTCGGGGAAGACGTCCGCGTGCCGCTCGTGGTCCAGGTCGATCAGGGAGTCCTCGTTGCCACCGAGGCTGTAGACCCACTTGAAGTTGTGCGGAGGGTTCGGCTCGACCAGACGCCGGAAGCGGGAGACCTCTTTGGTGTAGGCGTAGAAGGTGATCCCGGACGGGGCTCCGCGCATGATGTCCAGCCACATGACCAGGTAACTGTCGTCGAAAAAGTCACCTCCGTCGTGTATACGGATGTGGCGACCGGCGTAGCGGGGGTGGCGTAGCTCGGCCGCCATTTGTTCCTGCCAGAGCAGGGGGGTGTCGAGGACCATGAGCAGGTTGCGAAGGTGTGCGGCTCGTACCGTGGGGTAGCGGTAGGCGCCTTCGAGGGCGTAGCAGAACTTGGCGCAGACGCGCGCCTGGGGACATACGTTGATTGCACGTCCGTCGGGCAGCTTGACAACCCAGGCGGGCAAGGTCCAGTTCCATACGCCCTGAGCCTTCATATGGGAATTCTGGGTCAGCAGCGGTTTGGTGGCCATGAGTGAGCACTCCACGGGTGGGACAGCAGGGGTGGGGTGCGGTGGAGGAGGCCGTCGGGTGCAGCAGACAGGGGCGCTACGGGGCTGCTGCGGGGGCCATACCAACGCCCAACCCCGTCGGGGGGTGGGCTACGCAAGACCAGAACGGACCCCGTTTGGGGAAGGGGTTGCCCCAGGTGGGTCCGACCCGGCGTGAACCACTTTGGCGGGGCGGGGTGTTAGCGACGCAAGTGCCCGGCGGGGGTATGCCGGGTGGCCGACTCGGGCGGTATGGGTGCTGGCGTGCCAGCCGGGGCGGCGGACGCGGGTGAGCCGGCTGGCGGCTCGGCCATGGGGTCGGGGCCGCCCACGGTGGCGCCGGTCAGTCGCGCTCGCCGGTGCGGCGGTACTGGTCGTCGATGTGGATGTTCAGAGGGCCGTTGATGTGCAGGGCGCGGGCGAGGGCGTAGGCGGCGTCGCGGGCGGTGCGCTTGCCTGTGGCGCGCACGGTGCCGTTCGCGTCTTCGGCGGACCAGCCGGTGCCTCCGCCGCGCCTGGCGTCGTGGAGGAGGGTGCCGCCCTTGCCTGTGCCCTTGAACATGACCAGGCCCTTGGTGGGGGTGACGAGGTCGACCTCGACGGTGATGGTGGTGGGGGCGTTGTCGAGACGCAGGGCATGGGCGAGGGGGTTGGTGCCGCGGTCGGCGTCGTCGGCCTCGGTCCGGCGTTGCGCGTCGGTTTTGCGGGCCTGGGCACGCTCGGTTGTGCGGGTGCGCATCCGGGTGTAGGCGAGGCGGGGTGCGGAGGACTGGGTCTCGGGGTGCGCGGCACGCCATGCGACGGTGTCCGGGGTGTCGTATGCCTCGGTGACCTGGTCGAAGATCTTCTCGGCGATACCGCGGGGGCACTGGCCCATTTCGGGGTTGGCGTCGTGGCCGTTGGTCTCGAAGGCGGTGATGGCGCGTTCCGCGAACAGGGAATCGGGGCGCTTGTTCTCGGCTGAGGCCCGCAGCATGTCGAGGTATTCCGGGCGGGTGAGGATGTGGCCGCTGGGGGTGGTTTCGGGCAGGGATGCGGGGATGGTGGTTGCTGCACCGGTCTGTTGGGCGGCCGGGCGGGGTGTGTGGATGGCCGTGTGCTGGCTGGTGGGGGGAGTGAGAGGGTGCACGGGCAGGTCCTGTCGCTGGTATGTGGCGGGGCACGGGTGGGCGCATCGTGTGAGGGTTGGGGGTTAGCCGGGCAACTAGGGCGTGGGCGTACGCGCGCGGCCCCGTCCCTGGGTGCAGGGGCGGGGCCGCGCGGGTGTGCCGAGGCGTGTGTTTGCTGTGGCTTCTTGGGTTGGGGTCAGCGGGCGGTGGCTACGGCGTCGGCGTGGGGCTGCGGGTCTTCGCAGGGGGCCTGGGCGGCGTGCTTTGGGGTGGCCTGGCGGTGCTGGCCTACGGGGGTGAGTGACTCGCTGCCGTCGGCGGGGATGATCGCGGCGACGCTGTCGCGCCAGTGCGGGATCCGGTAGCGGTGGGGGCCGTGGATGAGGTGTCCTTGGCTGCGGCCGCCGGGCCGGGCGTAGGTGAAGGTGTCGCGACACGTCCCGTCGGTGAAGCGCAGCGCGTGCGTGAGGCGGACCTGCATGCCCGACCTGAGCTGTCGGCGCAGGAAGTCGCGTTGGTCGTGGTACCGGTGGCAGTTCGCCCGCCACTCCAGCGCGTACTCATTGGTCGTCGGCGTCAGCGCGTTCAGCACGGCCGTGGGGGCTCTATGAGCGCCTGGCCCCATGGACTCGTCCATATCCTTGTAGCCGAAGTTGTGCGTGCCGCGGGTCCAGCGGGTGAGGGCGACGAATGCGGTCACCTCGCTGGTGTTGCGGTCGCGGACGGCTGCATAGAACACGTGGTCGACGGTGCCGTGCGCGAGGATCGCGTAGCGGTCGTCGAGTTTTTGCGCGAAGTGCTCGCCGTTGGTCTCGGCGCCTTGGTCACGGTGGTAAAACAACCAGCCCATGCGGGCCACCTTTCGGAGAAGGGGGCCGGTTCTGGTGCCCGGCCGCGGTGGGGAGCGTGGGCAGGCGGGGGGCAATCGGTGCAAGGCGCCCCTGGGCCTGGCCAGCCCGGGTAGTCATCCGCTGCGCAGGGGGAATGCAGTTCGCCGGGTACACGCCGGGTTTCTGGCGGCGGGCCGCCAGGGCCGGCGGCTCTGCGGCTCTGCCGGCAGCAAGGCACGGCGGAGGTCACCGACAGGTCGGGCTCGGCGGGCCGTCAGGGAACAACGCTGCGGCTGCCAGCCTGTCGCGGCGCTCCTGGGTAACCTCAGCGCCGGACGGGCGTACTCGGGCCGCGTCGCAGGACCGCATCTGAGCGGTAGGGGGAGATCGTTCGGTGCGGCCGGGCGTCAACAACTCTGGGCAGCATCCCTGACCAGTGGAGGAGCGACGAGGAGATGTACGCGCGGGTGGCGGGGCCGGGCTGGCCAGGAGAACGGGGAACGGCGGTGGCCAGCACCCGGGAGTGGGTGCTGGCCGCTGGCGGGTGAGCTTGGGCGCTGTGACCGCTCGTTGTTCGTCGTATCGCTGTGAGTGCAGTGGTCAGGTCGTGGCAGGTGACTGGCGGCCTTGGTCTTCCTCGTCGGCGGTCCCGGCGGTGTAGCAGGTGCCGGTGTCGTTCGCCGAGTGAGGGGTCTGCTGGTCCGAGCTTGGTGCGGCTGGGCTGCCGCTGGCTAGTACCCCGAGGAAGGCGACACCGAGAGCCCAGGCGTGAAGGCACGCGCCGCGGTTGGCGGGGATCAGGGCGAGCGCGGAGTTGGCGTAGGTGGGCTGGTTGCCGGTCGCACGCTCGATGGCAGTCTCGGCGGTGATGTACGCGCCGAGCTGGAGCGTGCCGACGAGGCCCACGGATTGTTCGCGGTGGCCGGGCTGCCAGGACCAGGTGGGTCCGCCTGTGCCAGCGGGCGGCGTTTCGTCTCCGCCTGCACCGACCCTTGCCAGGCTCTCCAGCGCGGTGAACCAGCGCAGGGCGAGAATCGTGTCGGCGCGTACGGTGAGGGAGCCGTCGTCAGGGGCGATGATCACGGTGCCAGTGGTCCGCCAGCGGCGGGAGGAGTCGCCATACGCCTCGAAACGCAGGCCCGTGACGTCACCGCCTTCGTGAGCGCGGGTGGTAAGGATCGGGTCGGAGGCGTGCAGGGAGGTGTACAGGCCGTGCCAGGTGCCGGAGGCATCCAACGCGGTGTGCAGGGCTTGACGGGTGTCGAACACAGGGGTCCTTCCCTCAGCGTGTCGGGGGGCGGCCCGCCGAGAGCGGACCGTGTGACAGTGAGGGTCGAGTGCCGGAGTGTTAGCAGGGCAAGCCGTGGGCGCCAACACCGCGGTGGCGCGGCAGCGGCCCCACGCGGGAGGGTCGGGCGTGGGGCCGCTGCGGCACGATAAGGGTGCTACATGGCGTCGCGGGCGAGGGCGATCGCGGGGGCGTAGTCGGGGCTGGCCGGGGACAGGGGCCAGTCAAACAGAAGGTGGAGGTGGTCGAGCCACCACCCGGTGGCAGCCGTGGTGATCCGCTCGGTCTGGGCGGCGAGCGCGGCAGGCAGCGGGATGAAGGTGCCGTGACTGTTCTCGGTTCCGGTGATCAGGACGGGGCCGGCCAGGGGGTAGGGCAAGTGCTGGTCGCTCCAGGCACAGGCCAGGGTCCAGGCGACCGGGTTGGGCGGCAGCATCTCGGCGATGCCGTTGCCGTGGACGTGGATGACCGTGTGGGGATGGTAGTAGGCGGCTTCGGGGACGCCACCGGCGTGCTGCTTGCGCCATCCGTACTGGTCGTGATCGGGCAGCGAGAGTCGCTGGAAGCCAGGGATCGGGGTGGGTGTGGGGCTTTTCGGGAGGGTGGACAGGGGCGGGATGAGCAGCGCGGCGGCTGTGGTCACGGCAGTGTTCCTCTGGTCGGTGCCGATTGCGTGGTGCCGGCTCGGAGAGTCGAAAGGGGACCGTTGGTGTCCGGCCCGGCGTGAGGAACAGTGGCCAGTCGGCCCGTTAGCCGGGCAACTCCCCCGGCCCTGGCAGGGCTGGTTGGGGCTCAAGGCCGTAGACGAAGCCCAGGACGGCAAGGGCCGTCGGCAGCGGCCCCCGAGACATGGGTTTCGGTGGACCAGTCGGCCCGCGCCACCCTGAGGTATTACGGAACCTGGGCGGCAGGGCGACCAGCTCGACAGTGGCGCCGTAAGGAATCGCGGGGCCGCGGCCGGGCGCTGCCGCGCGGCTGATGAACCGTCCGGGGCGGGTTGATAGGCGCGCGCAACCCGGGCACGGGCGAAGCCGTTCGCGCTGCCGGGGCCCCGGTACCTTCCGTGTACGGCGGCTCCGGGGCCCCGGGGCATTTGGTGGTTGGCGGGACGGACAGGTGTATGTCAGTCGGCGCGGTTGGTCAGGTCGACGGCCAGTTCCTCGCCCTCACGCGGGTGCAGGAGCTCGGACAGCGCGTCCAAGGCCCGCGTCAGTTCCTTGTCCGGCAAGCCGACGCGTTCTGTGACGGTCTCGTTCAACTCGCCGGGGTACAGCGCGACGTCCTGGTCGCTGTACCGGTCCGCCCCGCGCTTGGATTCAACGGCCGTGAATACGGCGTAGGCGTACGGGCCGGCTGTGAGGGCTCGAACTCGTCCGGCGGCGGCCCGGCGCCAGTAACTCTCCTCGGCCGTAGCGGCGGCCTCGCGGGTCGCGGCGAGTACAGCAGGGGCGAACCGTTCGAACCTCGCGGTGAGGGCCGACACGCGATGGCGTTGCAGGGCACCCTGCAACGCCTGTTCGGCGCAGCACTCCGAGCGCCAGCACACACACCGGTGGCAGTCCCGGCAGTCCTGCTCGCGATCGCAGCCGCATCGGCAGTCGAACGCCCGGCACTCCGGTGTGTGCTCCAGCTGGGTCTTCGAGGACTCGTCCAGCACGGCCAGGATCGGCCTGATGCCGGCGGCGATCAGGTTCACAGCCGCGTACGCCTCCGCTCCGCGGGCCGTGTCCGCCCACGCCCGGTCAGCGTCCGTCCGCGCGGTCTGCTTCCGCTGCCGGTAGTCGTCCTCCAGGGTCGCGTGCATCTCAACCAGATGTCGCATGAGGCGCACCGGAGAGTGCTGTTCGCACCCCTCCTGCCCTTCGACGTCTGCGCGGCACGTCCGGCAGAAGGTTCCCAGGATTGGATGCAGGTACACGTGGTGGACCCGGGACAGCATGTCGAGGAGCTGTTCGTTGTGACCCAACACCGCATGGAGAAGCGGCCGGATGCGGTCCAGTTCACCGAGAAGGTCCCGGGCATCTTGCTGCTCCCCGGCTGGTGTGGCGTTCAGCGCGACGTGAATGGCGTCGACTCGAGAGGCCGGCAGCGGGTCGCGGCCAGGCACGTGACTTGTGGGCATGAGGTGTCTCCGATGGGGGCTCGGGCTCCATCCGACCGGTCCGAGCACGGCGGTGATGGGCGATGGTGACGAGCAAAGACAGCAGGACGATGCCGTCGCGGCGCACCGTGACAGGCCACCCGGCTACGCCCGCAAATCCCCGCCCGGGGCAGCAGCACGGCCAGGGGTGCTGACGGGAGCGGCTGCATCACCGCAGGCCAGCAGACAGACACACGCACCTGGCCCCCTGCGTATGCCGTGGCGGCAGACGCAGGTGCCGCCCGTAAAGGGGAAGGACTACGTACCCCTACGTGTGCTTGAGGGCAGGGTTGTCCTCGGCTCGCCTCTCAAGCGTGACCGCGTGCCGGTCGAGGAGACGGCTGACGCTGTGCATGCCGGTGAGCCAGCCGCGGGTGCTGCGGTTGAGCCCGTACAGCGCGCGCTGGTCGCCGCGGTGCTTGTCCACGCGCGCGACAAGTTCGCGGGTGTAGGCGGCCAGGATGATCTCGGCGGCAGCCAGCGCCTCGTGCGGGGTGGGGGCGTCGGGGCGCTGGTCGAGCAGGGCGTCGCGGAGCGCTGCCAGCGAGGGTGAGGTGTCGTCCTTGTGGAAGGCGAGCGACGCTCGGATGTCCTCGGCGAGGTCGCCCGTAGTGGCGTGCTCGCCGCTCGGTGAGTGGTTGCAGACACCGGTCTCATCGTGGTCGATAGCCGCTCCGGGGCAGCCGGGCTGCGCCTCGTGGTCGGCCGCGTGGGCGTGCCTGGCGGTGCCGTGGGTGTGGGTTGCGGTCATGGCCGATGGCCTTCCATACGAGTTGTGGTGGTGTCGGGCCGCTGTCTGCGGTCCGGCGCCGAGCACAGTCGCGGGCCGGAGGGTTAGCGATGCAACCCCTGCTGCGGAAGGGGCCGCTGCCATGGCCGTTTGTCAGCGATGGGACACAGTGAAGAGTTCGAGCTGGCGCGGCCGGGGCGGAGTATCGGCTTGTGGTCGGCCGTGGGCGTTCGCGCGTCGCTGGTGGGTCCAGCCGCGGGCCGAGTGCAGTGCTCGCGCTGCGCCTGGGGCGGGCTCGCTTGCAGTGGCGATCCCGCTGCGGTCGGCTGCTGCGAGAAGTCGTGCGGCCTCGTCGGAGTCGGCGCTTTCAGCGGGGTCGAACCAGTAGTAGTGGGCGATCCCTGCGGCAAGCACCTCCACCTGCTCCCATGGCGCTAGGGCGCGGTCTGCCTCGGCGACAGCGTTCGGTGGATCAAGGAGGGTGTCGATGACGACGTCGAAGGCTGCCGCGCGAAAGCGCCGGGCGAGCGCGCGGCGGCCGGCGACGTCCACATGCGCGAGGCGGGGCACTGCGGCGGAGTGGCGTTCCCACCGGCCGTACAGAAGGGCGGCGTGCGTGGTCAGAGCCTCGGCGCCTTCCAGAATGCGCGGTAGCGCGGACAGAAAGTGGGCGACGTTCGCGGGTGTGCCGTGCACGTCCAGGGCGCGGTCGTTGCGGTGCACGGTGCGCAGTTGGACGCCGTATGTCTTGGCGAAGCGGTGTGTTGCGCTGGCGCGGGCCATGCGCCGGTCTGGAGTACCGGGGAGGTTCAGGCGGGCCTGGGCGCAGCCTGAACGGTCGATGCGGATGCGTGACACGGTGGCGTACCGGGCACGCTTTCGGGTCGCTTGAGCGTCCTGCTGGGCCCTGCGGGCAGCAGCTGCCCGCTCGATCTCTTCGACGATGCCTGTGGGTGGCCGCACGGGGTGAGGCGGGGCCTGGTCGCGGCGGTGGGGGTTGTAGATGTCAGCCAGCCGGGCGAGGTGGTCGCCGATGCCGCGCGATCCCTCCAATGGCGCGGAGAGTGACGGCCACACGGTACGGGTGATCTCGACATATGCGCGCCCGCCGAGGACTGTCACGTCTGCGTCGCTGATGCCGAGGGCTGCGGCCTGATGGCGGAGGTGCTCGCTGCTCACAGCGCCGTCATCGCCCATGCGCAGGTCGTAGGGTGCAATCGGGTCGTCGAGATTGAGCAGCCCCCAGCGGGCTGAGAGAATTAGTACGCGAGCAGTCCGGCTGTCGTGGGTGAGCGTGTCAGCGGCACGGCGGGCGGCGCGATGATAGCTCCCTGTGTAGAGCTCGCCCGCAGGTATCGTCTCGCCGGGTTCGCAGGCCTTCTTATCGGCACCGCAAGACACGATGACAACGCGGGTGCGGCAATCCTTTGTGGCCATGTCAACTCCACTCCTGGTGGGTTGGGCAAGGTCAGGAAGCTGGTTGCTTCCGCCCCAAGCTCACCGTGGTGGGGCGGATGGTTAACGCCGCAACACCTCGCCGCAGGTGCGAGGTTGGCGTGGGAACGAAGCGGCCGACTCCCTGGACCTCCCCCGGCGTGGAGAACTGCGGTGCGTCAGCCCGGTTGGCGCCGTAAGGGGGACAGCAGGGATCGGTCCGGGCTAGGCCGGCCACCGTGACTGCCCCGCCGTGCGCGGGGGCGGGGTGTGGCAGCGGCCCCGGCCGGTGGATGGTGAGCCGGCCGGGGCCGCTGGGGAAAGGGGGCGCCAGGAGAGACGGGTTGGTCAGCTAAAGGTCGCCGGGGGCGTCGGGGTGTTCCGGGCACCTGCCGAAGTTGCCGTGTGCGTCGAGCGGGTGGACATGTCGGGTTCCAGACAGGGTGCAACTGGTCGCGGGATCGTCCGCGCAGGAGACAACGCAGGTACATTCGGCCGCCTCATCGAAGGCAGTCCGGGCCTTCAGATCGTCGCGGCGCGCGTAATTGTGCGCTCCGTCGTGGTAGGCAAGACCGCTGGTTGTCATGGCCGTCGCGTGACCGGTCCAGGTTCGGGGGGTGCCGGGGAGGACCGCCGCAGCTGGATCGGAATCGTCCGTGTCACCGTTGAGCCAGGTCCACAGATCACCGGCGAGCTCGTAGAGTTGACCGTTGTCGGCCTGCACGTAGAACTGCGAATCCCCGCCGAAGCCGACATGGTCGTGGCAGTCCCACACGCACACCAGGCTCAGTCCACTGTGTGCGCTGATGCGCCCCAAGATCAAATTGACCTGGTCGTGGTCATAGCCATCGGCCATGCTGCCACGCAGATCGCGGAGGGTGGCGTGGTGTTGCGCGGACTGCACCAGGTCTGCGGCTCGTCGCGCGAACGCCCGCAAATCGTCGAGCGATCCTTCGACGGCGAAGGCCGACGACTGGGGGTCGCCAAGGACCAAGGTGTAAGGACCCTCGCCGTCGTACCCGACGGCCGGTGCGGTGTCCGGGGTGATGACTCCCATGTCGCAGTCTGTTTTGTAAATTTCATATCGTTTGGTCATGATATATCCTTCAGTAGGTGGTTACGGGGATCGGGGCCAGGGGTTGGCAGGCGGGACACTCCCCGTGGCTGGCGCGGGCGTGGTCGCCTTGGTGTGGGCATTGGCGGTCGGCGCGGTCCGGGTAGTGGCCGCCGGGGCCTTCGCTGCACAAGCGGTTACTGAGATTCGTCACGCGATGTCGCCGGGCGCAGCCTTCTGAGCTGCAGCGATGACCGCCTCACGAGCGACGTCACTCGAAGATCACCAGTAGTGACGGTGCGGGCCCGGCTGCTGCGGCAAAGGCAGGAATCATTCGCAGCCGGGGTGTGGGCTACTTGGCAGCGGCGCTCCGCTCGTTCGGTAGCAGGGTCCGAGGCCGTATGTCTGGGGCGTGTGGACCGTGGTGGAGCGGGTGGTAAGCACCGCAACCGCGACCCGGGCGGGCGACGAACGTCTCCGCCGGTCCAAGGGGGACCGGACGTTTCAAGGGTTGCTGCGCCGGGCCGGAAGGTCCGGATTTGGGGCTGCCCTAGGGTTCGGCTCGGCGGGCATCTCCGTCAACGTGCGGGGCCACTCCCCGAAAGGAGTTCAGTGCGGCCCCCAAGGAACCAGCCAGAGGCGACAGCCACCACAACTCCAGCCGCGGCCCATACGGCCACCCCAGCCCAGCCTCGCAGGCCAAGGGTGGCGGCGAGCACGACGCCAACGCCCGCGCCGGTGGCCACGACGCCCGCGGTGAGGCAACAGACGAAGAACGCAATGACCCGGAAGAGGCAGGGCGCAGGGTGGCCGGGTATGCGCCGGCGCCGCTGGGAACGGGAACTGTCGACTGTCGCCCATAGCAGTGGTCTCCTCATAGCACTGGTCTCCTGACACGGAGCTGTGACCCGGTGGCAGCAGGAGCTCACATCAGGTCGAGCTGCTTTGTCGACGGCCACAGCTCACGGCCGATGAGAGCAACCCTGGCTCGACAACAGGCAAGCGGCGCAAGCCCAGACGGCTCGCACTGGGCTGCGCTTCACAGGTGCGCGCAGGTGGTGGGTTGAGCCGTGCGACTGTGTCCGGCGCGCTGGCAGTTGAGAAATCTCAGGCGGCGCGGTTGCCCTGGTGGCGGGACCGGTCATGATGCGTCACGAGCCCTCTCACACACGCCGAACACGAGCACTCGCTACCGTCGGTGGCGGGGTTGCGCTCGCCCTGCTGCCTGTCGCAGCATGTGGCACAGAGCGTTCATGCCACTGACTGCCCCAGCGGAAGTCAAGCCAGAAGAGGCTGCCGCCGCCCCGCAGGGCCGTATCGTGCGGTCCTGCGGGGCGGCACTTGCCCGAAACTGTGCTCGGAAGAACCACCCGTGAAGCGTCCGTTTACTTCATGACCTCGGCTACATGTCCGCTGGGGCAACCAGCCACAGCAGCGGGGCCCGCCCCCGCGATACGCCCGGCGCCGGCCACGCCCCTGCAGTTTCCCGGCCGACGACCCATGCGGCATCGACAGCGGAGGATCGCTCGGAAGCAAGCCAGTCCGCCATCGCCACCCAGAACCGGTTCTTGCTGGCCAACACGTGAGCCATCTTGTCCAGTTCGCTGCCCGGCGAGATATCCGGCACTGTCTCCACTCCCTGCACCCTGTCGGCCCCGGACTGGAAGACGAGCAGCGTCCGGCGAGCGGCTTCGGTCACCGTGCCGCCCTCCAGGTGAAGGGGCTGCACAGGTAGTCGGTCCAGCGAGGCCACGGGCTCGACGTCGGGGACGATACGCAGTTCGGCGCGCTTCTCTCGCTCGTCCCACTCCAGGTGCAGGAACGCCCCCATAGCCTTGCCTCCGGGAGTCTCGCTCACCACGTACAGGCCGTACAGAGGCCATCGTTCCGGAAGTCCTTCGGGCAGTTCATCCCCTGCCGCCTCCAGCAGAGGGAAGACGCTGTCGTGGACGTTGAGCATGTGCCGTCCGGCCGCGCGCCAGGCACCGAGAGCGGCCAGCCGCGCGGCGTCCGCCGCCGCGTAGACCGCAGCCCCCCGGCCCGTCACACCCGGCGGGTGCGTGGTGCGGCTGCTGTACTCGTTCGCCAACGCCTCCTGAACCCGGGCCACGGGTAGCCAGCACCAGGTCGGGATGTCCGCCGCAGCTCCAGCGCGTACCGCATCCAGTCGGTCGAAGATCCCGGGAAATTGCCTCTCTGCCTGCCGCTCCAGCTTGTCCATCCGCCCGGCGGCGGCCCGATACATCGGTGGCAGCCACTGGTACATGTCAGGCAGCTCTTGGTCCCGGCGCTTCACGAAGTTCTTCGCGTACGTCTCGCGATCCATGTCCATCCCTTTGGGCGATAGTCGACCGGGTGTAACCGATCCATGCAGCTTCACCCCTGCCTACTCTGTCGCACCCTACTGACAGCCGTCGTCAAACTTGGCCATGAGTCGCCAGCCGGCAGGGGGAAGGGGCGGAGCCAGCCGCTGCGGTACGGGTGCGGCGGCCGGGCGGTGGGTCGTCAGTCAGTGACGCGGTAGGGGTGGCCCACCTGGGGCTGCGGCTCGTCGGGGCAGACGGTGTGCGGCCATCGGCACGCGATCTCAAGGTGCGTGCCGAAATAGGCAGGGGCCTGCCGCTTTGGCGCGGGTGTCCCCTAAACCGGTCCCCCTCCGGGGTGGGTGCCTAGGTGCCGACGGCGGCAGCTCCGTCAGCTGGCCGCCGCCCGCGTCGGCGATTACGGGAATCCGTGCTTCCACGAGCGGTTCAGGGCTCGAATGGCATGTTCGCCACTGTCGTCGCCTCCTCTTGGGCACCGCTGACCATCAGGTTTCGTCATCGGCGACCAACTCTCCGTCGCAGCCGCTGGCGTCCTCTCGGTCGCTCGCCGGCCGCCCTCCCGGCGAACAGGAAGCCGGCGTCGAGCTCCAGGACGGAGACGCCCTCGTCATCCCCGACCGCGAGCAGCGTCCCCAGCGCGGCGAGGCAGCGGATGGGGGACCGGCGGTGCAGCACGGCAAGGGGGCGCGGAGCAACCGGGTCCCAGAAACGGATGGTCAGATCCTCGCCACCTGAGGCAAGGAACGGCGTTCTGTCGGGCAGGGCGCCGAAGGCCAGCGCATGCACTTGCAAGTCATGCGCCGCCAGGGCATTGGGAGGTTGACGCGGTTCCGCCTTGAGGTCCCAAAGCAGGACCGGTGCTCCGCGCAGGTTTTCGGGGCCTTCTCCGACCGCCGTGCTGGCTGCGAGCAGAATACGTCCGTCTGGGGTGGTGCCAAGCGCTGCGGTGGAGAGCCAGTCACGGCCGGTGGTGCGCCGGACCGACGCTCCGGTAAGAGCATCTCGCACTAGTATGTCGTGCTTGTCCACATCGACCAGCAGGAGCCGTTCCTCGGTCGGCACACTGGAGTCGAAGGACGCCACCAGCGGCAACGGCCGGTTGGCGAAGATGCGTCCGACCAGCTCACCGGTAAGCGGGTCCCGGTACTCGCGCTCCTGGTTGTTCTTGCATTCGAGCAGCAGACGGCCGTTGGTGGCGGTCTGCCACCGGAGCCTCATTTGTGCGGGCGGAGGTGCCGGATCGACCGGGTTGCTGGTGGCGACGTCCCACAGCCGCACCGTTCCCTCCCAAGACAGGGCAGCGCCGAGGAAGTGGTGGCCGCCTGACACAGTACCGAGTGCGACGGAGTCGCACTGCTCGTCCGGGAAAGGCCGGATGCTCGGCGTCCCGCCGTCTCTGAGATCTCCGACGCGAACTGCGTGGTCACCGTCGCGAAACGCGAGATGGGTTTGTCCGTCCGGCGCCCCGCCCAAGGCCACCAACCCCACTGGTGCCAGACCACGGCTGGTCTCGGTGTCGCTCAGGACACCGCCGAGCGTGTCCCAGAGCCGCACCGTGTCGTCGACGCCGCTGGAGGCGAGCAGGACCTCGCCGTCCAACGCGCAGCCGAAGGCGAGCGCACGCAGCCCTCCGTCATGGTGTCCGCTGAGTGGCTCGCGGGTCATCTCACCGGAGTGCAGGTCCCGCAACTGGATCTCGGTGTTGTAGGTCTGGTAGGCCAGCAGACAGCGTCCGTCTGGTGTCGCGCCGAACGCCACCGGCGGAACCCAGCCCGCCTCGGTTGAGTCGACTGGTCTGCCGAGCGCGGTGGCGTCGGCGGCGTCCCGGAGCTGGAACGTGCCGTGCTCGTCGTGGCAGACGCACACCAGCTGTCCCTCGGCCGTGGTGCCGATGGCCAGCACGTCCTCGGAGAACTCCCGCTGCGCCGCCGGATCGATGTGCAATGACCTGCCCCGCAGATCGACGTCCCAGAACACGATCTTCCGGCTGCCCTGTTCCGGATCGAGGCTGGCGCCCGCGATCCTCAGCTGTCCGTTCGGCGCGGCTACGACCGCGATGTCTGTCAGGTTTTTTCCGCCGGTCAGTCGTTTGAGGAGTGCACCGTTCACACCGTCCCACAGCGTCACCACCGAGCCGGCCGCCCCGGCCAGCAGAAGCCGGCCTCCGGGCACGCGGGTGAAGGCCAGCGCGGTGACTGGGCAGTAGACGGTGGCCGGGTCCGCGAGCAAAGTCCTGGTCTCCGGGTCCCACAGCTGTACGGTGCATTCCCCGGTGGCGACGGCCAGTCGTAGGCGTCCGTCGCTACTGACGCCAAAGGCCAGCGCAGTGGTCTCCGTCGGTGGCCCAGACAGTTGGCTCGACGTGGTGATCGTCTGCTCGAACGCGCCTGTGCGGGCGTTCAGTACCTGCACGATGTTGGTGGTTCCGGTGACCAGCAGCAGCCGGCCGTCCGGCGCCGCGCCGAAGGCGATCACCGATCCGCTGGTGCCCGGTGAGGTGAAGGCCAGCAGGCTGTTGTCCGAGCTGATGGCCGCCAGCCGGGTTCGGTAGGTGGGGTGAAGCGCGCCGGGGCGGCTTGCGAGACGGCTGCCCAGGGCAAGAGCGGCCTCCTGCAAGCAGGCAGCGTTGAATTCCAGACTTTGGCCGAGAAGTGGCCGCGCCCGCCGATACACCCTCGCTGCCTCGTTCAGCTCGGCCACGGCAGGTGTCAGCAGCGGCGTCAGCGTCACCGGGTCGGCCACCGCGAGCAGGTCCGGCTCGCGGGTGAGCGCGGCCAGGGTTGCTGGGCCGACGTCGGAGGCGTGACGGGGGAGGTAGGTGAGCACGTACGGGTGGGCGGAGGCCCACAGTCGGCGACCGTCATTGGTGGTCGGGACGGTGGCCAACAGGGCGTCGGTGACCGTCTGTGCCTCGCCGCTCGGCTCCCCACGGAGGTGGGCGGTGAGTTCGTGGTGTACGGGACGGAAGACCGACCGGTTGCCCGGCCCGAGGTCCTCGACGATGTACGCACCCGCCTGCTTCTGCAGCAGGCGGATGTCATCGTTCGTGACACCCGTGCCCTCGCGCGAACCGGCCAAGGCCTGGGCGACCGGCACCCAGATGTTCTCCCAGGGCAGCCCGGGCCCGTTGGCGAAGGCGAGCGCGCGTAGCAGGGTGCGAGCCGCTTCGGGGGCCGTGGTGACGCGGGCGAGGTCTTCCTCGAAGGCTCTGCCGAGCGTGCTCGGCAGATGCTTCCGCCAGCCCTCGTCCGCAAGGTTGGCGGGCTTCTTCTGGCCGCGGGTAGAGCGGGCCAGCAGCTGGCCGACCAGGAACGACTCCGCCCGGCGACTGTGGTCTGCGGCCGTTGTGGCCCGGTCGGCCAGCTCGGCGGCGACGGCATCCACGATCTCGTCCGCGGCCGACTGGTAGGGCGTTGTTGTGTGCGGTTCGTGAGCGGCGAGCAGCAGTTCGCGGATGTAGTCGACCAGCGCCTCATGATCCAGATAGGGCGCGCGATCCAGATCGATCAACAAGTCGGCGGGCCCGATCCGCGTGAGCAGAGACTGCCGGGTGCCCAGAACGACCCGCAGACCGTACCTGCGGGCCAGCGGCACCAGCAGGGCTTCCAACAACTGGACGGGATCGACAGCCTCGTCAACGGCGTCCACGAGTACCGCCCACTCCTCGGTCTCCGGGTTCGCGGTCAGGTGCTGCAACAGCTCCGCAGCGCCGTTGGCCTCACGTTCGAGCCGCTCCGCGATCTCCTGGGCGACCTGATCGGCATTGAGCCCGTGACCATGCACAGCGATTAGCGGGGCGCCAAGACGGACCAGCTCCGCGGCTCGGGCCACCAACGTGTTGTCCGTCGCACCGTCCGGTCCAAGCAGGCGCCGACGCGCGGCCGGGCTACTCAACTGGGCGGGCAGCGCGAGCAGGGTGGACTTCCCGGACCCGGGGCTTCCGGTGACTACGGCGAGACCACCGTCAGACCCACCCGCGGACAGCCAGCCGAGCAAGTCGGTGGTGGCTTGGATCCGTCCGGCGCGGCCAGTGAGGTAGAAGCCTGTCGTGGCCTCCGGGGCGCCGTGCAGCTTGGAGATCCAGTGATCCTGGGCGCTAACGGTCAGACCCCCAATGCCGGGGTGGTAACCCACGTTGCGGAAGAATGGGGCGAGCCCGCCCTTTCGCAGGGGTGGGAAGGGGAGGGTCGTCTGCTCCGCAGTGCCAAGGATCTCGTTGACTGCGTACGAGAGGCTGTCCAACCCCACGTACGGCGCGCTGACGCCGACCAGCGGCCACTTCAGCGCCTCCGCCAGCGCGTTCGCGAACCGGCCCTGCTCCGCGAACTCCATTCTGCTGGCGCTCGCGAGGACCCACAGACGGTCGTTGCCGCAGTGCTGCAACTCGTCGCCGATCTCCTCAGCGGCGCCGCCCGCGAAGCAGCAGTCGATGATCAGCAGAACCTCCGGCTGCTCCGCGTCGGGCGTGCCGTGCCGGTCCGTGCGCATCAGCAGCCTCGGCAGGTCGATCGCACGTAGGGCCGAATGGCCGTAGTCTGCAGGATTCGACTCTTTGAGAACAAGGAAGTAGTGGTCACGCTCCGGGTGTACACCGTGGCCGGTGTAGTAGACGATGACCAGTGGATGCGCACGGGCGGCTGCGCCAACGGTCTGCTCCAGTTCGTTAAGTCCGGGGTCGACCCAGTGCAGCCGCTCCTCGGTGAACGGCTGGACCTTGAAATCGGCGAGCGCCTCGACAACGGTCTGCAACGACCCAGGGACCTTGGTCAAGTCGTCGTAGTCGCCGCAGTCGTAGTGTGCCGTGCCAGCTGCCAGCAGTACCGGTTTCAGCGGATCAGGGTTAGAGCCGGAATTCGGCGGGACCTTGGGTGAGGGCATGTCCGAGAGCACTTCCCGTATCTCGCGCGTTGAGGTAGGTCGTCGCCCTGTGCGGATTCTTCGGGGAGTTGACTACCTTGCGGTCGACGACCCGGTTGGGCGACGGGCCGATGAACAGGTCGGATAGGTCGGGCTGGAGGGCGACGATGTCGCCCGGGTCGGCGACGTTCACCCAGGTGGGCACGTTGCCGGGCCAGGAGCCGCAGCCGTCGACGGGACGCGGGGTTAGCCGGTCGAAGATCAGGTTGGGGATGCCGAGAGGGCTGCCGAGCGTGAGCAGCAGCCGGACCGACGCCGGGCGATATTCGTACAGGTACTCGTAGGCGACGACCGAGCCGAGGGAGTGGCCGATGACTACCTGAGTGTCGCTGCCGATGCGTTGCCCGAGGCGACTCAGCACGGCCGTCCGGACCTCCTGCTTGGTGAGGTAGTCCGACACCTGCCGCAGCTTGCCGATGAGCGCGCGCTCAGTGAGATCGACGAAGGTGGGGGAGTTCACTAGACGCCTGAGCATGAACGCCGTGGCGGCCATGCCTACCCCCATGCTGTCCCCTGTCGGGCCTAGGTCGGCGTCCTGTATGAGGGCGGCGTGGTACAAGGTGGCCAGCAGATCACGGTCGAGCCCAAGCCGGACGTCGTCCGGGCCATACCGCGGCTCATCCGGGGCAGCCGCCATGGCACCGGCCGGGCGGAAGAGATTGCCGAAGAACGCCACCCGGAGATCCCCGGCATCCAGCCCCTGGGAAATCCCGTCCATGTCGGCTGCGTCGAGCCCGCCGCGCAACGCGTTGAACCAGTCCGCTTCAAGCTCGTACGCGTCGCTGTACTCCTGCCCGATCCCGTGGACACCCACAATCGTTGCCACACCTCAATCTTGCTCCCCCCGCCAGGTCCCCGCACCCGGGCCGCCACCCCTGGGCCAGCGCCGGCGTCCCCTGTCCGCAGGACCTCGGCATGTGGCCGGCCGTCGCTGACGTAGCAAGGTGCAGTACTGCCCGCTAAGAGATAGATCGCGCACCGCTCCTCGGCCAACACTCGGAGGACATACACCCGGCACTTCAGGGTCTGGAACCGCTCACCGGCTCACTCGGCTTCAACCGATCTCCACCACCGCCTTGGGCAAGTCCCGAACCCTCAGCACACCCTCGTCCGGTAGCCGTCCCCAGCGCTCCGGATCGGGCACCCACACCACGGCCCCTCGTCCACGTACAGCCCTTCGTGACGCTTGAACTCTTCCAATCATTAGGGAAGACACGGAGTTCCAGCACCGGTGGCAGCAGTACGTGTTGGAATGCTGCGACAGGCTGGAAGAGGCACTGGATGAGGCCGCCGACGATGATGTCGAGGGCGGGCTGCAGCTGCTGCTGGTGACCGGCTGGCCGCTGATCCGGCAGCAGGATGCGGAGCTGGCCTACCTGGCCCAATACGAGCAGCACGGGCCCGCCGTACCGTTCGGCGGACGCCGCACCGGCTACGGGCAGGAACCTGATCACGCCGTGGTGCTGTCAGTCCCCCGTTTCGCCGCCCAGCATGCCGCCGAACACACCCGCAGCGAGAAGGAGCGGATCTCCCTCGGACCGGACGTGCCTGACGCTGCCGTCGGCCCCGCCGAGCAGGACGTGCTGACGCTGCTGCGCAGCGCTTACCCTTATCTGCCGACGGACGCCGAGCGCGACGGTGCAGGCGTCCAGCCCACGCCCCTGGTGACCAAAGCCCGGGCGGCGCGGCGCAATGCCCAGCACACGGGCCGGGCGGCCTCCGGCGAGCTCGGCTCTCTGGAGGTATACAACGACCTGGTCGTCGGCAAATACAGCTGGGTACCCGACGACGATCACCCCGGCACCGCTTCAGCTGAGCTGGAAGGCCTGCCCCTTCACTGGCTCAAGGACTGGACGCTGTGCCTGGACGTCGAGTGCGGGCCCGGGCCCGACACCAGCCTGCACCGTCTGTACGGCACGGTGAGTTTCTTCGAGCCCGACACCGGCAGGGTGGGGTTCTCTCCCACCGGCGGTCATCCTGCTATCGCGGTAATGGATCACCGGATCGTCGCACTCACCGGCGACCGGCAGCGGCGCCGCACCGGTGAGGTGGCCGCCCACGAACCGTACGGCGACCACGAGACGGGCGACTGATTTCCAGCGTGGTGCAGTCGGCCCTCGGGACCCAGTCGGCTACTCCTGCTGCACATGCCATCCAGTGGTGCCGCCGCGCGGCCGCGGCCGCCAGCCCTTGTGAAGCCGGGGGGCCGGTTCCTCCAATTCGGAGCGAGCGGCGCCGACGGCAGCGTTCATGGTCGCCCTGTCGGGCTCAGCCCCGGGCCGTTTCGTTGTCCTGGCCCAACCGATGGGCGTCCACATCCCCGGCGCTGATGAGGGCTTCGCGCAGTTCC
>Ga0307517_10005491_pt1 | contig 19085 bp, 13 predicted proteins | sample 23_EM_MG_FD_194515 | JGI IMG/M metagenome (GOLD analysis project Ga0307517, IMG submission 194515) | Populus trichocarpa ectomycorrhiza microbial communities from riparian zone in the Pacific Northwest, United States - 23_EM | ecosystem: Host-associated > Plants > Roots > Unclassified | place... | reverse complement strand
CCTCTACTTGCAGCATCAATGATACTATGGTCAATAGGCATCAATCCTTCATAGAAATATTGAATGAGCAGTTGATCGGGTATTTGATGATGAGGGCATTGAATGCACAGTTGTTCAAATCTTTCCCAATACTCGGAAAGTGTCTCTCCATGAGATTGTCGAATCCCACATATTTCTTTCCTTATGTTGCTAACTCGAGATGCTGGGAAATATTTTTCAAGGAAAATCTTCTTCATGGCATTCCAAGTTCCAATGGAACCTGGGAGAATGGAGAAAAGCCATGCCTTTGCTACCCCTTTTAAAGAGAAAAGGAATACTTTCAACTTAACCTGTTCTTCGTCAACTCCATTCGGTTTCATGCCAACACAAACCATATGGAACTCCTTGAGATGAGTATGAGGATCTTCTCCTGCAAGACCATTAAATGTTGGTAGCAAATGTATAAAACCAGATTTGAGCTCAAAGTTTACATTATTGTTGATGTTTATGCACAGTGGCTAATTTCCATGTTAGGAGCAGCAAGCTCCTTAAGTATTTGTTGTCGTGCAATAGCCATGGTGTTGAGGCGAGCTTCCTTTCGTAACCTGCGTAAAGTTTTTTCTATTTCGAGGTCCAACTGCACTTGACTTTGATTAGTAGAACGGGTTACTGGCATAAATCATCAAGAAAACTCAAAAGAAACCAACCACACAAGAAATCGAAAACAATGCAAATTGTACGAAAATCCTACGGTAGAAAACTAAAACTGCCTAAAAACACTAGTAAAACAGCGGAATTTGGCTTCGATAGGCTGGTCCTATTTAGAACGTCGTTTCCCTTCAGGAAACAAAAGGCTGATACCTAATTCCACCAAAAAATCTGTTTTGAACGGTACCGCTGCTGTAAGTGAACAGTACCGCCGCAAGCAAAAATTCTGTTTCTCTTTTTTTTTTTGAATCACAGCAAATAAAAATAACAGTACAAGCACAAGAATCAACTAAAATTACCTCCCCGGCAGCGGCGCCAAACTTTGTTGCGATGTCGCGGTCGCACAAATTAATTACCCTAGCTTCAAACACAACACACAAGATAGTATAGAGCAAGCAAGGGGTCGATCCCACAAGGAAGGTTCAAGTCAGATTTTTATGCTAGATGATATGCAATTTGGGGGGTTTTGATTTGTGATGATCTAAACTATGGAAGAAATTAAACTAGCAAACAAAATCAATTGAAACCGAAATTTATCAAGAAAACAAACCCTGGACTCAAAATTGAGATATTATAGTACTGTTAGTCAGGAATTGAACAAAATTGAGTTTGCATCAATTGGACTTCTGTAGCTCCAGATATTCAAGTCGGAATGGCCGAAGGGCAACACTGGCAGATTGCGAGATTTGACTTTGAAAGCTGCGATTTCCATGATCTTCCTTATTTTATTTTCTTTCCTTAGATGTCCAGAAAGGTATGGATGTTAGCTTTTTAGTGCCACTGGAATCACTTCATTTCGACCTCTAGAACTCACGCTCTGCACAAAACATCGACTAAACGTCAAATCTGCCAGTTACCTCCAATTTACTCCTTTTTGCATCTTTCATCCAAAAGTACCTTTAAAACATAAAACAAAGAATTTCAAGGTATTTTATAGATATAACATAGGTAAAACATTAGTTAAATGTGGGTGAAACTATCGAATAATATGGGTGCATCAAAGGTGGCAGCAATTGAGTTTACGGATTATGCTCTTTTATGGTGGGAAAACTTAAAGATTCAGAGGAGAAGGGATGGGGAAGAGGAGATTACAACGTGGGCAACTATGAAAAGAGTGATGAAGAAGAGATTTGTTCCTGATTACTATAAACAGGAGCTATACATCAGACTTCAGACTTTGCGACAAGGTTCTTTGAGCGTGGAAGAGTATGTGAAAGAGTTTGAGTTGCTGCTGATTCGATGAGAATTGATGGAACCCCAAGAGCAAACAATAGCTAGATTTCTTGGATATAGCTAATGTTGTTGAATTACAGTCGTACATCTTCCTTGAGGAAGTTATAAAGCTTGCAACTCGAGTAGAGAGGCAGCAAAAACGAGGAGGTGTCCGAACTGGTGTAACTATGTCAAGCACGACAAGGATTGTTTCTACACCTACACGAACATGGAGAAGACCTAAACGAGATGAGAACGTGGAGTTTAGTAAGGGGAATACCAGTTCTGATTCTTTGAAGGGAAAGGAGAAGGTGACAGAACCTCAACATCCTAGGAGGTCTCGGGACATCAAGTGCTTCAAGTGCTTAGGACATGGGCACATTGCTTCGGAATGTCCAAATAAAAGGGTGATGATTTTGCATGGGGATCATGGAGATCTGATTAGTGGAGATGAAGTTGAAACTGAAGATGAAGATGAGTTACAAGTGGCTGAACAAGAAGAGGATTTCGAACCAGTGAAGGGAGATTTGTTGGTTGTGCAACGGGTTCTGAATGCACAAATTGACATTAGTGATGAGCAACGCGAGAACATCTTTCATACTCGATGTCAGATTCAAGATAAGGTGTGTGAGATGGTCATTGATAATGGAAGTTGCACTAATGTTGCGTCAACAACCTTGGTGGAGAAATTGGGTTTAACTACCATTCCACATCCCAGGCCGTATAGTTTGCGATGGCTGAATAAGAATGGGGAGATTCGGGTGACAAAGCAAGTCCGTGTACCCTTTTCCATTAAAACCTATCATGACGAGGTTTTGTGTGACGTTACGCCGATGTCAGCTAGCCATTTGTTGTTGGGTCATCCATGGCAGTTTGATAAGGATGTGACCTACAATGGACGAAAGAACACTTATTATTTTATGATGAATGGAAAGAAGGTGAACTTGTTACCATTGAGTTCTCAACAGGTTAGAGAGGATCAGTTACGAAGCCAACAAAAGGAGGTGAAATCACGTAAGGGGCTGTTGTTAACCAAAAAAGAAGACATCAAACAGGCATTAGCTTCGGTGGGGGTTGTTTTCATGATTTGGGCAAAACAATTACTACAAGTAGAAGGATTGGACTTGCCAAGACAGATTAAGGAATTACTTGAAGAAGTTAAAGATGTGTTTCCAGATGAATTACCTAAAGGGTTACCAACTATCCGTGGAATTAAGCATCAAATTGATTTGGTGCCGGGAGCTTCACTTCCTAATAGACTAGCATTAGAGGAAGCAAAAGAGATTCAAAGGCAGGTTGGTGAGCTCCTAGAGAAGGGCTATGTGCGAGAATCACTTAGTCTATGTTCTGTACCTACTTTGCTTGTACCGAAGAAAGATGGTATCATGAGGATGTGTATGGACAGCTGCGCTATCAACAAAATAACAGTTAAGTATTGATTTCCTATACCTAGACTTGATGATTTACTTGATGAGTTGCATGGTGCTGCATTGTTTTCTAAAGTCGATTTAATGAGTGGTTGTCACCAAATTAGAATGAAAGAGGAAGATGAATGGAAAACAGCATTTAAAACTAAATAGGGGTTATATGAATGGATGGTAATGTCGTTTGGGTTATCTAATGCGCCTGGTACATTTACGAGGCTTATGAATCATGTTTTGAGAAAGTATATTGGGTTGTTTGTTGTAGTATATTTTGACGATATCCTGGTGCATAACAAGACCTTTGATGATCATGTGAAGCATCTTAGAGTTGTGTTTGAAACTTTGCGAGATTTTAAGTTGTATGGGAAACTCACAAAGTGTTACTTCTATAAAGAAAGTGTCGTGTTTCTTGGATATATTATCTCTAGCAGAGGAGTTAAGGTTGATGAGGAGAAAATTGAGGCAATTCGGGACTGGCCAAAACCTGCTAGTATCGCTGATGTGAGGAGTTTCCATGGTTTAGCTTCTTTCTACAGGTGATGTGTGAAAGACTTCAGCTCTATTGTTGCTTCTATGACAGAATGATGTGCATCATGGGAATTATGATGTGAAAAGTGTGTCTAGGCACACACTTATCCTCTTGCATCATTTGAATTTTCCCAACTTTGAAGAGATGTTTCAATTATGATGTGTATTATGGGAATTATAATCCATCTCGTAAAGCTAAATCTAATATGCAAGAGGATTTAGATGGTCTAATTCTCTTTAAACACTTTCAAGCTACCAAGGCACTTCACCAGCTACCAAGGCACACAAGGCTCTTTTCCAAGAGCCTACACAAGGGATAAGTGTGTGCCTAGGTGAACAAGATGCTATCATCACTATCATCTGTCTCTTTATTGTTATTTATAAAGGCTACTGCGTTTATGTCATCGTTTTTGTTCGGCCCATAACAGTTTCCTGAAGCAAGCTGAAAAGGGAGAAACATTTGAAGAGAGAGATGTTTGCCAGTCTTATGCTTTACATGGATAATGTTTCTATCCTTCTCAGAATGGGATAGTGGTAGATTCATTGTTTGAACAATTTTCTTATCATTTAATAGTTTTATGTTATTGATAATACTTTTTGCCTGTTAGTAAACAGAATTTTCAAACCTATGTAGAATTTGAGCAGAACCTTTATCAACAACATTTGAGAGGCCATTTGAGCTAATAGGCTAATTAAATTGTCATTGTTATGACTGTTGTTTCTCCTTCTCCTATTTTCTAGAAGAGCTTTCTTCCGTTGTCTTACAAATAGTATTATTACACATTTTACATGTTGAAAGTACATGCATATGCTTGCTTTTTGCACCTTGTGGCTAGGCTCTAGGGCTTTTAGTACCATGTGCTTCTTGTGCATGTAGGCAACACTTTGTAGAAGCTGACAACTAACCCTTCAAAGCAAATACATCTGCTTAATGTCAGTTCTCTGAACTGTTTTGAACAGAGGTTTTGCCGTTTCCTATTATCCTCAGCTGAATAAAGACAGGTTTGCTGCATATGCTTTGCTATGCATCCAAACTGAAACTATTTCTTTAAGTGTCATATGTCTTGGATGATTGGCCGAATGTCCTGGTATTAGATGCATGGATACCGGCCCTGTTGTAATCACATTATTTAATACATGTGTTTAATTTGATACTGTGTGTCAGCTAACATTGTTATTCGATGCAGGCCCGTTTTCTTCTGGCAAAATTGAACCCTTCTGCTTCATACAACTCCGATTCTCCTCTTCCCGGTGGAGATGTCTTGTTTACCGATGATGCGAGCTTTGAGGCCTTCTTGGATCATCTTCAAAGACTAGTAGTTCAATGAGACCATTTTTACTAGCAATCTTGTAAAATTTATCACCTCAGAGTTCTGTACAGTTGTTCTAGGATTTTTATAGGCTACGTAATTTTCTGATTTTACTTTCTTGCAAAAATCTTGTCACAACTTGATTTGCTAAAACAGCAAATTCAGGTTCATTTTGACAAATAGACAAATTTATTTAGTTACACTAAAAGTGGCATTCTCAAGCTGGTTTGTGCATCGCAAGACTGATCTACCTCCTCTCTGATCTGGTAAAAGGTGTTCAGTCATACCGAATCAATGGTATCAGAGAAACTCCCCTATCCATGGCTAGACCTAGAGTGTGAACATATGTTTATCTCCTACTACACAACACGTCTTCAGCCCTAGCTTCCCTGTTATATTTTCTCTAGGAAAACAAAGGCTTAACAGGGAGCTTAATCGGGAACCTCAACAACACCAACATCTGCGCATACAGTTCACTTCTAATAGAAATCAGATGCTTCATGAGTGAAGGTCAAGAGTTGCATTCGAGAAGGTAGTGTTGCATTGTAATTTCTTATCTGCGTTAAAGGGAAGTAGTGCATGAAATGATGATCGTTTTTTGTAACATGAAATTCCTACTGACATGGACGGCCTGGTGGCTGGTGCTTTGTCAAACTCATTCTCCAGCATTGTTTGTGTCGCAAGAGTCCCTCAGATTGGTGATGCAATCGCCATTATTTGGAATATCCCTTGAAACCAAATTAACTAACACATAATCTCATGTTTTGCCGTAGTCAGTATCAGCACCACCTCCTCTTCCCAGGAGAAACAGAAATCTTAGCTCTGCAAATTATACCATGCCGCCTGAATCCAGCAATCCCTCTGTCGACTTTTGATCCCTACTCGACATGTTCATCATCATCATCCAAAGCCGGCCACCATCTACCTCCATCCAACCGCTCCGCATGTTCTACTCAGTCCTCCAAGTCGTCCTACTGGCAACCTTGGAGTAACACCAACAGATGAGGCACCTTTATCCTCCCAGGAAGGAAGAGCATCGATACGCCATCCAGACACTCCGCCACTGTCTCCATTTCCACTTCTCTTTCCCCATTCATCTTTAAGATGCAAGAGTGGAGTTCTTGCTTTTCCTTTTCCTTTAAATCGAAGAATGCCCCTGATGCAATACATGCTACCAACATTAATAACATTAATCCTACAAGCCCAGCTCCCAATTATTCTGCCTCCTCCTCCTCCTCTTCTCTGCCATCAGACAGGACGAACTTAGAGAAGGAGACGCATAACGTTAATGCTTTCACTTAGTGTCATCTCCAATTTCAAGTCCCAGGTTTGATATTTGATTTGTTGATCCGGATTGACTGTTAAATTTATTCCAGATTTTTTTTTATTATTTTTTTTTACTTTGATAAGTTTTTAAAAATTATATTTTTAAATTGTTTTATAATAAATTTCTTAATAGAATATGGATCTAGGATTTTATAAGTTGTGAATTTTTTAAGATTTGACCATGTTTAGAATGTTTGTCTGGATTTACTTTGTTTTTACAGATGTTTTTAATTTTACTCCTTGGATATTTTTTTAATCTTTAAAATTTGATTCTTGTTATTTTAATTGATATTTATTTTATTTGGGATTATTTTTTTCATTAAATTGCATCCTCGGGTTTTTTCTATCAAATTTTATCCGCATTCTTTTTGTTACTTGAATAGTTTTTTTATTAATATTTTTGTACCAATCTTATCTTTCGAAATTAAATTGTTGAAAATTATGCTTCTTAATTGAATCTGGGTAAAAAATTTCAAGGGATGTGATTTTAGAAATTAGAGCAGGATTAAGAGGTTTGTCGTTTGCCCTGTTTTTTTTTCTTTTTTTTAATTGATGTTTTCTTATTTTTATCCTCTTTTTTAAAATTTTATTTTGTTATTTTTTTGGTTTAATTCTCTTTTTATAATTTTTGTTTTCTTATTGTTTTTCGGTTTGATTCTATTGGATTAGCCTTCAATAAATTTTTTTTTTATTTCACACCCTATCAATTTTTAATCTATAAATAATATATCGTATTACAAATGATTTTTAATTCCACACTTTATAATTTTTTTAATCTTTTAAGTTTGATCTTAATTCTTTTAATTGTAATTTTTTTGGGACAATTTTGTTTTTTAGATTTCATCATTATTGGGTTTTTACCTATCATATTTTAGCCGCACCTTTTTTTTTCTTTTGCAATTTATTTTATTAATAGTTTTTTTAACGATTCCATTCTTAATAATTAAATTGGATGACATTTAAGTTTCTTGATTGAACTCAAGTCTATGATTTAATAAGTTGTAAGTTTTTTATATTAAACTAGGTTTAGGAAATTCCCCTAGGTTTGTGTAGTTTTTCTCTCTTTTTTTAAGTTGATGTTTTCTTCTTTTTTAAAAAAAATTGGTTCTTTTTTTTTCTTAAATTAGATTGGATTGTTTGATATTTTGAATAAGTTTATGTATGATTTTTTTTATTGTTTTTTTGTTAGTTTTTTTTCATATTATTTAAATTTCTATTTTTACGAATGACTTGGGATTTCAATTTTTCTTTACCTATCACATTTTTACATTTAAAAAAATTATTTAGCCTACAACAACGACGTGAGTAACATGTCTGGTAGTTAGTACTTGGCTAGCAATGCTAGCCAAATGTAAATGCTAATATATGGGATTGGGATTTTTGCACGCAATATGCATGGCATGATCATCACCACCATGTTATTTTTGGTTCACCCAACATGACTCAACTAGGTTTTTTTCCTTCTTCTTGAACCTTTTTTGACAAATTATTCAATACATAAACAGTGGATATTTTTTTTAGTTCCAAAGAATCAGATGTGGTGTCGCACGTCATCATGTACACAAAATTTTATATGCTTTACTAACAAACTCTTAATAAAAATACACTTTTATGAAGGGTGGACACCACAATTCTAGTCAATGATCGCAATGCAAAGATACTCCACGTTCTATGAAAATAAAATGCCTCATTTCTCGACCAATAGTTATTTCTCGTTAATGTGTCACTAACATTCACCAACCCTTCAACTAATAATAATGTCAAACACTACAATGATCATTAATATTTTCACTAATTAATTGTAACACCACTTATCACATTCAAGGTGAGTTAATGGGATCAAAGTCTATAAATATATAAACAGCACAAGCTTCTCAAGTTACGAAACTCGCTCAATTTTCTCTTACATTACACTCCCTTTCTATTTTCCTTACACTATCTCCCGCATATAATTATTAACTTAAGTATCGAATAGTCCCTCGTGGAACGAGATTTACTTTTTAAGAAATACTCAAGCCCATACAAAAGCCCAAACATAAAGCCTAGCTCATTTATCTTGACTCAGTTTCGCAGACCATGAAAAATCCAATTTAGATGTGAAGTTTTTTTCCACCTTCATCAATTATAAATTGCATGTTATATATATAAATTAAATAATTAAGAACACCAATCTACTCTATAAATCGAGAATAAATAAAGGACATTTTTTTTCTTGTTTTATTTATTTGTTGTTTTTCATTCATTCATTGTTTGTCCAAGACAAAATAAAAATGTAAAAACAAAGAATCTAAAAAGAAATCATGAAAAAGCTAAGTTTTTTTTTTAAAAAAAAATTGGTGAATCTTCATGAGATTTTTAGGACTTTAAAGAATTTTTTGAAAAATTGGGGGTAAAGGACTCGAAAATGAGTTATGCAAAGGGTCTTGCGTTTGTTACTGATTTAGTTTTCGTTCTAAGAAAATGAAAGCTATGATTTTCATTATTAAATTTTGTTCAGTTATATGTTGGTTTTCCAACATTCACATTTAATAATTGTCTTTTTTTTTTGTTTTAATTGAATTATATTTATTTCAACAAACTCTTTTAATTATTTTTTGTCAAAGTAATTTTTCTATTAATATTTTCTATTACCTTTTAGTTTTCTTATTTTCCACCTAATTAAACCTAGGAATAAATTAAACAAATTTAAATTGATAGAGATACCTTATCAGAGAATTTGTTCTAGTACAAAGATGGTAACAATTATTATAATTACAATATAGTTAAAATATATGGCGAAAGCACTGTAGCTTTCCTCACATGTTAATATGGATTGCTACATTACTTTTTTTTTTGGTTTTTTCCCTTTTTTAAAAAAAAAAATTGTCATTGTTGATTTTATTTTTTTTAATATTGAGCTGATTAAGAATTTAGTCTTGTAATTTTTTTCTTTAAAATACTGTGAATTGTTTTAGTGTTTCTCTACATATATTTTTTTTTGTTATGATTTTTTTCAAAATTGTTTGTCGATTTTATTTTTTTAATATTGAGCTGGTTGAAAATTATAGTTGTAGTTTTTCTCACAAAACACTGTGGATTGCTACAGCTTACAGTGTTTCCCCACATGTTTTTTTTTTTTGTTTTTTTTATGATTTTTTCAAAATTATACGTATCGATTTTATTTTCTTAATATTGAGTTGATTGAGAATTTAACTTTCTAATTATTATTTTTAAAATATCGTGGATTGCTACAGTGTTTCCCCACATGGTTTGTTTTAATTTTTTTTTCCCAAAATTATCTTTATCGATTTTAATTTTTTAATATTGAGCTGGTTAAAAATTTAGCTTTGTAATTTTTTTTCTTTAAAACACTATGAATTGCTACAGTGTTTCTTTACATAATTTTTTTGTTATGATTTTTTTCAAAATTGTTTGTCGATTTTATTTTTTTAATATTGAGCTGGTTGAGAATTATAACTATAGCTTTCCTCACAAAACACTGTTGATTGCTACAGTGTTTCTCCACATGGTTTTTTTTTTGTTTTTTTATGATTTTTTCAAAATTGTATTTGTCGATTTTATTTTTTTAATATTGAGCTGGTTAAGAATTTAGCTTTCTAATTTTTTTCTTTAAAGTATTGTGGATTGCTACAGTGTTTTCCTACATGGTTTTTTTTTGTTTTTGTTTTTTTTTATGATTTTTTCCAAAATTATCTTTGTCTATTTTATTTTTTAATATTGAGCTGGTTGAGAATTACAATTACAATATGTGGGGAAATCACTCTAGCTTTCCTCATAAATTATTGTGAATTGATACAGTGTTTTCCTTACAAGGCTTTTTTTTCCCCATTTTTTTATGTTTTTTTCTAAAATTATCTTTGTCGATTTTAATTTTTTAATATTGAGTTAGCTGAGAATTACAATTATAAGTAATACAAGTAAGGCTAAATCATGTGGGGACTCACAAAACACTGAGAATTGCTACAATGTTTTTCCACATTGTGTTTTTCTCTTTTTTTGTGTTTTCTTTTTTGTTTTGATTTTTTTCAAAATTATCTTTGTCAATTTTATTTTTTTAATATTGAGCTGGTTAGAATTTAGCTTTGTAATTTTTTTCTTTAAAACACTGTAGATTGTTATATGGTTTCCCCACATGATTTTTTTTTTGTTTTTTTGTTTTTTTTTTGTTTTTTTGTTTTTTTTTTTGTTATGATTTTTTCCAAAATTATCTTTGTCGATTTTTTTTTAATATTAAGTTGGTTGAAAATTACAATTACAATAAAACTAAATCATGTGGGGAAAATATTGTAGCTTTCCTCACAAAACACCGTGGATTGCTACAGTGTCGCTCCACATGGTTTTTTTTTCTTATGATTTTTTTTAAAATTGTCTTTGTCGATTTTATTTTTTTAATATTGAGCTGGTTGAGAATTACAATTACAAGTAAGGCTAAATTATACAAGGAAGCACTATAGCTTTCCTTGCAAAACATAGTGGATTGCTATAGTGTTTCCAACATGGTTTTTTTTTTCTATTTTTATTTGTTTTTTTTGTTATGAGTTTTTCAAAATTATTTTTGTCGATTTTATTTTTTTAATATTGAGCTGGTTGAAAATTTATCTTTGTAATTTTTTTCTTTAAAACACTGTGGGTTGTTGCGGTGTTTCCCTACATGTTTTTTTTGTTTTTTTTATTATGATTTTTTCCAAAATTATCTGTCAATTTTTTTTTAATATTAAGTTAGTTAAGAATTACAATTACAATAAAGCTAAATCATGTGGAGAAATCAATATAGCTTTCCTCACAAAATATTGTGGATTGCTACAGTGTTTCCCTACATGATTTTTTTTTGTCATGATTTTTTCTAAAATTATCTTTGTTGATTTTACTGGGAAAAACATTGTAGCTTTCCTCACAAAACACTGTGGATTGCTACAGTGTTTCCCTTCATATTTTTTTTTTCAAAATTAACTTTGTCAATTTATTTTTTTTAATATTGAGCTGGTAAATAATTTAGCTTTGTAATTTTTTTTTATTAACAGAAAAACTAAATCACGTGGAAAAAACACTGTATCTTTCCTCACAAAATATTATGGATTGATACAAATCATTCTATTCAATCTCTAAGTTTTTGATCATCAACATAATTTTTTTTCCGTCATGAAATATTAACTTCATCACCTTCAGTTTCTATTACTTATCTAGCATTAATTCACAATTATAATACTATCAAATTAATCTGTTTTATTTTAATAAGCCCACAAACATGCCATCTAGTTAACCCTAAAGAAAGTTGTAAAAAGTCAATATAGATCCACCTTGCATGGTTAATTTGGTCAACTCTCAGCTTTTATTTATTTATTTTTAATTAGAGCTCATGACAGATCCCAAGTCGATCAGGTGCAAAGCTCGTTTCCAACAATACCCATTAATTATTATTTACTTATTTTAATTCCATTAGCATTTAAGCACCATTTCTCCACACTAAACGCTTGAACAAGTGAACCTGGGAACTAGACATACGCAAGACAACAGACGCTTGACCATTTGGAAATCACCTAAAGACTCAATCCGCACAGTTTTTACAACAATCAAATAACTTTTGACTTCACTGATCAAAAGCTTCAAACTTGGGCATCCCAATCACTGTACAAATGCTTCGAGTATAACTGGAGAAGTATTAGGAAGCGGATAATTTGATGCCCTCAGCATTTAAAAAGGAAAATAGATCGACGCATCATCAACTCCAGAAATTACTATGGCCAATTATTATAACCACCATTACAACTGCTCTGAGAATTGCCGGGGTGGAGAAGCATTAGGGAATGGATAATGCTACGCCCACAGCATATAAACATGAAAATATTGATGCATAACTCAACTCCACAAATGACAGTCACGGATTATTACCAAACATTGACACTCTTTAGAATTTATGTTGCATTGGAACAACGAGTTTGTGGAGAATTCACCTTGCATCATAGACAAATTGCACACATCAACTATCCTACCACATAGCTCTAGCTACCTCGGTAAGTAGTAAATGAAAAGGGGGAAAACAGAAGGGGAACATGAAAATGTTCCCGGTTCTGCGACTCTTTGATTTCAAACACAATAGAAACACAGGGAAAGAACCCAGAAGGACAGTATTTACCTGTGTTAAAACTTATTCTGTATATTCCTGGGTTCACAACATCAACAATGTTCATCAGTTGACCACTTCGCCCATCAGCATCTGTGGTTGAAGACCCTTGAAATACCCAACCACCTACATCTGGCTCACCAAACAATGGACGAGGTTGAGTTCCCTTCCATATTTCTAGGCATACCTCAACACCGGCAGCTGGAGAGCCTCGAGAAACATCCAAGACATGGGTTGTAATTGGTGGACGAGTGCGAGTTGAAATTTGAGATGCCTTTCCAGATGAAGACTCGCTAGTTGTGGTTAAATGCCCGCTAATGATACTCACACGATCTTCTAGAGTTCACAAGCAAATAATCAGTAATTCAAACAGTCATAAACACATAATAGATGGACACACAACATGTTCCAGGGAGAGACTCAGGACTAAATTGCAATCAAAAGCCAGAAATTACAAGAAAGACTTTATTTTTTTTTGTTTCTAAAACCTGTTTCTAAGAAAGGTCATGTATTATTACAAACATTTTCAACCTAATACAAAAACACTTCAAAACTTGGGATAGTTGTCCCAGGGACTTGTCTACATCGACAAAGACCTAAAATTTTATTGTTCCATTTATCGTTCAAAGACCTAAAATCTTTATTTAATTGCATGGAGAGGTAGAAATAAAATAAACATGTAACCAAAGTATAATAGATAACTCAGTTGATGGGAGAATATTAAAATTGGGGATAACATATTGGGACTGTAAAGAAGGGATTCACAGGAAAATTAGCATTGCACATGCAGAGACTGTTAAGAAAGGTATTACATGAAAAGGGTGAGAAGGCAAGTATTGGGATGCAAGCAGTAAAGAAGCTCAGGAACCCATGGTGTTTCCAGGAAAGAAAAAAAGAAGGCTCCAAATAAATAAAACCAACAATAAAGATAGCAAAAATACAACCACCTTCTGCTTTCTTTACAGAAACTGTGGCATGTTCATTGCCTTTTGAAGTAGATTTTATTTTACTTGAAAAGAGCTTCGCAAGACGTAGTTCTGTAACTTTCATCTGTTCCTGGGCTGCGATCTCAAACTCAACTATGGGCCTGTTTGGATATCGTTTCTGCATAGAGCAAAATAAGAATCACACGTATTGGAATGCGAATCTCAAATGTTAAAGTGCAAGAGGTCAGAAAAGGGGCTAAATAACAGGCCAAGAGGGATCAAATGTGAAAGTGCAAGGAACAAATTATGCATATGCAGCGGGAGAGAAGTTGTATAGCATGGTAGCAGAAGAGCACAGCTCGTGTGGTGGTAGTTTTATGAGATCGGTATGGAGTAAATACAAAAACACCAGCTCCAACAATACCCCCATAAACAAGTCATGTATTTTGTGTTTGGTTTAGTTGCGAGCAAAATTTTTCTTAAAAACAATCTACGGAGAGGTGGATTTTTTGAATAATTCACCAGTAACATAACTAAACTTGAAAAATTTGACATATATATATATATATATGTAAAGCAAAATAAAGGGTACCTTCAAGTCAGCAAGTATTTCAGCAGTGGAGCGTCCAGATGCACAAATAAGAAAAATAAATCCAAACTTGTGTCTATATCGAGCATTCCAGTCAGATAGTTCCTGCAACACACACACACACACACACACACACACGAGCGCGCACGTTAATGATAATTAGCACGAGAGTAGTAAGTTGTAGCAGAAGAAGAGAAGAGAAGAGAAAGCAGCATGTGGTACCTGTAAGGTGGAAGTGGTACCAGTAGCTAAAGCAGTAGATTGCTCTCCCTTACTCCACCTACAGGGAAGGAAACACCATTAATCAAACTATTAGTTTTGTATTTGTTTGATAGGAATCTGTAATTAGTAGAATATCAATATTAGTTAATTAAATTAAAGAGAGAAAAAAAACACTCAACTGAGCAGCAGCAGCAATGTGATCGGGAGAAGGGGACTGACCAATCTGAGGATGAGCAGAGAATGCTTCCAACCAACCATTCACATCAACCTATTAATTAATTAAATCCATTGATTAATTAAATTAATAATTCCTTTGATTTCCCCAAATACTCCAATTCGATTCGATTCGATAATTGAAAAAACAAAACCCTAGGAAGAAGAAGCTAACGAGGCTAGATGGATAGGAGAGTTAGATAGGGAGGGAGGGAGGCACCTTGTTGAACCAGATGTCTCTGGCAGCAGAGACGGCTTCTTGGACAGAAGCAAAAGGAGAAGCCTTCACCATTTCTTTTGCGAATTGGGTGCTTCCACAGCATGCCAAATACTCCTCCTCTTCATACCTTTCCATTTCCTCCTCTCTCTCTCTCTCTCTCTCTCTCTCTCTCTCTCTCTCTCTTATTTTACTGTATCTGCGACTGTGATTCACTCTGTCCTTCCCCCCCTACCATGAATTAGGAATTAGGATAGAATCGATCGATCCATAGTCGAGGGCATAGTTGTCAATTTACATCCTCACTGACATATAAAAAATCATTGCATTAAAATAATAATGGAAAGCATCCGTCACAGTCAGCAATCCAATAATAAATATCCATTGTTTACATGGATGATTGTTTTTTTTTTTTTTTTTATATATAAAAAAAATTTATAAAAATAAAATATAAAACTAAAATTAGTTTTAACCCACCCGTTTTTATTTGATTTGATTATTTTATATTAAAAATCAAAACTCAACCCACTATTTTTAATTCAGTTTCATTCAGTTATTTTATATTAAAAATTAAAAATTATATTGTTTTTTGATCTTTTTTTTCACTTTTTAATAGGTTTTATGATAGGTTTGGTTTCGATTCAGTTTAGTTTTTTGGGTTCAGTTATTTTATATTTTTTTAACTAAACTGGTTTGGTTCGGTTGAGGTTTTTTTATTTCAAATTTATAAAACCGAAACCGAACCAAATATTTTTTTAAATATTCTAATCAGTTTAATTAGTTTTTTTTCGTGATTCAGTTTTTTTTATTTTTTTTTATTTTCTTGATTTAATTATTTTTTCAGCTTTTTAGTCACCCCACCCATATATTTTGTACTCAATTTTAAAAATTGTTCGTGCAAAAATAAATCACATAGTTGTGAAAGATGGAATGGATTAGAAAGGAAGGAATATTATTTTCGTTGTGTTATTCTTTTATAAACTGGGAAACTAAAAAAATGTCGGTGCATATTATCACTTTAATTTTTTTTTTAATTTTTTAGGAAATAAACCAAATTCAATCATATCAGGGAAAATTTTATAGTACTTTTAGTTTTAGGAGTGATAACTTATTAGTTATTTCCTAAATTCATATTAAAAAAATATATAAAAAAAAAAAAACTTTTAATTCACCAAAAATAATAAAAATATCTCCACTTAGAATTTTTCTCTTCTAATTATATTTATTTTTTAAACTCATATTTTGTACTTCCTAAACTCATATTAAAAAAAAAGACAAACACAAAAAAAAAACTTTTAATTCATTAAAAATAATAAAAATATTTCCACTTAGAATTTTTTTCTTCTAATTATATTTATTTTTTAAAAAATAATCTAAAAAATAATTAATAAAATAACACTAATTATTCCTTCAGTAAAAAAATTCCTTATCAAGTAAGCATCACTATTTTGCTCTCCTAATTTTATTTTATTTTTGGAGGATGATCAGGAAGCCGACCTAGATAAACTTGATGAAGAATTCTCAGTATGGACGAACAAGCCTTTTCTCTATTCAGAAATTTTATCTCTGTGCGAGACTCCCAACAGAATCTAAGATTCTCTCAAGCCCTTCTCATTTCTATCTCCCTAATTTTTTTCTTTCAATCCTAATTTACATAGTTATGGTTGTGTCACTAATTAAGTTTATTAATGGTACGATGCCGTTTCTTTTTCAAAGTGTGATCTGCTAAAACCTAGATATCTCTTCATGTGTATGATTGTTCAGTTAATTATAAATGCAACTTGTTTCCTGAATGCTTGGAGACTATCCTGGAGTTGGTCTTGACATGTTATACTTGAAAAGGTTATGTTTAGAGATCCAGACCACCATGACTTGTAGTACAAAGAGTTCACTGCTACTTCAGGGCCCGTGGGATTAGTCGAAATGCAAGCAAGCTGGCCCTGACACCCACGTTAAACTAAAAAAAAAAAAAAGTTCACTGCTACTTGCTCTGAATCCTATTGGCCATATAAACCAAAGTTAACTCTGTTAATATTTGCTGTTTATTTCTTTCTCACTTTCTTGGATTTAGCAATTCGGCTCAAAACTACAAGAGATTTGGGCAACATTCACCACACAAAAATAAGTCTCTTCTTATGTGGGTATTGCAGAAGCCCGACCTTTTCTCTTTCAGGAACCAAACATTTGGAGGTGATCAAAGTCTACGTGGAAAGTGCGGATTTCCATGGGGGCAAGCTCCACCACTAGCTTGGCAGGATCAACAGGTCCTCCCCGCACCACCTTGGGTTCTTCTCCGGTGGAGCCTTCGACTTTCCACACCAGCCTCTTCTTTTCCATGTCAGTTCGTTCTTGATTGGCAGATAAGCTCAATTCTGTGACTTCAACTATCTGAAAAAACGAAAAAAAGAACATGACTTTGGCTGTTAAGATGCTTACTGCTCTTAAAAGAACCTGTCCATCCATGAAAGGACTAAACAGTGCCTACTGCTTTTACCTTCTTCTTTGGAAATAGCATTTTCAATTCCACGCTTGCCATTACTGAATAATCCTTGTCCTCACCGGTCTTCTCACACATCATGCCCACCAAAAACAACAATTAGATTGCTCAGCATTGTTGTAATGCAGCATAAGAATAAAAACAAGGGTTAAGAGTAAATCTAAAAGCAAATGATAATTCATTCTAACAGAAGTAACACAAACAGCAAGTAGATAGTGGACAAATAGAAAAAGGTTGCAACAGGTTGTTCCAAACACAGCCAGAGTTAGTTTCATTCTAAAGAAGGCAGTAAGTATATAAAGGCTTAAGAGAGATAAGAGAGGAGCAACAACCTCATAAAGGTGAGCCAACCGAAGGAGCACTTTCCCGTTTTCAAGTTCCTATAAAGAAAGGCAAAAAATCTTTATTTCTCACACACTTGTAAGTAGAGATCAAATTCATGTGCACTGTCTCGGATTTCTTCAACACCCAGGATAAGGTTTATTAAAAAGCAATGAAGTGAATGCATCCTTTTATCCTCCAAGGGCATAACAAATAGCTTGTTTGGAGAAATTTTCAAGAGGAATTTTTTCTTGCTTACCTGCAGAGTTATGACAGCAACGTTATTGGGTAACGAGTAAGATGGATCAATTCCTGAAAAAGTTGGTAGCGGGAAATTCATCTCGGTACTTCCATCCTGCAAAACAGAAAATTGATCACCAAAGCAATACAGCCTCAAGTAACAACGTCAACATCAGAACTTTATTTTTTAACCTGCTCCGTGAAGGCTAACAGAACTGGGGAATATATCTCTTGGCCAAATGTTCGACGCCACCTGGCACCTTCTCCTAGTTGATCAATTCTGAGAAAGAACTTTCCTTGGATCTGAAAAAGAAATGTCACATCAAGACGGCATCTGTATCTCAATTTTCCAAAACCCCCTGATAAAGACCAAAACCAGACTTGTGAATATGTGCGCATAACAGATGCTTACAGTTAAACCTTCACATCTATCCAAGACACAGACTGTCTCATTCAACACTTCACCAACACCTCTTGCATCGTCATGAAGCAACCTCCTATAAATGGATGTCATTAGAGATCGTTGCAACACAAGTAAACCTGACTGGAAAGAGGAAAATTGTTAAATGTAGTGAGAAGTAATTAATTCAGACAAACCTATGAAGCATCAGCTCTATTTGACCATCCACTAAGCTAGATCCTCCCACTGAGCGGTCCACCAACAAGGAGAGCTCCGTGCTGTTGTCTTGAATATAAATTCCAAGATTTACCTGTAAAATTAGAAGTACATAAAGGAAAAGCCAAAAAAATGTCCAAAAAATTAACAAAACGAAAAAATAAAAAACGAGTTTAAAACAAATAACAGTGGGATAGATGTTAAGAAGGGATTCATTCTTTTGAAAGTAGGCCCGCTCCACCTAAATATGTCCTTTTTAGGCAAGTAAGCCATCTTAGCAGAGTAGGTAGAAAGAAAATGGCTTGACCAGTTTAACCAGCTCAGTTAGTCCGGGCTTTAACATGCATTAGTTTTTGGAAACAAAATTGCCTCAATCCTAGATGAACTGTTCAAAAAAAACAAAATTCTGTGAAGAGCTTTAAGATGCTAGGTAGCCCGCAGAAACTTGGTCTCTACAGCTTCCCAGACAGGCAGCACCTAATTGTCACGAAGCAAATAACAAGATGAACAGTCAACAAGTTAAGTCAGTGCTATCAGAAATTATAGATCAAGTCAACCACCAACTCTTTTTTTTTTGTCTAACAAAAGAATGTGGAACCCACCAGAATATGGAACAATAAATACCATACTGAAAGT
>Ga0307517_10005490_pt1 | contig 19087 bp, 29 predicted proteins | sample 23_EM_MG_FD_194515 | JGI IMG/M metagenome (GOLD analysis project Ga0307517, IMG submission 194515) | Populus trichocarpa ectomycorrhiza microbial communities from riparian zone in the Pacific Northwest, United States - 23_EM | ecosystem: Host-associated > Plants > Roots > Unclassified | place... | reverse complement strand
AACCTTTGCCACGCACGGAGTTACACAAAAAGATCAAGGAAATAAAGGTCAAAATTGCTCGATTGAAACAGAAGTTGAGACCTCTCAAGCGACTGTTGCGGTCCTCCGCGAGAAAAAGGTCAAGTATGAACAAAGGGCTGATACCGCGGTCATGAGTTTTGGGGACTTGTAGCATCCACTTCTCAAGAGATTGTGCCATTGCAGACACAGATCGCGGAGAGCAAGGGGAAGATCCGCATATACCTGTCCCGCCTAGCCATGCTGGAGGAAAAATTAGATGAGGCTGCAAAGCGGGCCAGAGGTATGCCGTGTTTATTGTCCAGCCAAATGTTGACGACTTTCCAGCTTCAATTGGTGCCATAAAAACCACGGAAGGCCCAGACATTGCGTCCATCCACGTCGATGGCAAGTTTCGAAACTGGCTTAACGAGGAGCAGGTTTTGCCACTCAGAAGTCCGCCGGGGTCAGGGAAAACCACATTTGCGGTGACTTTTACTGCGTATCTCCTTTCAACTGGTTTCAAGGCTACATACCTGAATGCCTCTCTCAGCCAAAACACACCGAGTAACACACGATCGATGGATAGCATTTGGCGAGCAGCATTCGAATCGGGATCAACGTTTCCCGAGACAGCTCTTGAATGTCCTTCCGTGAGGTTCATTATGTGGCACAGACGACCCTGCAAACATGAGTAATTCCGAAGGCAAACAACAGGTTTTTCAGTTCTGGGCTGATGTCAAGTTCTATGTCAAGCTGGTCCTGAAGTTGAGCAATTATGCGGACTAAGATTATTTCCGTTCAATGGATCTCCCATCGTCGCAAGCTGGTCTGCGACTTCTTTGCCTTGCCGGATATGGTGAGAATGTCGGTTCGATCGCAACATCTCCTGTATTTGTGGACCCTGGGTTGCGGTTGCCACTCGGACTCGACTTTCTCCGCTTAGACTACCAATTTGCGGAAAAGCTGATAATCAAATTCTCCGAGGTAAAAGCCTCACTCGGGAAGCCGACCAATTTTGATCCTGAGATATGCAATTTGATCTACAAGGAGACGAACGGCCATGCTGGGGCCATCCGGACACTCCTCCACCATTTGGCCAGTAGTAACAGAAGATCGAAGCAAGACACATTCGACTTCATGTTGTCTACCAGAGCGATCTGAGCCCATTTCGTGCTCTTCTCTCCGTGAGCTAAGCAGTGATCGGACTACTACCACCAAGGGACCTAGCATTGTTGGTCCAAGGCATCGTGTCCTACAAGAAAGGAGAGCATGACTTCCGTGTGCTAGAGTCGCAGGTTACAGAATTGGTCAAAATCGGTATATTTGTGAAAACGAGCGAGACGGCAATTGGCAGAGTGAAAGTTGCGTTTCCATCTCCCTTACATTTTGATTTTGCACTTTACAACATCCTGTATCGGAAGTTGGCGTTCCAACAAGATTGTGACTCCTTCGAAACATTTATCAGAGAGCTGGTTCTGCGCATGAGCCCAAAGGTGCTACTGGAGACGACCCCCCAACGGAATGGTTCCGTTGGAGAGATGGCAGGACGAACTATCACAATTATTCCGGAAAATCTCCACCGAAATAATAGGCCTGGACGTCGGCCGCGAATACGGACAACGAGCGGGGAACCGAGAAGGCGACAGATCGCGAATTGATGAGCATGTGGGCCGGTTCCAACCTGGCGGGCGATACCAATATATCCCTATGGCGCGATACACTGTTCTCAAATTTACAGGCAGAGTCCCTGACTCGGCAGTACTAGAGCTTTATGACCCGAATCTCGTGTACAACGAGGGATATACGAAAGTCATTGTCCACCGAAGGGGAAAACGCACTGAAGGTTGGGGGGCGCACTGAACATTAGAATGAGGAGGTTTCTATTTTATGTAACTGTTTCGCTGCTCTTCCAGCGGTTGTTTTTATTTTTCAATACACAGCCATTAAACACTATATTTAATTTCCGGCCCGAGCCCAACTGACCCACTTGCCACAAATGACCTCGACACTGGTACGTTTACAGATCGGAGTCCCCTCGTCACCAAGCATTTTAAGCCAAAGAACAACGGCAGCTTCCTGGCCAGGAGGGAGAAGCTGTTTTGCCTCATTAACCTCTTTGAGAGATCTACGGTTACCCTTCCATCGACAACGGAGAGTGGTGGGAGGGCAGCCAAATACCCTGCTAGCATGAGCAATATTAGGCTTGATACAGAATATTTATGAAGAGAAAGACAACTTACTCGTGTACCATAGGCAAGCTCCTCCAGATCAGGATGCTGGACATTATTGCTCGCAGTGACCTCATTGTAGGAAGCCTGGATAATAGATGTGAAGATAGCAGAATAGATGCAGTCATAAACATACCGACATACAGAATTTTTCAAGATCCACAGGGCCATAGTCAACATTGACTTTGGTTTTACTTCCTCGCATTAATATGGCATCCCTGGCGACCGCGAAGTCTTGGTCAGTCTCAATAGTGGGAGCATTTGACTTTCTATTTCGGATTTGAATGGTCAAGAATGAAAGAATAGCGCAGCATACGTTCGGCCAGTCCAATAGATTTTGAAGCTGGGATCAACATTCAATCCAGGGCTAAATTGTGTGGCCTGGCCATGAAGGGCAAGGAAGCCCTTGATAAAGTCAACACGAGTATCCTTCGTAATTTGAATCTGGTCAATCTTCGGTGTTGTTTGGCACTGGCTGGCCCATATAATAAATGGTGATGTTGGCGAGATACCCTGGTGATGGATCACGATAGTCTATACAAGAATGAAGCGGATCAAAGGCAGATAAGATTATAACGTATAATCCAAGTTTGGCGGAAGGTTAACCTTGTCATGCAGAGCAGTTGAAGGAACATCTATAAGAACACACTATTAGTAGCTAAATCAGTTGCTCAGAATTGGAATCCGCACTCATGATTGTCGGCGGGGGTACAGGTATATCTCGAGGTGTAAGAACCGAGACGCACCGGGATTCGAATGACCAAAAGACCAGAAGGGGTTTCAGCAACGTCACCAGTGGATGTATCATGGGGTGGGTAGCCATATGAGATGAGAGTCTCGTTGATTTTGTATATTGGGGAGGGACAACTGCACCATCTATCAGGGATTAAGACATCGGTTACATTAGCGATTGAAGAGAGGCATACCAATCCATGCAGGTTGTTCAACCAAAAGGAAGATGCTGGATGACGAATGCGGGTTTGAGGAAGGCTTGGAGCCGAATCAGTCTCAAAGGTATAAGCAGGGGAAGCTGGTGTCAACATGATGTATTCCAAGCCTCTGGATGCACATCTTTTATCAGTCTCTGGACGTGAAGAATAATCCAAGCAATGAGCCCAATTTCGCACAACCTTTGGATTGGACATGATCAAGAAGGCAAAAGGACATGAGTGCTGGGACAGGATGAGGACAATAGTAAGGGCAGGTGGTTGTTGTCTTGAAAGCTGAGAGCAAGTGACGCGACTCAAAAAAAACACCAACAAACATTTTCTTCGAAATTGCGGAGTGCCATCGGTTATGCAAACGACTGTAATCCACCTGGAATATCAGATCTATCAGATACTATGTCCTTGCTGAGGTCTACTTCAAGGTCAAAAACGGACCAGGATTTGTCCTTGTTGAGCCACAGACGACCGTCATGGACTCCTTCCCTGTCGGAATACGAGGGTACCCGACTCGTTAAATCGCATTCTAGACGACGCGCAAGGAACGAAGATGCTAGATCTCAAGAGTGGAATGCAATTTTCCCTCTGAGTCATGGTGGGCACCGTTCTGTACCTTCCTTAGATGAAGCGGTGCGACGAACTCGGAGGCTGAGAGTTGTTGATACTGAAGGCACCCCTGACCAACCCAAGGTTCCTATCATCGATGGGCCTGCTTTGCCAGAATCCCCGGAGGATGGTAAACGGTTTCGTTCTTGGGAGATTAACGTGAAGGACTTGGTTGGAGATGCAGTCGGAAATGTATGATGTTCAATGTTTTTATCAGTGTCATTGACAACTTGTTTTAGATGAGTATAAGCCCAAATTCACGAGACATTTCTCTTGCTGCGTAAGCCATATAATATTATGCCTCTCCAGGGTTTCACCTCACGATTGTGTTCTAGTCGGAGGGGCCTCTTTATATTCGACCTTGAATCGCTCGACACTATTCCTCGCTTCCTTCCTCAAGGTGGAACTTGGGATGTCGCCGATGTGCAATGGAATCCTCATATTTCTCATTCCCAATATGTGGTCTCCACTTCGAGCGAAAAATTGCGAGTCGCCATTATGCTCAATCCCTTGAATACCTAACATCACCTTGGACAGGCTTATATGGAACCTGCGTTTAGGCGGAAGGACGTCCATTGAACACGTTCTCCAAGCCCATTACCGCGCAATAACTGACATTAACTGGCACACGACGGAGTGTGACATTGTCTGCAGCATTGGTATAGACTCCTGGATATGGACATGGGATATCAGAGCCGCACAAAAACCTATCTTCCGTGCGCTTTTCTCCCTTCTACTCATTGCTTTTGGACTAAATATCTCCAGGTCTTTCTCCTTTCAAAGGTGGAGCACATATGTATCTGAGTTTTCATGTTCTAAGTAATCGTTAGCTGGTGGGACTCAAGTGAAATGGAACTACAAAGATGGAAATCTTCTGGCATCCGCGCACGCGGATGAGGTGTTTATTTGGGACAGACGTGTGAGTCTCTAAAATGTAATAACTCAGCTGCCATATCTGCTCACAGGCTGCTTTAGAAAGGTTCTCTTCCAGTTTCTCGAATTCAGGCTCATGCCTCAAAAATATACGGGATTGATTGGTCCCGTTCTCGTCGAGATGAAATCGTCACATGCTCCCTCGACAAGACCATCAAGATTTGGGATACCAATTCACCTGGCTCCGAACCCAAGGGCGTTATCCGTACCGCCTATCCCGTTTGGAGGGCGAGAAATTTGCCCTTTGGAGAAGGAATTCTGAGCCTACCTCAAAGAGGGGAGACTACCCTGGAAATGTATGCTAACAACGAAACCCAGAGCTTGGTTGATACTTTCGAAGGTCATACTGACGTTGTAAAAGAGTTTGTTTGGAGGAAAGGACTACGAGGTGCGTTGTGTATCAGATCTTCAGATTTGTTCTTTCAGTGACTCTTGTTGCAGATGATTTCCAGCTTATAACATGGTCAAAAGATCGCACCCTTCGTTTTTGGCCGATTGACGCCACGGTTATGGAGGTACTCTTTTCAACCTGCCGGTTTGCTTACCATTACTTACAAGGTGCCGTATTTACAGAAAGTCGGCTACAAACCTGAACTCAAACGCGGTCGCCCAAAACTTCCCCGATATGACACGGACACCTTTAGTCACCCACCTGAAGTGGTGCAAAGGGACTATTCCGCATTTTCTGCACCGTTCTTGAACCGTACCATCCTCGCTGAAGTTCGTGCGCCATTGCCCCCCAAACCAGTTGCACACACGCGTCAGCCACACCAAGAGTTGGGACAGCCAACTCCACCCACATCGGATGGCGAGATCACTGATGTGACACCGACATTTACAGCCAGCAGCTCCATCAACCTTGCTGCGGCCGTTGACTCATCTCGATCGGTGGGAGGGAAAATGACCAGGGCTGGGACAGCTTTGAAAAGCAGGGCTAAGGTTGATCATCTGATTTGGTTGGCAAGTGTGAAGGATCTGAGTGGTAAGAGGGGAAGTAGTTCCGGAGATGGCAGCCACGATGGGGGTGATTCAACTTCACGCTTAAGTTCGAGGTCGTCAGGTCCGGAACGAAGTCAAAGTGCTCTTGGGCCCCGGCAAAGGAGTGGTAGCTTAAGTCGTTTGGCCGAAGATCGAGCGAAGGAGGTGGATAACAATCAGTCGCTTCACGATGAGTAGGTTACCTTGGATTTCGATCATTTATTTGGGTTGATAGCACTTTTTTTTTGAGGATCACCACCGTCTTGACAAGACTAGCGGCATCCAAAATCAAGCTCGAGAAATATGATTTGTCGAAGAAGAGAACGTGCACGCTAGGCTTGCATAGCCCGTTGGGCGAGAGACGGTCTGTATTTATGAGAGTGACACTCACTTTCCCTCGGGACTATCCTCAGGCCATTTACCCTAATGGAACGCCAACCATTGAGTTAGAGAGGAACCCTTTGATATCATTGCGACGCCGTGATTTTATCCTGAAACAATTACGCCGAATTCGGGAACGGAAAAGACCTTGTCTTGAGGCCTGTCTGCGCTTCTTGTTGTTTGCAGACGATGGTCAGATTAACGAGGACACTGCGGATTCGGAGACGTCTTCAGATGAGGATTTGCCTGCGGGGAAGAAAAAGACTAAAGAAATTACTATATCTTTGCTAAGGAAAAGCAAGAATTTGACGGAACCGAGGACATCCCAAGGATCTTTTGGTCCCAATGGTCCGTTCTTGTTTTGACCTGTGTCCCCGTTGTTAAATTAATGCTTATTCTAGGCGAACTCATCTGCTTCTTCCGAGCCGCGCCCAGGATTGTACGACATAACATCCGTGGCCTCACTCAAGGAGACAAGTCTGACGGCAGCTCTCCACCACTTCAGGAAGCGGAGACCTCATCGTTACAAAAGACGAGCTATTTTCAATCACCAGCACTTGTAGCAGACGCGGTCCGTCGCCTAAGCTTAGCAGCCGCCGATCGGACTCTTCAGCCTGTCGACGCACGACAACACGAGATGGGAATGAGCATCGTCCGGGCTATGACTAACCTCCTCACCCTGCCTCAGCATAAACTCCAGCTAGAATCCGACTCGAAGCAGAATTTCTCTTATACCCCTTCAAGGAGGAGCACTGTGTTCCTTCTCAGTACGAGAGACCTCGCCGGTGCTGATAGAACTGCAGCGGAGGATTATGTCTTTACCGGCCACTCGTTGGCTGAGGTTTGTGAAAAGAATGCTGATGCGGCAAAGGCACGTGGGAGGTTCGACCACGAGAGGATGTTCCGAACATTGCGAACGTTATTTAGAACACCGCAAAAAGATGGGGACAAATGGCGGCCAGAGGGATTTTCCTCCGATGCATTGGCAAAGAATGTCATATTAAATTTGTAAGCTTAAATTAGTTTTTTGACCATTCATTCTTATCATGATATAGTTACTCCGAACTCGCCAAGGAAAAAGATATCCAGATGCTCGCAATTATCTCTATGCTGATTTTGCAGACCGAACATCGTCACGTTTTGCCAAGGAGTGCCAACGCTGTCGCAGTAAAAGAATCAAATTCGGCGCCGTTGGTATCGTCTCGGGGTAATAACGTCGATTATTTCAGCCTCAAGAAGCCAGCAACCCCATCCAGTTCTATTTCGATTGCTTGGGCCCGAATGCCTTCGCCCAAGTTGTCTCTTCATGCACCCTCCGTTTCATCTTCGAATTCATCACGGGGGTCGTGGTCCAGTCTATTTAACACTGGAACAGTGCGGCAGTTCATGACTGGGGTGCAAGACTCGTTGAAAGAAGGTCTCGCGACACCGTTAGAAGTTCCTGTTAGGGAGACCACCCCAGAAATACAGATTACGTCCACTGCTCGAACGACAAATTCAAGTGTGTCTCACCCGCGAAAGAGGAGGACAAGGAATAATTCGACTTTTATCCCGACGTCGGCTGTGTCTAGGTCGTGGAGTGTGACCTCTTCCAGAAAGCCAACTTTTCCAACGTCTTCTACTGGCCACAAGCGATTTCCACTACGATTTTTGGGTCCAGGTCCACTCATCCATGAAAAACGAGTTGTCTTTGGACCTCCACCCTTTAACGAAGCGTAAGTTTTGGACAGAATCTTATGTGACTGACTGTAATCTCTGGGACAGGGCCGGACCATTGTTCGATGCAAGACTTATTGAACAGTTTCGAATGAATGTTTATTATTTTGCTGAGTTATTATTCAGGTGGCAGATGTATTCCAAGCGTTTGGAACTTTTGAAGGCGGTGACACAACAAGATATCTCGCCATCTTCGAGTGGGGAGCCTCATACAATTGGTCTGTTCTTTGGGTTTGAAAATATTTCTGGGAATAACTTCCGGTCCCAGGTCTTCATCGCATTTGCACCCGAATTGGTTGTCAAAGTCTTCTTCCGACGAAAGCAAGCACTTGTCAGTACTGCTCCACCCCATGTACCATGCCACTCTGTACGATTTGCCGCCTACCTACCAGAGGTATAATCTACTTGAAGAATTATTTATCTCACTATCTGACTGATGTCGTCAAAAACAGGCTTGGCCCGCACATGCGTGTTCTGTTCGCATGTAACTCATGTATCTTGCTGGAACGCTCTTGAAGTAACCGTTCCTATCTGCCCTGCGGGATGTGGTTGCTTCTGTAGCTCGACCGATGGGCAGTTTACACGCCCATCTTCGCAAATTGGCTTTTCTCCTCCTACTACCTCGACATTGTTGCTGTCGCCTGAAATATGAAGGCACGCGGCATATTGGCGCAACGTATTTTCAAATTATTTCTTATCTACAATATGAGAACCGTGACTTGTAATACTCTGACAACAATCAATTTGTATGCTCCGACATTGACTCTATACCAGTTGTAACCCAGATTTTGTTTCCAGATGTTTCCATTTGTTGCAAACGCTTTGTAGAGTAGATATGAGTCGCTATTATCACATCGAACTGACAAAATATGACTTGCTCTCGACAGATAGCAACATACCTGTGCCGAACGGGTCAGATTTGTAATTTAAGCTCAGGGACAAACGTTTCTCACAGCCTTTGACTTGACGTTAATGCCGGTGGCCTGACAAGGCTCTTCGCTCTTATATGTATTTCTCTAGAAAGAACATCTTGACGAAAGGCAAGAAACCGCTTTATGCGGCATCTAGGGTGTTGAATGCTTCGTGTGGTTCGGCAACGGCGGTCGTCGCACGGTGTTGGGTTCACAGCACAAACCGTACTTCGGCAATTCTCAGGAGCGTCAGAACCCATGGACTGAGAAGAGCGTACTCGAGCAAGGCTGAGGGTACAAATGGCGGACCAGCTCCTGAACTGCCATTCTACAGTGGGTATATCCATTGTGTAGTATTCCCTGCTGATCGGTACGTAGGGAAGGTCATTAATGCTTGGACCCAAACGCCCACAAAATGGTATCCTCTACCGATTGCAGTAGGCGCTTTGCTGCTTGTCGCCATTCAATACAGAAAGAAGTCAAGGAGGGCACGAAAGGAGGTTGACGTTGATGACGATGGACTCGAAGTCGTTAGGCTGAAGGGCCCCTGGCATGTGCGCGTTTTCAATTCTTAGGGCTTATTTTCCAATACTGACTCATGTGGTTTCCAGGTCCATGTCATCGGGGCGCTCCCACTTCGGAATATGTCACGGATATGGGGTTATGTTAATTCGCTTGAGCTTCCTATTTGGCTCAGACCTTATGGTTTGAAGATGTATGCCTACACTTTTGGCTGTAATTTGGACGAAATTGATCCTCCAGATTTACGGGAGTATCCAAGCTTAGGCGCATTCTTTTGTCGCAAATTGAAGGATGGTGTCCGTCCAATAGACCCGGCAATTTTGGTATGCCTTGGCTGGGCAGATGACAGGAATCAATGCTGACCGTATTTCTTAGGTCAGCCCAGCCGATGGGACGGTTCTACACTTTGGCACTGTAGAAGGTTCCCGGGTGGAACAGGTCAAAGGCATTACGTATTCTCTAGACGCTCTATTAGGCGTTGAACGACCAGGCTCTCCATATTCGATTGTCGAACGGAATGCAGAGATGTCGGTAGTGGACCACCAAGAGTTTGCCATCGTGAATGGTATTGAATACAGTCTCGACCAACTCATTGGTTCCTCAACACCGTCAACTCCTGGTAGTGAATCGCCCACAGAAGAATCCCCCCCGTCGTCAATTATCCATATCAACGAAGATCACCCTGTTCCTGCGAGGATTGGTAACCAAACGGATGCTTCTGTCGGACCCGAGGGTGCCATCGAAGACACAGTAGTCCATGATACGTCTGTTGCTTTGCAGATGGGAGTACAGCGCGCGTTAAGCATGTCCTCCGGTAAACATGTCAAACCTGGAAATTCGCTCTTCTTCACTGTCATTTATCTGGCACCTGGCGATTATCATCGGTTCCATAGTCCTACAGCTTGGGTAGTGGAAAAACGGCGGCATTTCTTTGGTATGTATTGGTGGGTAGTTGTCCAGTTGTTCATTGACCCAGTCGGACTCTAGGTGAATTGTTTTCGGTGTCTCCCTTCATGGCCAAACGTTTGGAAAACCTTTTTGTGCTTAATGAACGCGTTGCGCTTCTCGGACGCTGGAGATTTGGATTCTTTGGCATGGTTCCTGTCGGCGCAACAAATGTTGGCAGCATAAAAATCAACTTCGACAAGGTCAATAAATTCCCTTCTATCTGCCTATGCCCCCCTAAATTTTCCGCTTTAGGACCTCCGGACTAACGTCCGCGGTCGACCACCACCTCCTGGGACGTATACCGAGGCTGTATATTCTGCCGCCTCTCCTATCCTGCGCGGCCAACCTTTAGTACCTGGTGAAGAGATGGGGGGTTTCAGCTTGGGAAGCACCATCGTCCTTGTCATGGAGGCGCCAAGCGACTTTGTGTTTGCCATCCATCCAGGCCAGAAAGTGAAGGTTGGCGAGAAACTGGGTGACCTTCCTCGGAAGTCGCTGAAACAAGATTAATTGGCTCAAACGCTGGCGGATTTTTGTGAACAATTACTCTTCCAAGTTTCCAATCATGGGATTAGACTCATACCCTCACGATTAATGTCACGATCATCCACATTTTATTACCTGCATGGTCCTTCACAACTACGAACAATGATTGCATTCAACATGCCACATGCGAGTTACAACTTTCGGCCTTAATAATTTCTGTTACAAGTTAGTTCGAAAACTGTCAAAGCATTGGGAGAAAGTTGATGGTCAATTGTAAGGTGGCCCTTTAAAGCTTTACTCATAACTCTGGCCACGTGTTTTGGACGAGCAAAGTACTTAGTGTCGACATTTGACTACATCGGACAGGCACGCCTTCTAATTCGATCTTTTCTGGGCTTGCCGTCGGGTTCAATAAAGACAGGTTGATTGAATTCGATGTTCGATTCAGTGGTTATTATTCGGAGTCGCGTGAGTTGATTGTGTTGTGAGCCACATAAAATGCGTAACGAGATTGCAATCTGTCGGAATAGCGGCTCATCAAATCCGGCAGGACTGCTACGCAATTGAGGTTAGTGACTTGAAGGTGCGCAGGATCCAGTCATTGAATCGACTGGTTTGGTTTGATGTTCCAAGTGCTACGTGTATTGTAGACCAGAGGAAAGGGTTTGACAAGGCGACATCGCGCCATCCTCTGCAGACTGAAATAGAGGCCAAAAACGAACGCATGGTCATCCTTTCTGTTGCAAGGATTTCGCCCCATTCGTCACGGTCGGGTAGAAGGAGTTCGAATATGTGACTTTTGAGTTCGACTGGGAGTCGATTCACGAGGGTGCCATGAACACGGTTGTGCTCTGAACGAAGATCGCGGCGTTTGGCCACCGCTTGGTTGATTTCCTCGTCGACCTCCTGCAGTGCAGATTTTGCAAGGCCCGTTGTTGCACATTGGTGCCTGTGCGTTCGTAGCTATGTCGACAGTTTCAAATCCGCAGAGCCAACAGGTCATGTTTGAAATTCCAATGAAATTCCAAATTTGAAGAGTGTTGGGATTAGGGAAGGGATGGCTGTTGGCGGGCCGGCATGAAGTACGAACCATGGCGACTGTATTCACGATTTTAACGCTTCCCAAGACCTCAGATGGGTTAACCGCGTTGCGACCAACATTAACGACCACGAGTCTTGACGACGTTGAACCTGATCGTCCACAGAAGGTTGCTCGCTCAAACACTGATAAAGATTCTGCCACTGCGTTTAGGACAAAACAGCTTTCAGCACTTGATGAAAAGCGCAAGGAACCAATTCAGATCCAGATAGTCGGAGAGTATAGTTCGTGCTTTATTTGAAGTTGCAAACCCTGGCCACTGATTCACCTTATTATGCAGAAAGTAAATTTCCAGCTGTGAAGAAGCAACTCGGTTTGCTAGGACAATGCATTCGCATAATTCTGAACAAAAATTCCTCGGATGTGCTCCCTACAAGTTACGAGGGTATCTACAATGCCTGTCAATCAGTCGTGGCGATATCACATCTCGGTCGTGACTTATACAATACGCTCAAACTCGAACTCGAAAAGTCCATCGGGAACTTGGCAAATGAACTTTGTTTATCAGCGGAAATCGACACTGGCTGGATTATTTTCTTCAATGAGACGTTCAAATGGTTCGAGAAGCAGATTGTAAGTTCAAATTGATTATTCAAGTTCCTCATTTGATTCCGCTCTAGAGCCTTCTCCAATCTTTCCTCACATACCTAGATCAAGATTATGTTGTTAATGAGAAAGACGTCCTAAAAACTCGGTTAGTCCTGGAGCCAATTAGCAATTCCTAATCTTATGACCGCCTCGCAGTGATCTTGCCTTTCGCACTGTCAGCGAACGCGTATTTGGGAATGTCCAGATAATGGACAAGCTCCAAACATCTGTCAAATCATGGTTAACACATGAGCGCACTATCAGGTAAGTACACTTTCGCTGCCAACATGCTCTTAGTCACTCGTTTCAAGAAATGATCATCTCGATCGAGCTGCAATCCAAGAACTAGTCCAATATCTCCTTCGGCATCACCAATACTCTTTCTTCGAAGAATTTTATGTCGAGGCGACTGCTGACTTCTACGTGGAAGAATCAGAAAGCTTGTACGAGAGGTTGAAGGATGATCCAAAGCAATTCTTCAAGCATATGGAAGTCTGTATCGAGTCTGAGGTTGAGCGTGCAAAGGCTGTATTGCCTGTTTCCGCATGGAGTACCGTGAGGGAGTTCGCCGAAACGGCTGCATGGAAGGGTAGAATGGAGTGGGTCGCAAAGAACAGTAAGCTAACATATCCGTGGATCCCCAGAGTTCTGAATACAAGACATCCCTACAGCACTTCCGACGTATTTAACCGAACGGAACTTTGGGTCACTCGGCCAGATGTATACGTTGTTCACCAGAGTTGGAGGGACAAAGGCATTGATCGCCGCTTTGCGTGACCATCTTCAGGTAAGTTTGTTTAATATCCTTCATCACTATTCGTCTTACGAACTTGTAAATACAGGCCACTGTCACCAACATCGTGAAAGACACTGATCATGATGACGACATGGTTCAGCGCTTGTTGGAATTCAAGGCACTGGCAGATCAAGCCATTTCTTCCTGCTTCCTTTGCGAGCAAAAAGTCGTCCTAAAATCGACATCTGACGTTGTGAATTCCAAACCCAAGCCTTCCACGAGCGAATTGCCTGCTGAAAAGCCTGACAAAAACTTCGTCGATGCAATAACAGGCGCGTTTGCGATGGGTTTCAAGGCTCGTCGATTAAAGCCGGCCGAGATGATCGCCAAATACCTTGACAAAGCCATGCGCAAGGGGCAAGGGAAATCTTCCAATGCCGAGTTTCAAGATATCTTGGATAAGGCATTGAGACTTTACCGATTCACGGAAGACAAAGACGTATTCAGAACTTTCTATCATCGCAGTCTAGCCAAGAGATTGCTCTTGGAGAAATCTGCATCAGACGATTTCGAGAGGTCTATCCTAAAGAAGTTGAAAGAAGGTATGTGTTTGGTACCTTTTGTTATACGAATAACATTAATTATAAGCAGAATATGACTACGAGTTCGGAATGGGCGAAAACATGTTTAAAGACCTGGCGTTGTCTAGGGATTCCATGAGCGAGTATCACTCAAAATTGCCTGACAATAACCCGGGGCGCAAGATGAACGCAATGGTTCTGCAACGGAGCGCCTGGCCATTCTCCGTACAGAAACACGCCGTGGATCTCCCTCCAGCTGTAAGATCATTTTTTTAGACGACGGAAATCTTATTGATGCGAAACGTTCCAGTTGCAAGCGGAGTTGACAAAGTACACTGATTATTACAAGTCCAGGCACTCTGGTTATGCCCTAGATTGGGATCATTCACTCGGCACTATAATCTTGAGGGCAAAGTTTCGTTGTGGAATAAAGGAAGTTTCTGTCAGCATGTACCAGGGAATCACTCTACTCCTTTTCAATGCCAACTCTGAATTGTCTTTCCTGGATATCAAAGAACAAACAAACATGGGTAAGGATTGCGATATACTATTGCGAATTGATCTATTGATGTTCTTTTGCTCCAAGACCATGGTGAACTCCAGCGAACACTCCAGAGTTTAGCCTGTGGGAAGAAGAAAGTCCTCAAAAAAATCCCTCCAGGCAAGGAGGTATACGATACCGACGTATTCCGATACAACGTTGACTTTGATGATCCCCACCCCAAGATTCATATTAATTCTATTCAGGCCAAGGTCTCAGTAAGTAGTGCTGCAACATATTTGATTTCCTCTTCATTATCTTTTTTTTTTTTTTCAAAATAGCTGGAAGAATCTCGGCGGACGAACGCCTCGATCGAAGATGATAGGAAGCTTTACCTGGACGCTGCCATCGTGCGCATCATGAAGGCTAAGAAAGAGATGACCTATGAACACCTAAAAGCTGCGACGATTGACGAAGTAAAGAAGCATTTTGTACCACAAGTGGAGACGATCAAGAAGCGAGTCGAGTATCTAGTTGATCAAGAATACCTGCAGAGATGTGAGGATAAGAACAAGTTCTTATATGTTGCCTGATTGACTTCTTCGGAGACAAAAATTTTATTGTCGGCAATTGTGATCATCCTGAATTACATGTAAATTGCCCAGGCTCCTTGCCAACGAGCGTGTCGAGTGGCAGATTTTAGGAGCCTGGTAAATGCCAAGAAAAATGAGAAGAGATCAACTCTGGGTATTTTCGGGGTAATCTTTCCATATTAAAATTGAGGAGATTGATCTCCACATCAGTGATTGCTGGGGTACATCGGTGGTGGTTCATCAGGCATGTTATCCTGTTGGTAAGGGTTGACCTGCTGCGCACTCAACGTCTCCACCACTCTCCTCAACTGCTCCACTTCATGTCTCAAGTTGGCATCATCGCTCGCAACCAGACTGCTCCCGCCTGTTACACTGCTGTCTGTCGCAGACCCAGTCCGATTACTATTTGAGCCGCGTAACAGAAACGCTGAGAGTTTCTCAGAGCGGGGAGTCCGAGACATCTTGGTAGGTGTGTTCCCAAAAGGCACGTTGTTTTGCTCGCTCATCGTAAGGGGCCTAAATTCATTCGTGAATGGGGTCGGCTGTACTTCTTCAGGAGGTGCTATAACGCGTTTGGATTCTAGGATTCTGTGTCGTCGTAGAAGGTATATGACCGCGGCGATGAGAAGAAGCCCTGCAAGAGTACCAAAAATGGCACCGACGATAACGGGTGCTTTACTGGTCGATGGTGAACTGGGGAGTGATGGAACAGTTCCAGACGGTAGGTTTATTCCGAGATCAGGTAAACTACGAAATTGTCAGTGTGTATTTATTTAAGAAAATTGGGGAAATAAGACTTACGAAAGAGCCAATAATGAGTAAATAGCCCCCATTGCTGGACTCGCAGGCCCTCTCGTTACGTTGCCATCAATGGGCGAATAAGTCGCTGGATTTGGAGTCATTCCAGACTGCCATGAAGATCTCGAGTGTACCATGCCGATCAAAGCATCTCTGCCGGTGGATGATGTGGCATTAAAGACACTACTTGCAGAGAGCAACGTCCAATCTGTAAGTTTAAAGATTAATTTTTCTTGTTGGAGAACGGAGGAGAGACTACACACGGGCTTTGGCAAGAGACTGGGTGCTGTCAAACTGAAGCCCGAATCTCGTTGCTGTCCAAGGATAAGTGAATTGAACAAACATATATTATTAACACGCACCAGTTCCGCTGCGATTCGCATACCACAATGCTTGTGTTTCGTAAATCTGGACATCCAAGGTTGGAAATACCCCAACATGAGACAAATCGTTTCTTTCTCACCTGTTCAGGAATGATACTTGCGCCCAACAACCTGGGTGCGTAAAGATTGTATATCATCGACCATGTCGAATTCGCTCCATAGTTCGACACGATGTGATCCGAAGAAATGGCCCGGTTCAGCCAATCTTGTACGCGCATATTAGCTGTATCCTAGAGGGTTAATTTAGTCAGGAGGAGTTGCACATAAGAAATAAGCAACTCACCAAGTAATAGGAAGTTTTAGAAGCGTCTGCCCCTCGAGACTCAAGAATACTGTTGATTTTTCCCATCGCATACAGGCCCATGATACCTTTAAGTTCAAGGTTCGCATTTGAACCAGACAGCGAATCCGATGACATGCTTTACAAGCGAAGTGATTAGCTTCTTCGGCCAATCAAAGGTAGGTTACCCAACTCACTAATTCCCTGGTTGTTTTGTGCTTTGCACCAGGAAGTCTGCCCATTTTCGCAATAAATTGTAGTACTTGAATATCAATGCCCCATCGCCTGACTTTCTGGCTTGTGCCAGTGTCATAATAAGCATTGCACCACAGCCTGTGAAATTTACGATGATGTTCTGCTGATAGTTGGATGATCGTAAAGAAGCTCACTATCTATAGCCAACGAAGATTGATTGGTGGTATTTCCTTGGATGTCTGGCCAGCTATTTCCTAACTCGGCAGATACTTTAGTTATGATCTGAAGTTTAAATATAAAATCGCACCTAAATCAGGTGCAGCGTAAGAGTTCCCATACGACGGTGTAGCCTGAAACTCAAATAGCGGTTCAAGCAATTTGCCTGCTAATGTGGTGTTGATGAAGAGGAATGCGGGGAAGGACGCATACAATATTTCGACTGGGTTTATCCGTCTGCGAGGCAAATTAAATTTTAAGATGCGTTTATCGAGCTTGTGAAAAGGGAAGACTGGACCTTGAATAGCCGATATCCTTCATAAACACCCTCACGTCGCTCAGAGCTAGTGGTTGACCCCGTTTCAATGTTGTGAACTCGAGAGAGCCAACGGTCTGTCTCAAGTTTAGGATGTGCAAGTCTACAAACTTTGTAGCAGCGGCGCTTGTCATACGAAGTTGGGAGGCAAGTGCAGTTGCATTGACCTGAATAAGGTTATCGAATGCGCTGGCTCGAGATAATGCAGAAGGGTAAGATGTGAGGAAATCATCGACCTTTATATATATATATATATTGTCAGTGGGATTAACGGAAAAAAATTGTTGGACTGGGACTGACCGCTGATCCAATACTACTCCATCTCGATTGCCACAAATGACTGAGATGTTGGGTGGTCTCTGCAGTACGATAAGACACCACAGGGTCCCTGACTAATCCGATTGCGAACACCAAAGGGTTCGAAGTCTGCGTGATATTGCCCAAGTCCAAGGCGTATGCCAGCACAGGGTATTGACCGATCGTGCGGAAATCTGTATCGGAGGTGTTGTCCAACCTCCCATTCATGTTGAAATTGAGGCGCGCTGTTTCGCGGAAAGTAGTCTGCCATGTCATGGAGACATTTGGGGACTAGCCGAAAAAAAATACATTGAGTAGAGTCCCGCACAGTGAGTAATGTGAGATACCTGAGTATAAGCAAAAATTTGCGAACCATCTTCTGACATGTCGTTGGCTTCCACTAAACTTCGCATAGTTCTTTGTTGTGCCATGTGGATAATCGATTTGGTGGTTAGGCTGGTGTTCCATGATACGAAGTTTGAGTCGTCTGACGATACGAATTCTATTGATGTGGAATGCAAGGATCGTACGCGCATCATTTTGATGGTTGATTAACACTCACGGATAGAGGTGTCAGTGTACACTTGGACCTCATGAGGGTTGCCATCTGAAGATGCGACATCAAAGACGGCATAGGCAAAGGGAAATGAGTGGAGTCTCCAATCTTGCAACTTGAAAATTTTTTTAGAGGAAACCGGCGTCAATCAAAGAATTTACACCACCTCTATCGGAGTAAGGTATGTCAGATTGACCGACACAGGACCGGCCGCGATAGTGAAGCGGGTCTGTGTGGGGGTGATAGATGTCGAAAGAGTAACGCCCACGCCGGTGTAGTTGACGTTGTTGCGGTTTCCTTGTATCGTGTAGGAAGTACCGTCGACTCGAACTGCCATGAACCATCCTACGTTCTACACAATTGTGTGAAATTTGTATGGCATCACTGAGACGGGGAAGTACCTTGTATCGGTTGAAAAAGAAGGGCCATTTCGAAGCAGGAGAGGTGGACACATTGCTGCTCGTGTCAATCCACGCGTTCAAATAGGGTGATTTATGGAACAATGATATCGGCGCTGGCCAAGTTGACGCTGCTCCATGGACCGTATGACTTGAGAGAAGAATGAAGAGATGGACAACCAAGAGCGCAAGCCCTATAACCATGATGCCAGGATAGTAGTGGTTAGGGATTACGATAGTTTCATGTTATGACGGGGTTTTTAGTAATGAGTGGCAGATCATCACGGACCTTTGAATTTGTACCACTCCTGAAATGTGCTTCACAAGACAGATGATGTGTCAAAACTTTATTCCAAATGAACCTCGTGCCGATAAGCTGATTCCCAATAGTAAAATTCCTTGCATAGTTTGAAACTAAAAGTGAGCTGCTATCTCACATAGTGGTGCTTGTAACCCACCGCCCAGGCTTCAAAACAATTGCAGGAGAGATGGATGGGAATTTCCGTCAATCTTGTTTGATCGCGCCCGGGTAAATCTCTCAACTCGGAGCTCCTATCTCCCACATGCAAAGAAACTTACACATGCGCTACAGCAAATTCAGAAAAGTCAGTCATTCATGTGGTCGGCATATGTATTATAGAGAATTACGATCCACCGTAATTTGGAAAAAGCGCTGGGAGCGCCTGCAATCAGGGAACTTGGTTGCTTACTGTCCATGTTGTGACTCATGAGGGGGAAATATTGACAGATGGCCGGTCGGCATGGAGTGTCACTGCCAAGACTTGGCCTCTACCTGGAGGTTCATCTGGGTTTCTCGATTTAACAAGATTTCTAGCATTATGGTGGCCACCGCACTGTGCAGCAGTTTTTGATCCAGCTCTTACGACGATAATGCCCAATTTCAAGCACTTGACCCT
>Ga0307517_10005488_pt1 | contig 19088 bp, 23 predicted proteins | sample 23_EM_MG_FD_194515 | JGI IMG/M metagenome (GOLD analysis project Ga0307517, IMG submission 194515) | Populus trichocarpa ectomycorrhiza microbial communities from riparian zone in the Pacific Northwest, United States - 23_EM | ecosystem: Host-associated > Plants > Roots > Unclassified | place... | reverse complement strand
CAACGTTCGATGAAGTACACACTCCCGGGATCCAAATGTACGCATACCCTTGAATCTCACGAATTTATGCCCGCCGCGCTTTGACTAGAACATAGTCCACCTGCCTACCCTCCCACAACAAAACTAGACCACCGAGAATTACCCTGATCAGCAGCCTCGCTAACCAGCCCCCGAATCGTACGTTGTCCACTCCCATGCTCGGCCGCTCCTTCATCCTCTCCTGTGCATGGTCCCAGGCGGGGGGGAAAACCCGGTCCCCGATAGATTCCGTGGACAGGATCTCGAAACCGGCTTGAGTGAGGAGAGAGTTAAATCTCGAGGCGGGTCGCCACTCATCTCCGGACATCATCACGACGGCCGTGGAAACGATTGATAACAAGAGTCTCTTGAAGGTTCCTTGTGATTTGTCGGTGAAATTTTCCGAATTGGCGCGGGGGGTGGAGGTGGCTTCGGCCCTGACTATGTCTGCGTAGGAAAACTCGGCACCGGGCGGAAGTATGTCATGGAGGGCGGCAAAGCAAGCGCGTAAACCGTCATCTGGGATCTCGGCGAGGACCTCGCACGAGTATGCACCAGAGAACGGTGCACTCTGGAGGGTGTCGATCTTTGTCGCGTTGAGGAAGTGATGAGTGATCTTGGATGAGAGCCCAGCGGAGGCGGCGAGCTTGTTGGCGGTGGCAACGTGCCCCTGGTTGATGCTCACGCCAGTGACGTTGACGTTCGGCCCTGGAAGATGTTGGGTGAGTAACGAGTGAGGGCGGACCCTTGGCGGGAACGTACCCAGGGAATTGACCGCATCGATGGCTGGCTGGCCCAGCCCACACCCAATCTCGAGAAGGTTCACTCGTCCGTTCCTCGCATGCTTGTTCAAGACTTGGATATCCAGCTGCTCGATGACAGCTTTGGCGAGATTGGCGGAGGGGGTTTTGGTGGACGGGCCCTCGTTCCAGAAACCGTAGTTCACGTATCCGGTTCTACCGTCCTCGAACTTGCCCACGTTGAGGAGGACGACGTAAAATTCGCGGAAGGCATAAAGGAAGGTACCAGTCAAGAAGGAAAAAAAGCTGAAGGGGACGAACTCTTCCAAGGCGTCCATTGCTGGATGATTGGTGACCATTCCCTCAGGTCAAGTGAATTTATACTCTCAGTCGTAAAGCCTTAATCAGTGCTGCACTGGATTCCCGGCTCCGGAGGAAGGAGGATTTTGTCCGTAATGCAAACGGGTCCAGCTCCCAGCAAACGAATGGCTCCGTTCCATCCCGGCCGACCCAACTTCACATGATTTACGGAAAAGGGCGGCGGCAGGACAAACCCGCAAGGGGTCCCTGTTCCTGGGCACCGCATTGTTTCTCTCCCTCTTGCTAGAGACTCAGTAAACGGCCATACAGTCATACTGCAAACAAAATTCATGGTTCAAAGGTACGCCCGAATCCAATGCCCTCTGACATTGTCATCCGATCTCCGTCTAGTCGAACAAGGCAAGATATCCACGTGGTTACAGGCGCTGTCAGATAATACGTTCCTTGATGGTGTTCGCAGGTTCTGTGCGAGCGTTCCTGATGGTCACCGAACGAAGGTTTGGCTCACGAAATTCATCGACGAAATTCAAATGAACTGATGTGTCCGTCTGTCAACTGTAGATTTTTATAAACTCGTGCCCTCCTGACTGCCCAAAACTTCAACTACCGTCGGCGTGCCAACTTATACGCAACCGGTACTATGGCTCCGTGATTACATCCCATTCGCTGTGCCATCAAATCCGTCGGAAATCTCCCGTAGCAATGGCTACGAGTCCCAGCCGATCTTGACTTTCGAAGGTAAAACTCACTGGTGCGATAAAAGCTTGGCGTGATCTCTACCTTTCACCTGGGTCACCACCAAAATCTAAGATCGGAAAATACAGTGTAGTCGCCAAGCGTTTCCGGTCCAGATCACGTATTTTCGTTCAGCCTTTCGGAAGCAGGGTTCCTCAAGTTTTGCTGCCTTGCCCTCTTTCCGAAGGTATCCCGCCAGTGGCTTGTCAAAGATACCCCCAATGAAGAGTTCAGTCGTGAGATATCTGAACAACTTCTTTTGTCACCTTCAGAGAGGAAAAATGGAGAGCAGAAGCAGATGTGGCGCGGATCCGTGTCATCCATTGCCAACACTCGTGAAATTCGGGACAACTTCTCCCAGCCGGGCCACTACCTTGCGTCCGTGAATGTACAACTATAGCCTGCGTTTGGAAATGTGGTGATTGTGTAGGCGGAGACAGTGGTCCCGCTGGCCCGATTCGGATCCCTCCGGAAGCTTACGCGGGTGCTGTCGGCGCGCCCGCGGGGCGGGATTTTTTTTGTGTATCCTCATAAACAGCTGAAATCGGTTGTAAAGGCCCAATATAGTTGGAAGTTGGACGTCTGGACCACCGGCCTCTTATAGAGCTTCATTTATACGGGCCAGTAGATGAAATATGTGTACGAGATTCTGACGCAATTCCATAAACGGTGCTACACGGCCGATCAGCTGGGACGTCCAAAGGATGTCCTTGGTTTCAGATGTCCCATGGTATCCACTTAATGCAATTGGAGGTGGTCCGTGGATCGCTGGATGTCCGTGGACATCTAGCCCGAAATATTTTACATTCAATGCCCGGTCATCCTTGGATGTCTGGCTACAGATGATATCTGGACCTCTCAGATCGTTGGCCGTGTACTGTCAAATTTTTGGGGGGTCGTATAATTCCTCTCGGCTCGTATTTGGACGGGTGCCGTTGGCCGGGTGTAGGATTACCATGATGGTACGCTTCAGCTTTGGGTATTTGCAGAGAACCAATAGCTGGTTAGATATCGTATGGATAGTTTTTTATCAACCCAAACTTCCGGTCGGTACGTTGGTGTGTACACCTGTCGCGATCCCAACGAGGAATTCATGACCCCATCACGGCCCGAGTATTAGTACCAGCCAGCTCCGAGCTCTGGTAACGTTGAAGTTCTAAGGTTTTGGAAACTTGAGTACTTGAGCTGATACCTATAGTTACAGGGCAAGTGACCCTGGTTGACCACGTTAGAGGGCTGGGGTCGGGTTCGGGGTTGGGGAACATGGTCGGTTCCGTGGGAGGTCAGAGCGGATCGCCTAATCCAGACCATAATGCTTCCCGCCAGACTCACCGTTGGGATCCACCAGGTCTATTTCGCGCCGATGGGCCAGGCGAGTATTACGGCGATGTCTCCCGGATCGTGCAAGGGGTAAGGAGAGTCCGATGGCAAGACATGGTCGAGGAGCCCCAGAGCAGTGGTCAGCGTATTAGGCGTTTGTTCTGGATAACCTTGATGAGAGGTGGCGCAGAGAGTGTTGGTTAAAAAACACCGAGTGGGTGATCGGTTGGAGCTGGATGCAGTCTGACATGCGTCGGCCGCGAACACAGTTCTCTTCGTCAGACGGCCCCGTTTGCACGAGGGCATGCCGTGACAAAATGGCCGCTCACTCCAGTTAGGGTTCGGGTGCTTCCATGCAGCCTGCATCCCACACCCCTTTCTCGCAGCCACCTCGAGTTCCGACTATGGATGCAGAGTCTCACCGACCGAAGGGACGGGACGGCGCCCTCTCCCTGTTGAACGTGACCATCGAAGCTCTGAATCTTGCGAAGGAGATCTCCGGTGTCGCACCAGCCAAGGCTGCGTTTGGTTCCGTCAGTGTCCTTCTGACGATGATCAGGGTATGCTTCCTCCAAATCCGCGACGACGAGCCTCTGGTTCACGCTTGTTCAGGACTCGATGATTAACAAACAAGATTACGTCGAGCTTGGGTTATCCTGCGCTGATATCTGTAGAGCGCTTGACCGGGGGGTGGGTGGAAAGAGACTGGATGACCTCAGTCACTCTGTGTGCGAGGCCATAAATCAGTTGACGACGTGGGTTGGACCAGCGATTGACAGATTGAATGGCTCACCGACAATGCTCTTGATCACAGAACGGTGGCAGAGATCCAAAGGAAGGTCATCAAACAGAGCAGGCGGAATGCAATTTCTCGACTCTTCCACGCGAAGGGCGATAAGGAGATGATTGCGGCTTGGAAACTGGATCTCAATAGGATCCTTCACGTCTTCAATGTGCGTTCAATCCCTCCTACTTGGCCCTTGTTAATCCCCCCTCCCAGACTGAGTTGGTCATGAATATCCATGTGACCGTCTCCGACATTCGCCACGATGTGTCAAAGATCCGGGGGGAGAACGGTGATCGAGTTCACTCGGTTAATGTGAGACACACTCAGTCCATTGACAACAGGAGAATGTTAACAGTTGTCCAGGCCCAGACCAGGTCAGTAACTTCGACTACCAAGGGGTTCAACACCTTACGTTTATACCCAGCATACCTGGAGAGTTACCTCCCCCTCCGCCAAGGGCATGTTTCGGACGTGACAAGCTGATCGGGAAGGTCATCAGTCTCGCAGAAAACTTGACACCGGTCGCTCTCATTGGTGTTGGAGGGATTGGCAAGACATCCATCGCATTGACCGTCCTCCATGACGATCGCATCAGGAACCGGTTTGGCGACAACCGCCGATTCATCCGTTGCGACCAATTCCCTGCCACGCGTGCTCATTTTCTCAATCGACTCTCCAAGGTGGTTGGTGCGGGTGTTGAAAACCCTGAGGACCTGACTCCCCTGCGGCCCTTCCTATCCTCAAGGGAGATGATCCTATTCCTCGACAATGCCGAATCCATCCTCGATCCAGAAGGAACGGACGCTCGGGATATCTATGCCATAGTGGAAGAGCTGAGCCAGATTAAAACCATATGTCTTTCCATCACCTCTCGCATCTCCAATGTCCCCCGACACTGCGAATGCCTGGCCGTCCCGACATTGTCGATGGAGTCAGCACGCAGCATCTTCTACGGCATCTACAACAATGGCGGACACTCAGATATTGTTGACGACCTTCTCGGACGACTAGACTTCCACGCCCTCTCAATTACGCTCCTCGCTACCGTCGCATTACACAACATGTGGGATTACAATCGACTGGCCGGGGAATGGGACGCATACCGCACGCAGACACTTCAGACAGACTATAACGAGAGTCTGGCAGCGACGATCGAGCTTTCACTCGCTTCACCAACGTTTCACAAACTTGGCCCCGACGCTCGCGACCTCCTCGGCGTCATCGCTTTCTTCCCTCAAGGCATCCACGAGAACAATATTGGCTGGTTGTTCCCCACCGTCTCCGGTAGAACGAAAATCTTCGATAAATTCTGCACTCTTTCTCTGACATATCGGAACAACGGGTTCATCACGATGCTGGCACCACTCCGCGACCACCTTCGCCCCAAAGAACCGCTATTATCCCCACTCCTTCGCACAACAAAGGAATATTACTTCCATCGATTATCGGTTACCGTCAATCCCGACCGGCCCAACTTCGAAGGAACACAATGGATTTCGTCAGAGGATGTGAATGTCGAGCACCTGCTTGATGTCTTCACATCCGTTGATGCAAACTCGATCGATGTCTGGACTGTCTGTGCCAAATTCATGGAGCACCTCTACTGGCACAAACCACGACTGGTTGTACTGGGGCCAAAGATCGAGAGACTCCCGGATGACCACCCCTCCAAGCCGGAATGCTTGTCCGAGCTCTCACGATTGTTTGGCTCAGTTGGGAATTATGTGGAGAAAAAGCAGCTCCTTATTCAAACTCTGAAGCTTTGGAGAGAACGGGGGGATGACACTCACGTTGCTGCCACGTTGAGGCAGATATCTAAAGCAAACAGGTCACTTGGTCTCCGTGGGGAAGGGATCCAGCAAGTGAAAGAGGCGTTGGGGATCTATGAAAAACTCAACGACGTGTCGGGACAGGCGTGGTCTCTGCAACGGCTCGCTTATCTGTTGCACGATGACAATCAGCTCGACGCTGCAGAAGAAGCCGCCTCACGAGCGATCGATCTTTTGGCCGGAGGCGACCGATTTCCGGTCTGCCTGTGTCACCGTATCCTTGGCAAGATATATCGCTCCAGGGGCATGACAGAGAGGGCCATCGATCACTTCGAGAAAGCCCTCGGGATTGCGTCTCTCAATTGGCACGATCAGCTCTTTTGGATCCACCACGACCTGGCAGTGCTTTTTTTCGACAAAGGCAGGTTTGGGGACGCACACGCGGGCATCGAACGCGCCAAGTCGCACACGGTCAATGACCCGCGCCTTCTGGGTCGCGCGATGGTGCTACAGGCTCGTTTTTGGTACAGGCAACGTAGGTTCGAAGAAGCAAAGTCTGAGGCTTTGGACGCGGTCAAGGTGTTGGAGAGGCTCGGGGCCGCGAAGAATCTAGAAGACTGTAGAGCTCTCCTCCAGGATATCGAGAAGAAAATGAAAGAGCCAGTTACCTCTGGTGAGATCCCAGACGCATTGTTACTCCCTGTGTGCGCTAACTCTCCATTCTCAGCTCAGGGCACCAGACACCATCTCACAGATTTATTCAGATGTACCCTGCCGTCAATGATCGACCTCACGTCTTGACGCATATCCCATTCCTGGCCGTCACATTCCTCACTATCATCACCCCCCTTTTCCTGAGGACACCCCCTAGTGTACTGGTTGACTTGGTGTGACTGTGCATCATTCCGTGTTGTGTTGTTCCACTGTTTGTTGTTGATTTGTATCCCGTCTTATCTAGTTCTCCGTTTTCCATGCTGGATTTATTTTGCCTTTTCTGTGCTGTAGACCGTGGGCAATTTTCCAACGTTTGTCTTGTCAACGTAACGACCGATGTTATTCTTATAACAATGTTTCTGGTTACAATAACCTTTACGATGTGGACTCGCTCAAGCGTTGATCGTGGAGCCGTCACAACCGTTATGCACCTTGACCCAAACTACATCAAATGCGATGGAGGCTACTCATCCCGAGGGTTCTACATCTCCGCCGTGCTCATACCAGCGCGCTGAAGCTGCGACCCTACCAAGAGACGTGTCTTGAATCCTGCCTCGACGCGCTCAAGAACGGCTCCACAAAGATCGGGGTCTCCCTCCCAACTGGAGCCGGCAAGACCGTGGTTTTCGTGTCTCTTCTGGAACGGTTGCAAGCACTGTCCGGAAACCCTCAGGCTGCTCGCTCTTTGGTTATCGTCAACAGCGTGGAGTTGGCTCGACAGGCGGCACATCAGGCGCAGAAGTTCTTCCCCCATTGGACTATAGAAATTGAGCAGGGAGCGCGGTATATCGCGTCTGGGTCCGCCGACGTGTGCGTAGCATCTACTCTTATCTAACTTCCAGCGCTGACGGGACGTGTTTTTAGTACTGTCGCGACATATCAGACGTTACTCAGGGCTCCGCGGCTGCAAAAGTTTGATCCGGCAGGGCTGAAGGCCATTATCGTAGATGAGGCACACCACGCCGCTGCACCCTCCTACCGCCATATCCTTTCTCACTTCAACTCGAGCATCAAGAGCCCGCATGCTATCAAAGGCGTCGAAGACGAAGCTGTGAATTTGCTGGTTGCTCCCACCGAGCACAATGTACCGATCATTGGTTTCTCCGCCACATTCAGTCGACACGATGGACTCGCACTGGGTTCGGTTTTCGACCGGATTGTGTACCACCGGGACTTTTTGGATATGATCAAAGAGCAATGGTCGTGTATATATTCTGACACAGCTTTGATTTATACTGATGTGAATTTCGGGACAGGTTATGCAATGTACGATTCACCTGCGTTCAGGCAGATATAGACCTCAAGGAGGTGACCATCAACTCCGCCTCTGGGGATTACAACCCCACCAGTCTGGCAAACGTCATCAATACCGAGACGTTGAACTCGTTGGTCGTACAGACATGGCTCGACAAGTCCGGTACGTGAGCCCCCCAGTTTGTATGACTACATCCCCTTATTCTCGTGGTACAGATAACCGCAAATCCACCCTAGTGTTTTGTGTCAACCTTTCCCATGTCAGGGAGCTCACGCAAGCGTTTCGTGATGCGGGAATTGACGCGAGACATGTGCACTCCAAGACTCCTGCAGCCGAACGGAGGCTATTAGTCGATGGTTTCAAGACGGGGGAATACCCAGTTCTCGTGAATTGCGGTTCGTTGCCTTTGCCTTTTCATTGCAGACGCGAACCTGATGTCTTGAAACGATTCAGCGATCTTAACCGAGGGTGCCGACATCCCAAGTATCGACTGCATCATCGTTGCTCGACCAACGCGGTCGCGAAATGTCATGGCTCAAATGGTTCGCTGCTCCTGTTCGCTCCTTCAATTCCGAGTGGACTCTAATTGACTTCTGCAGATTGGACGTGGAATGAGACTCTCCCCGGAGACTGGGAAGAAGGATTGTCAAATTATAGACTTCGTAGACATTGCTGGTCGAGCACCTGGCCTTGTGTGCACTCCCATTCTATTCGGCCTCGATCCATCAGAAATAGTCGACGGTACTTCCCACATACTCCTTCCTGTTACAGCAGGGTCTGACCTCTGGGTAGATGAATCCCTAGAATCTCTGGAGGAGCGGGCCCGGGAACGGAAAAAGGAGGCTAGTGTAGGATTTGCAGCTGAGGATGAAAACGCCTCTTTGGAAGTTCCATCCCCAGAGTCAGTGACTTATGTGGATTACGACAACCCGTTCGCGTTCATCGGGGAATGTTGCGGAACTACGCCAATCATCCACCAGTTGAGTCCACTAGCTTGGGTCAGTGTTGGTGGGGAGATCTACATCCTCGAGTGTGTCGGCGCGGGGTTCATCCGTGTCGAGCCACTGACGGACCCAGAAGGTGATTTACCCACCTTACCTCATACCTCGCACCATCTAACCGGAAAACCCAGATCCTGAAGTCAAATTCCAGGCATATCACATCCCGGCTACGTGGGACAAGGCCACAGCTAAGATGTTCAATCTTTCACCATACCTACGACCCCGTCGTATTATGCGAGCGCAAAGCCTTGAACAGGCGATCAGAGGGTCTGACTTGTACGCCAAGCACAGCGTAGTCAAAGGACCAATGTTCCGTGGGTTCGTTATCATCGTGGTCCCGAATACATACTTTCACAGTTGAGAGCTGATCATCTTAGGCTGATGCGAAGAGCGAAATGGCGGCAGCAGCCTGCGACGGAGAGTCAGAAGACTTTCGTCGAATCTCGTTGGAACAAGGCGCCGAAATATGTACAAGGCGAAATGACACACGACGCCGCGCGCACCATTCGTATCCAAAGGCTGACGAAAGGAGAGGCCGCGAATATAATCACGCGTATCAAACACGGTGCCATGGTATGTATCCTGCCTGATGAGTCCCAAAGGGCGGATCTAACCTACAGGCCATAGAGTCGATACGAGTACAAGATGAAAGCGATGAGGAAAGAGGAACAACTACAGCTGAAGGAGCTTAGGAGACAAGTTAGAGAGGTTGTTACTGTGGGTCCATTGGCAACCCATTAGTTGACCGGATCAACGTACTGTCAGGATTGTATGTTCCATTCTTCCCTCCGTCAAATGGGGATCTCCTCTTCTGGTTCCAAGTATTTGACTCCGGTCTGTTCGCTATAGGCCAGAGCTATGGTTCTCAGCGTCTTTGGACCAGGACTATCACAATCTTTGAGGTGCTCCCGCGCCGTCCTCTTTACTTCGTCCCACGCATCCCTAGAAGCCTTCGCGAACGCTTTCCTTCCCTTGCCCGAATCTGGGTAACAAATAAAGGGCAGGGGAGTCTGGACGTAGTTTACGAGTCGGAGGGTTGAAAGGCCCTTCAATACTGTGATACACTTCTTCAAATCCTGGAGGATGTGGACCCGCTTACAGTAGATCTCACTCAGTGGCGATGGTGTGGGACGGTGGAGAAGTAGCTTACATGCGTGAGGGACAACTCCTCAATTTGAGGGCAGATCTCCGCCAATCCTGGTGGACAGCGCCTGAGCAAACAATGTCGCTGTATTCAAGACACTCTTACTGGTCCAAGAATCCACCTCCCCGGGACGCAACGCCGCGAACCTTCTCAGCTTCGATTTCCCCATGGCGAGGGACTCGAAGAATTCCCTGCCAGGACCATCGGGGCTGCAAGTCAGATCCTCAATGTTAGGGCAATAGCGGAGGATGTAATGTGCTGTCGAAGGCAGGATGATCGTTCGGATTTGTGGGAGGGTGGTAGATTTCAATCCTGCGCGGAGGAATCGTGAGTAGGCGCTGTCCATGGAAGTGATTTCGATGGTGTGGAGATTTGGTAGAGCCGGTAGACATCGAGCAAAGTCCTTGACAGTCATGTCCGGCATCCTGCCGTACGATAGCCTCACCGTCATGACCCTTTGAATAACAAGTGGTGAGGAAGTTGTGTGATTGGGCCTCAGAAGGGACGTACCTTACGTGGGAGGCAATGGCAGGATCACTCATGAGGGTCCTACATTGTAACTGTAATCTCGGCAGAACGCGACTCGACCGGAAGCACGTCACGATGTTCTCCCATGCCTCCGAGAGGAACCTGAGCCGCATCGCTTTACATGTCGCGCTCAAAGCCAGAAGAATGTGGATGCGATTTTCATAGATATCGGGGACTTCTCGCCACGATACAAGGGAGAGATAATGAAGATCGGCCCATCGGAGGATGGGGAAATACGAAAGGTTCTCCAAGAAGAGTTCTTCTGGACACCGGAATACTGTCAGAGAGTTGTAGAGGAGATCGTCAGCCTGGCTGTGGTGTGGTGATGAGAATTGGGTGGAGAGGTCACACTTGCGCTGGTTTGGACCTCTAGTGCGGCTCGCATGAGTTCAGCGGGGGTGGGTTCAGCAGCTGGAGTCGTGGTAGTTCCAACCATTCGGTTTAGACCGTTCCACAGCCGTGCGCAAGGCGTCAGCAACCGTACCGTTACTGGAGGTTGTTTCATTGTTCGAAGCGTTTCTGGAAAACCCCCAAGTGTAATCCTGGAACCCCGCCGAAGATCATGCCGGGCGCAGGCTCATATATAATCAGATGCATTGACCAAAGCCCCGCAGCACAGGGGGTAGGAGTTGTACGGTGGCAGCGTTCGGTTGCAAGGGTGGATGATCGGGTAAAGACTTGGTGCGTTCCTTGGAGAGAAAAACGAAGATACCATCGTTCCTTCTAAATAATCCAAGCGGACCTGCTACATGAACCACATGAACCACATGAACCACCGACATTGACATAGGAGTATCATCCCCCACTACAAAGAAAGAGATGGAGAGACTGCGAATTCACTTTGCAACGTCAACACTGCCGCCACTTGCGCGTCCTCCATAATCTTCTTCAGTGATCCCGGGTCCTCGAACCCCCTCGGATTCTGAACCAACGACGCAAGTACGGACGCAACGAGCGTGTCCCCGGCTCCCGTAACATTTACGATCGACTCTGGAGGTAGGTGATTCGCAGGGAAATGTTCTAATACGACGATGTCTCCGGTTCCATTTCCATTGGATACGATATACCGTCCATGAATGTTGCTCCTCTCGGATGCCCATTTGGTCTGGGGTGAAACCCGCATCACGACTACGGCCCCTCGTTCACCGCATTTGATGACCAAGTGTTGGAAAAACGGAAGAAGGTTGATGGCCATCTGAGCTATTCCCTCCTCAGCGAGGAACGAAAGAGTCCCCGTCGTTTTCGAGTGAGGGGAAGCAGGTAATCTGGCCAAGTTATCCAGCTCCACTCGGAAATGAGAGCTGAGACTAAAGGAGTCGAGCGTTTTCCACCACGCCGGGGAGCTGGTAAGGTCTGCATTGTCGGATTGGACTTCTCGCCAAAGTTCCTTGAGTTCGAGAATGTTGGGAGAGGCAAAAGAGATTGGGGCACTGGTGGAGTTTTGCTTAGACGAGAGAAAGGCGGCAATGGAGGGGATAATCCTGACAGACTTAAGGACAGAAGTTGGTTCGAAGAAGACTGCCCCAGATGCAGTCAGTTTCGTAATAGGTACATGGTAGGTTCTGTCGTACCAGGTTTATCGTGTCTCTTGCAGTGCAACACAATGTCCGTGATCGTCGAAGTCTTCAGATTGCCGTCTATCGCAACCAGATTCGGGTTGTACTGGTTCAATTGTTTAACGACCTACGCAGGTGTGGTGGTCAGTGTGGTTGGATTCTGGAGGAGAAATACTTACCGCCTCTCCCTCCAGCGACTCGACAATATCCATATCAGCCACGCCGGTGATGAGTCCTCCTTCAGTATCCAGCATTATGTTACACACGGCGGATGCCCCTCCAGGGATGGGGATCAGGCCGTCTGTTCGTATGCCTATCCGCGAGAGCTCATCCCGTAAAACTCCGCCCATGATATCTTCCCCAACAACTGATACCAGAACAGGGGTCTGAGAGCCAGATTTTCTGGATAGGATGCGGTGCGTCGCTTCCGCAATATTTCTACCCACGCCGCCAGGCGAAAGGGACACCGAACCTGGTGTTGTCGAATGCGACGAATGGGTTGTTTCCATGGCAGGCTGCTTACGTGTTCTGGACGTGATGTCCATTGCAGCTGAACCAACGATAACCAATGGGGAAGGGGATCCGGGTTGAAGTGAATCCTTGGGCAAGCCAGTGGTATACTGTGGTGGAGTGGCAGAAGCCTTGTCTGTTTGCTTGTGCTTTACTGTGACGGGATACTTTTGGGATCGGTTCTAAACCTGATCAAAGTTGAGAGAAAAACCACGCACACGCTTTCCGTCAACTTCGATAGCTCGTTCGGTCGTGAGCTTCGCGTATGAGGCAGCAATCTCACCACCTGAGGATAGGGAATTATGCGTACTACACGGAAACGTGGATCAATGACGTACCGATCAATGAAGTGTTCTCAATGAGTGCTACATCTGGGGGGCGTGGTTGATAAAGACCAGAACGTTACACGGACGGAATAACGTACTGCTTGGGATAGATTTTCCATCGGACAGTTCACCGACGCGTTTCAAAATCCAGGGAGTCACTTCCTTCCCGCAATTGCTCATCCCGTTTTCTTCTGCCTCTTGCACAGCAACCTCGACAGCTTTCTGGATAGTTTCACCAATAGAATGATACTCTTCCGGAATCGGCGCCGCGAAAAGGATGCCGTTCTTCATTCCAAGCTGTTCCTGCGCACCTACGACACCCCGAGATCAGTAAAAGTGGCCGACCGTCGTCACAAACGCGTACTCATGATTTTTGCGGCGTCTATGGGGTTATCTACTCTCCAAGGACTCTGGTGCATAAGGAAATCGGTGAACCGCGTGATTCATAATGGGGTATACACCTTACCTTGAAGCCACTCTTGGGGCTGTAGAACGCAGGGAAGTCACTGGTCTGACCATATGTCACAACCGGCACACCCAATGTTTCCTTCGATGAACAATCAGTTTTACACCCAACGTTCGTGACTTGCAAGACTGACGAGATATTCTAATGTTCTACATTCGTTCCGTCTGAGATGAGGGATATCGGAATGGATCCGGGACACTAACCTCCTAATATCGAGAATAGACTTGACCCCTGCAGAGACGAGCGCGACAGGGCACCTCGTTAACTCGGGGAGATCTGCGGAAATATCCAAGGCTGGCGAGGGGAGGTTCAGTCTGAACGACGGGGAACGGGGGACGGCTTACTGTCTTGACCCGCACGATGAACACCTCCTAGACTGGGGAAAGACGAGCTATAAGTGCCATATATGCGTCTCGATTGAGGCGAATAATCTACCCTCCCGTCGCGAAGACCTACAGAATGTCAGACTTAAACTTTTCCGGTGGAGCCTGGTCACACCTTGATGCCCGCGAGTGCAGCAAAAATGAGAGTGGCACTGCAAGTTGTTCCGCCATCTTTCTTTAGTGCGATAGCGGCACCAATATCTCTCCTCGAAAGCTTCACAGGTTTATTTCTACATTCTGCCAACCGTTCGAGCTCGTGTGGCTCGAGTCCAATTTTTACACGTCCGTCAATGAGACCGATGGTGGCGGGTATGCTTCCGGATGCCCTGACGTTCCTCTCGACGGACTTCGCCATTTCCAGATTGATTGGGTAGGGCATGCCATGGGTGATGATGGTGGATTCCAGAGCAACGACCGGCCGTCGCGCATACAGCGCCTCGGCGACTTCGGGGTGGATGTCTATGAGAGCATTGCTTTTGAGAGCAGCGGTTAAGGAAGAAAGACCGCGTTTCGAGGCGCGACTGAGCATCAATCTGGCGGAGGGAGGTCGCGGTCGATGGTCACGGCGAACCGATCAACGGAGTCAGTTGCCAACACTGCTTGACGTCTGTGGATGATGCAGCCTCGTTCCCGTTAAACCGGTCAGCGACGACGACAGCGACAGACGACACAGCATCTGGTAATGGCTTTGGGCTTACGCTTCTTCTGGTCTGCGCTGTCCGGAATCGCAGGGTATCTTCCTCGCTTTCTACCAGCGCATCCGACGATCTGACCAGCTGACAGGGCATCCACGATTATCCAAATCCTGCTCTTCCTACCCCTGACGCTCGTAACATTGTCAACAAACGCATTCCTGCTCCTTTCGCTCTTGTATCTAATCCATTCGCTTATTCACGGAAGTCTGCTTTTGTTCTGGGGGAACCCAGTGCTACCGTTCTTGCAAACTCCGACCCACATCTTCCTTCTCCTGGTTTCTTTCAATCTTCTCTCGCAGGAATTGAGCCCGTGGCTGACCTTGGCGGCGGATTGGTGGGGCAAGGCCCTCCGGTTCTCGAGTCCGGGATTCATTATCATCGAATGCCTGTCAAGTCTGGTTGTCGCGCAACAGTTGGGTCGGGTAGGGAAGAATCTGGTCGAAGAGCGTGAGGGTGTCCAGTTCGGTTTATTAATCGCGTCTGCGGTGGCCTACGTTGCTTCTGCGGTATCAATCGTTTGGGTGAGTGAGTCGCGGTTCCAATCAGGACCTACTTTCTGAAGGACACGGGCACCAACAGTCATACCCCACCGCGGCCGATAGCCCGTTAACCTCAACCCTTTTGGGTGTGACGCTTACTGCCTTCGTTTTCCTGACGTTCATTGGCTTCGGTCTCCGACGCACCAACATCATTGAATCCTCAGGGTTAGCCCTCTTCTTGGCCTACAACTTCTGGCTTTGTGGTTTCGACTCCGAATCGTTTACAAATCCGTCTTCTGCCTAGTGAGTCCCACCCACTTGAACACCAGGAGGGCTCCTCACTCGCTTTTAGCGCCGCCCCACCCCTGTTGGGGAACATCAAGATCTTACCTTCCATCCAGAATCTGATCAATTTTATTACGAATACGCTTCCTAAACCGGTGCTCGTTGCACTCGTATACCGACTTGTCATCCTCAATTTAGCATTCCAAATCCTCCCCACCATCGGGGCGGATAGTTGGGAGACGGAGGTTGGCGTTGATGATAGTTGGGGAGACCGACCGACATCTGCGTTGGCGCATCTACTGTTGACGTATCGACAATCCATCATGATCATGGTGTATTCGCATCTTTTGTGTGCGTCTCTCCTGTCATATCTGGCGTGGCTTCTAGTAACTTCAACCGTGCCATTTGATTACAGTGTTGGATTACTCCTCCCATGTTTGGTGGAGATGGATGAGTGTCTTCTTCACTCTGTTCTTGTGGGCAGTGGAGCTGACCGTCAGTAATGATGGTGAAGACTCTCTGAAGGTAGAATGACCGTGGCTGGTAGTGAATGACTGGTGAGCAACTAATCGAATATACTGTGCTCGGTTGAACTGCAAGCATTGATTGGTGACCTTAGTCTGCACCGGCCCCTGTTTATATTAAACTCATCCTCGTCGTAGTGTTAGCCATGGATTCACGCACAATCACGAAACTTCTGTGTTCTAAATTGTGGCAGACCGTCCCAGCCCGACGCCGTGAATTAAAGCGAGCGTATTGAATCAAGTCCATAGAAGTTCGATCGTAGCTCCGGAATCTTCGTTGGTGAGTCCCGTGCTACTGCAAACCTCCTTTCGGCCAACTGTAGGCGAATCACAATCCACGGGACTGGCGGCTACCGCGTGTTCAGCATGTGTCTGCCTAACACGTCCATGGTCAACAATGATCAAGGTTCTGGCGCATGAGGTGCTAATGCCATAATGTGCATATTCCCACGTTAACGTCGCCGAACCCGTACTGCAGCAAATCCCTTGCAAACCCCACGGTGGCCTAGATGCCTTATTTCCACGGATTTAACGTTCAACTGTATTGGTCCTGGGCCTCCGGTTATGACCATCCGTCTCTTCTGCAATCGTCCCCGCATGGACAAGGTATTATTCGCCGGCGCTCAGTGAGGCTTCGGTGTACGGTAGATGATCGGGGATCGCTACGGATCACTACCTTCTGAACGCGGCCGCCCTCGTTTCGTTGGTCCAAGACGGCACTACAGGGGGCATTCAGAGCGACTCAATTATGCAGCCGCACCCCAGTCGTGCCTGGCATGTGTCCGGAGGTATAGGACGTGCCGGTTCCTGCATGGACATCGTGCCCCGACAGATTTTGCTTTTATTGGGACACCCTTCGCCTTATGTTCCTTGTCCCCCCCTTTCGCCTCTCTGCCAACGACCCACAATAGAACATCACCACAATGCGCTCCTTGCTTCTAGTGTTGACCACTCTCCCACTCGCGTCATTCGCACTTACAATCAACCATCTTGTCGGTAGAGCAGAAAATTCCACTCAGAATAATGGACCGCCATCGAGCGAGTACTCGCTACAGCGCAAACACGCAGGCAACACGTTCTTCAAGTACGTAGAGGCTCGTTTTCTCCTTCTCACCCCCATGTTGAGTTATTCCGGCAGCGGATGGGATTTCTTCTCCAATTCTGACCCTACACACGGAAACGTGGTGTACCAGACCAGAGAAAACTCTCGGGATCTGGCATACGTGGACGACGACGGTTGTGCTGTCTTGAGGGTGGACAATCGGGGCAACGTTCCCCCTGGTGGTAATCGCAGATCGTAGGCTCCTTTCTCCCATACGGTTAATCGAACGCGACAGGCCTCACCCCTGTACTTTTGGATAGCGTTCGTATAAGCAGCCAGGCCAGATATAACGGTGGTCTCTTCATTGCTGATTTCAGGCAGTTCGCTTATGGGCCTTCTGTATGGCCCGCCTTTTGGGGTGAGCACCCCTGGCTTTGTGCACGAGGGCCTTGGCATTAATTTGTTTCCCCAGCTGTCGGGTACTGTTTTAATCTCACTCCAGTTTATGAGATGGCACGCTGACCAAGTGTTAGTCCTTCATGGCCAGAGGGAGGAGAGGTGCGTTTTATTACGGCCCGGCCTCCAACATCGCTAATCCCTGGTTCGACTTTTAATCAGGTTGACGTCGTCGAGTACGTCAACACTGATCGGTCCAATCAATACACCCTCCACACCGGAAGCGCTGTATGCAGGATGGACCCCGGGGCAAATTTCGATGGAAATCCTCTCGGCACCGAGTGCAGAAGTGGAGCCGGAAACAATGCCGGATGCGCCATCAAAGACTTTGATGGAACCGCTGGTTCGCCCTTCAACGCTGAGGGTGGCGGTGTATTCGTAATGCTCTGGGATGAGACGCAACTATCCTTCTGGAGGTTCGCGCGTGGTGAGGTCCCTCAGGATATTCAGGATGAATGCCCCGACCCGGATAGTTGGGGAACTCCTGTCGCCCACTGGACTGACGAGTCTTGTGACATTCAAAATGCATTCCGGGATATGCAGCGTATGTCTTGCCTGTTTCGTTCCCTCGAATATGACGTTGGAAACCATTTTTCTTCCCTTTTCTAGTGGTTATAAACATCACCATTTGCGGTGACTGGGCTGGACCTGCTTATGACAATGGTGGCTTTCCAGGAACTTGCGCGGACGCCGTTGCAGACCCGTCTAACTACAACAGTGCGACTTGTATCCCCTCTTCATGAACACCGTTTGCTCAAAATTCCTTCACAGATGCTTTGATCAGGATCGGGAGCATCTCCGTCTACCAGAGAGCCTAGACTCCCCTCTCTTTGCCTTCGGTACTTATTTCTATAGTATTCACGAGACCCACGGAAACGGCATGCTCAACCACTCACTCGTTTCCGCCACCTGCTAGACAGGCCTTTCCCTAACTTAACTTGTAGATGTATTGCGTGCGCTGTTCCCTCGTGTATGTACAATCTGGCACGTTGCAAATAGTTTTGTGGTAACAATTTCCAGTGGATGGAATGCAATGTCACTGTTGGTATTACGACGTTTCGTTATCCGGTTGGAATCTCTCGATGTATGGGTACGGCCCGCTCGCTTAATCAGGATTCTATCTCATCCGCGGAGTGCAGCCAAGGAGGCTTCTTGGAGATCGCGGCATCAGGAAATCACGCGGTTGAATGCCACAGGTATACACGCACTACATAAATGTGAAAGAAACGTGGTACCAGAGACAGCTCAGGGTGCAGATCAATAATGAAGAGCAGGACAACGAATACAAAACGGTATGTGAGTAGAAGAGGCTCGTAAAGGGAGAGATCGAGGTAGGGCCGCCGGTGGTAGTTGCCTTGAAGGACGTCACGATCTAGATCGATCCGCTTGCTTTTGGAACAAGATTGCGCAAGTACTGTCTGGAACCTCGAAATCTCCGGTCCCCATGGGAAACAAAGTGGATAATATTCCAGGTAGGAGATCGGAGTTGTTACTTGCTGAAAACGACCCAATAGCATGCGCTGGAATTCTTTTCTGGCCATCAGGAAAATGCCGTCAGCTTGTGGGTGAATATAAGCACCTGGAATAACAAGAGGTACCACAGAAGCGCTTCGAAACGCTTCTGGTATCGACAGTTGGCTCGAAGCGTATCGAAGCCCGTGCAACCGTGGCCGAGTAATTTTTGCTCATCTGACTTGTTCTGCAGGCACCAGATTTAGACGGAATGGATGACCATGTGCTTGGAATAAGCACCAATTTACTCAACGATACACTACACAAAACTTTAGGGGAGTACTTCGAAGCGCTTCCATGGACCGAGCGTTTCGATGGAAGCGGGTGGAGCATGCGGAAGCGCGTCGATTGTACACAATTGCATATAGAACCCGACTCGAGATTTTCCTGATTTGATTCGTCCATTTCAGTACTGTAATGGGTGACTGGGTGACTATCCGTAAGACTAGAGATATCTCTAAACATCATAGAAGGGTGCCAGTAGCCGAGGTTCGCGCTGACCGTGACCCGACACGACGGACG
>Ga0307517_10005487_pt1 | contig 19088 bp, 20 predicted proteins | sample 23_EM_MG_FD_194515 | JGI IMG/M metagenome (GOLD analysis project Ga0307517, IMG submission 194515) | Populus trichocarpa ectomycorrhiza microbial communities from riparian zone in the Pacific Northwest, United States - 23_EM | ecosystem: Host-associated > Plants > Roots > Unclassified | place... | reverse complement strand
CCAAACCTGCTTTGGCTTTCTCCCCCTCCCGGTAAGTTTTCCACTTTCACTTGTTTAACTGCGTATCCTGCTCCTCAAGAAGATGCCGTCCTGACCCACCACCCTACCTGGCCTTCAGAGGGCACAGTATCGATAGGTCGACGAGCGCTCGCTCGTGTCCAACCCACTCCCCCTTACCCTTCGGTAGTTCCTCCCCCCTTTCTTCTTATCGCGTCTCCCGGTAAGTACTGTAACGCCCTCAGCTACTTCCCCACGTGCCTTAAAAGGCCCACACACAGCCTCGGTTGGTCGATGTTTCTCCCTCACTCGATCAGCTCCTCCGCCCGATCACTTATCACGTCTGCTGGTGAAAACCCATCCCTTCTTGTGCGCTTCTCAGGGACGATGCCGAGACGCTTCCTTCAACGGTATTTCCTTTTCCATGATTCCATCCGTTTACTTGCTATCGGGCCTCGCGTTGAGCATGCGTCCTTCCCTCGGTGTTCTCGCGACTTTGCTGATAACACCCCTGTAGACCGTTTCTTACCCGATCCTCTCATCGGTCAACTGTCCTATCGTGTCTTTCGTGAGTATCCGTCCGGCAGCACACTCTTAGTTGCCGATTCACCCCTCATGGTAGACCGCTTATTAGGCCGCTGGCCACCATACACTGGCCTTCCCATCGTCCTACCGCTCTCCTTCCGAGTTCTCGTGCCTTTGCGTAGATAGGTCCTATATCAAAGTGTATCTTACACGTACTTTAGCTTGCAACAATCTACCCTCTGGCCTGTATCGAATATTCCTGCCTGACAGCGCGACGACCGGAACGGTCGGACAACCGAAACACACCAGAATGGGATTGGCGGGTCTCCTCGTCCTTCACCACCGTCGCCCTTTCCCACCTCCCAGGTTATTCAAGACGCCTCAGTGCTGGTGCACATTGTTCTTATTCCCCGCCTCACTTCAATGATCCGAAACTCAGACCGTTCGTTCGTTTTTAACTCTACTCCACCTCCCTATTCTCTCGCCTGAGGCTCGATTCTGTCACACCCTCCGGCATGGTTTTGTGGTACTGGTGAGCCAAACTCAGTCTCGTTGAGTCTCGCGTGTTCACTCCAGCCGACAAATATTCCACGCACGTCACTCGGGGCCTCCTCCCTCAAAGATGGCCTTATTCATGCAAGACCATTTCCAGTCTCGTCGTAACCTTGAAGCCCACTCAGTGTCTCCACCAACCGCTCTGCAGGACTCTGTTTGCAATCCATCCTTACTCAAACCTCACCGTACGCTCACCCCAATGTTCCGGCGATACCCCCTACGTTGAGCCTAGGTGAACGAGACCTTCTATACTGTTTCTGAGACGTGCTAACAAATGCTCTAGACGGTTTCACTCATCCTACAGCCTAGCGCAAATCGACAACGCACAGATCATCCCCCGTCCACGTACTCCACCGAACATTCCCTTCCCCTCGTCATCAGATCCTTCAGCTCTGTTTTCGTAGTTTCACCCCCCTGCGCGCAAGACAAGCAAGACCACCCACACTCTGGTAACCCTTCTGTCCGTGTCTCTCGGTGACACGACCACCCGCTTCGGTGAGCAAAACTCTGTACGTTTCTTCCACTGTACGTTGACGACCCCACCAGTGAATTCTGTCGCATTCCGATTATCCGTTGCTGAGATTGGTTCCTCCCCTTTCTTGCCCGACGTCAAGCCGCCACGCCGTGCAAGCTCACTTCCCGGCACATATCTCACTCGATGCTCCCTCTCTTTCACTCTCGGACCCCATATCAAGTTTCTTAAGGTCTTGTTTCCCCACAGACAAATTATTCACTCCCCTTTCCACCCCTGCGCTCCAACGACCCCTCCTATAATTAACCTTTGTGTGTAAGCCGTCGTAGATATCCTCTATCACGTATTGACAAGTACATATCGTTAAATTCAAATCATCCGTCGCAGTTATCTGTTACCCTGCCTCCCCCGTTGACAGACAACAACGAAACCGAAATGCAAGCTCATATCTGGGCCACTAACGTCGCTCAACGCTCTCTTCCTCTCGCGTTTGGACCCTCAGCAAGCACTCTGGGGTCCCTTCTCCAAGCGATGCCAAACTCCATCTATCCTCCGCCAATCACTTTGGGAACTCCCCCGCATTCATCCTTTGTGAGTAGAACTTGTCCATTGCCTCTAGCGCGCGCGAAGGCATATACCAAGACTACACAGTTGTACCGGTCTCCGTAATACCCCCTCCCACTCAATAGCAACCGCAGTAACCGGTCATCTCGTTTCTGGGCCGCGGATACCTGGACCCCCCACCTCGTCACAGCGTATCCCCTGCAGGTATCTCCGTTACCCTGTCCGAACACTCTGTCTCTCCCAAGTCTACTATTCCCAAGTCCGAGTTCGAATCCAACATCCAACAACAACCTGCCACCATTGCCTACGTCACTGAACAACCATCCCGCATCCCGCATTGTACACCCCGCTCCAGCCTCTTTCTCTCTACTACACCCTCGATTCATCCCAAGCACTGTGCACACAGTGACCCAGCCAAGCTCCGGCAGGTACACGTGCAGACCATGTTAGGAACCTTACAACCCTACCTTGACCACAACACTCTTCCCGGGCGGCCAGATCACCCCAGCTCTCTGTCGGCCGCCCGATAAGTTCCTTCGCGCTCGACTTCGGTCTCTGGTGAGTGCTGAACCTGATACTTGCTCAATCATAACTGATAATAGGCTCAGCCGTCCTACCTGCAATCCTTGCAACGTTATAAAGCAGTCGATTCCCTCCCTAACAACCTCACGCTCATGGTGGTATATTCTCGCCATATACCTATCACCTATATCAAACTGTACTAGTCGCTGGATGTATCATACCGTTGTTAGACTAAATATACGTGTTCTCCCTCGAAAACCATCGATATCGATGGCGAGCTCAATTGATCTTTCCGGGCTGGATTCTAGTCTGACCCAACGTGTCCCCTAACTTCCAAGCTCGTCTGGAATACGCCAACACAGGTAAGTGATCCGTTCTTGTTATCGTCTCCCCGTCTCCCCTGTGAATGGGCCTCAGGTCCCCAGGTTCGTTTTCCTCACTTCTAACCCTGCTCTGCCTCTATTCTCGTCCATAACTCATTTCCGTTACCTCTGACACGGGTTTTGAAATACCAGTGGGTCAAGCCCAGATCTCAGGTTTCGCGCTCTCACTCCGGCCGGAAGCAATTCAGTGTATATCCCCTCCCTCAAACATGACCCTATCATGCCACGCCGCTTCCACTCTCATCGCGACTTTGATGCACCCCAAAGTCTTCGTCGACCACTCCACAGGCCTCTCAGCAGGTTCTATTCGCGGTCCGATGCTACCCGAACCTCACCCCACCCCACTCCCACCCGGATTTTCAATGGCGCTTTCCGTGTTGAGCACAGGTGAGCGGTACCTTGTTTCTCGCATCTGACATATACTAACAAACATTTCAGAAAGTTTTACCGCGTTCTGACTGCCTGTTTTCGTGACCAACCACCTACACCCCTCATTTTACGCTAAGTAACGATGATGTGCAAGCCCGTGCCCACTCTCAACAAGTTCCCCGCGGCTTCTCGAGAGGGCCTTCTATTAAAACCTTACGATAGCTCTGCCAACACGGTGAGTTGGGGCTCGTATACTACACCTTATAACACGCTAACGATTCTTCAGGAAGTCTCCCCGTCCGTGCCGGTCGTCAGAGTCGACGCACACCTTCCTCCGCTCGACATCAAATGACAATGACGATGCACAAGCCCGTTTCAGAAGTTTCCCTTCCATCCGTAGGGATTGAGCCTCAAGTACTCCGCCGCCATGGTACGGATGTTTCGGTAATCCCTCCTACAAAAAATCCCGTCTACTTCACATTCAATCCGCTAACAATTGTTCCGAGAGGTCACGCCGCGTTCTGACCACTCGCCATCCCTCATTCAACAACAATGACACGCATGCTCGGCGGTAGATCGAAACTCCCGCAATCCTCCTTCCTGCTCACTCTCAGAACCCTTGGTAAGTTTCCCACCCAGACTAGCGGGGTTCTACATCCACTTACAGTCACCAGACGTTTCCACTGCGCCCAGACAGCACCCGTCATCAAGATCGTCACCGACTCTCTCATCACGTAGATCCTTGTATCTTCTGCTCATTCTTAACCCGCCCTCATTTTGTTGGTATACAATCAATATATAAACATGCACGCGTGTGTTTTCACAGATAATTTCGACCAATGAATCTACCTGCCGATCGTCAAGACATATACTCATCGTCATACTCAAAACCGATGCCAAGTCCATCGCTATTTCCTCCCTCATCCTGGGCGACACCACCACCAGTTTCCGAACGGTCCTCGTCGCCACTTTCGTCCCCACTGATATCATCAAAGTCCGCCGGTCTGGTAGCACTGTCTCGTCCCTCACTGAGAGGAGTGATCTCCGCCGAGGACGAGTCATTTGGTAATGGATTCTTGTGAACGCTTGAAGAGTCCGGGGGATGTCCTGCTGCCGATGGGATGATCTTTGCAGCCCAGGGGTAGGTCTTCACCCACGCAATGTCGAGTTCCAATGTAAGGAGGTGAGGTAACCACTGATTGACCAGGGAGACGGCGAGCTCGTGGTAGGTACTCGCCTGTTTGCGAGCGTAGCTGTCAATCCCATGCTGGATGTCGGCCGTGACAGAACCCAAGCGAGATCCAACACGTTCAACCCACCAAGCAGATCTCCACTCAAGGAATGCAATGACGCGGCGCATCTCCTCCTGTAACAAGTCTGCTTCCTCCCTCCAACGATCAGCCCTCGCCCTGCACGTCATCCACTCGTGTCGGACAGTCTCGTTCACCTCCGTCTCGGGAGAATCAGCTCCCTTTTGTTCTTCATTCGCTGAAGAACCCCCCCAAATCCAAGACATCGTGTAGCGGCCATCCCCAACGCCTTCTTCGTGCAGCTCCTTCCCAGGTCCGCGATTGTCCTTGTCCGTGAGTTCGAGATATTCCTTGCGCCAATCACCCATTGGATCCAAGGAAAGAAGTGCAGCATATGCGATACGGTAGCGCCGTACCGCTCGGTTTATCCGAATTGTGACTCCTGATTCGACGGTCCTCGACTTCGTCTGGGTTTTTTGACCCTCCCCAACCACATTAGACCTGAAGTACGTTCTCAAGCTCCGGAGGGTCCTCCTGAGCCGCCTCAAGTCGACCAAGTTGTCTTGCACCTGTGCGAGGCGAAGGGTCCGTTCGGTCTCCACGATACCCTTGTGGCACGATGAACGATTGTCTTGGGAGAGTTGGGAGGGAAGGAGAAGTGGCCAGAGCTCGGGTTTCAACTCGTCGAGCTCGAGTGTGTCGTTCGAAGTAGGCAAATCTTGCTCATCAGCGAGACCTTCAGAGACCTGTGGAATATACACGGCGTGTGCCGTTTTCCACAGTTTGATCCGTCGTGCGAGAGCATTCCTTCGCTCTTGGATTTCCACCTTCTGTAGGTCCGTCCGTTGTACCTTCGACTGCAGATGCTCGATAACCTGCTGTCTGCGAGAATGAAGGGGTTTAATATAGTTACGCCATGGGGGATAACGCAGCACTCACTGTTGATCCTCGAGATCGAGTCCCATACGAACAAACGAAGAGGGGGATAGCTTATGTGGGGGCACGTTGCTGGACTTGGACTCGAGCGCTTCGATGTCCGCAAGCTTTCGTTTCGCCGAATTGAGGCTTGAGGCTACGAGAACTTAAAGTCAAAAATGGCAGAACAGTGGGAATAATCGTTTTACCCTTCTCGGTCACCAGATATGGGTCGGGTTGGGAAGGGTCCATCTCCCATCTACGCTTCACCATCTCCCACTCATGGATCATTCCAGGAGGCCTGTGCTTCTCGAAATCTTTGCAAACATCCTCGCACCGTTTCACCATTACGATAGCCTCGCGTAGGTTCTTCAACAGCAGTGGTCCTTCCAAACATGTCAGTATTGTACAGGCGAATTCGAATAGTGTACGGGTGCTCACCAAACCCGACGATCTTTCGCCAGTTCCATCCGCCCCAATGTCCATCAAGCGCTGAATGCCGAGCGCCAGCACCCATCTCTCGTGTCGAAACAGCTGCTGGGTTGGTGTGGGCCCATCCCGACTCGATATTCTCCCCATGAGTGCGTCCGACGCCCGGCCGGTAGTTGAATGAGTACTTTGTGTGACAGCTTGGCCCGTGCGCGGGAAGGTGGAACTTTGGGATAAAGTATTCCAATACAAACTTGTCCTGGGGAATCTGGATCTCCGCAGAGTAGTTTTGTATCCTCTGGCGCAGTTTAATGGACCAACGGCATGCTATATCGTAAGAAATCTTGATGTTCTTAACCTTCTCGTCTTTCACAGTGGATAGAAAAATGTAATCCATGTTCACAAACCTTACACGAGTCAATCGGAAACGAAGGGGTGCAATTGAAGTACGTAGACTCACCTCTCTCCCTTTTGTAGGTCGACAACTCCGTTCTTGCGGACTAAACCGTGTCGACAAACCACTGCACCGACACCAGAAACGGTGAAATCTTTCGACCGCCTCGAATTTGCCTGGTTTACTGCATGAAATTCAGTTCCACAAGTCTCGACCTCTCGGGGCGTGAGTTTTCCGTCCAACAACAAATGCGGTCACAGGTGCTCACTTCGTCCTCGTTAACATGATCCTTGAGATGCGCCTCAAACTTTGTGGAATTCACAAAGTACGCCAGCCCAGACCCAAGCTCCGGATCTTTGATACCACGTGTCTTCAGTTTGAGTCTGAAATTCGCATCTATAGCAATGAAGAGGCTATACAACCACCTGTGATGGACAGTCATCGACCACTACAGCATAAGACGTGAGGAAGGGGCATACGCTCTATCCCTGGATTCACTCTCCCAGTCCATAGGCAGATTCCGTCCTGGATGTGGACATGCTGGACACTCGATTGCGAGAGCCCCATCATCGAGATCATCGATCGGCGTAGAGGTGTGGCCACCGGCGCCGCGTTTGACGTCCTTGAGGTGGCGCCATTGTCGGACACATCGCGACATCTCGTGATACCTGTACTGTCAGAGGACGTAAGCCGCGTAAAAAATGCTACCTATGGGCCGACATACCTTAACCTTCGCACGTCCACAGTTGTCCGTTTTTTGCATGACTGCAGTGTAGAAGTCGTATAGATTTAGCTTCCCTTGCATCGATATTTTGTGATATGTGTCCAAGAGATCGAATGTGAAGACAGTCTTGGGCCGAAGGATTGATGCAGGGAACCAAAGGATCCTCAGTAGCTGGCGATAGGGTTCCAAAAACGAGGAGTGAGAACACGAGCAGAATCGAACGCGGACGAAATGATAACCAGAAAGATCGACAACAAAGATCCGTTGGGTTTCGGAGTTGACAGGGCAGAGGTCGGTGGAGTGAACAAGGTTAATGACGAGTCCGAGGCTTTCAAGGGTTACGCTCTCAAAGAATGTGCCGTTCCAGGACTTGTGACGGGGTCAACTCGGGTCGGTATGGTACACGACGTCAACATACCTTGAGTCTATGAAGTGGAAGGCTCTGGTGGGATGAAACGATACACGCTGAACAGCGCATTATCCCATTGGAACAGTCGCTACATTTGAAAAGCGCTGAGCCGTTCAGACAGTCGGGACACGTTCCCGGGCCGTCGGACGCGTCGCCCAAGCCATCGTGACGAAAGAATTCGTCTAGGACCACCGGACGGGACTGGAGCCACTGCTCCATCCTTGTCTGAAAACACGGGTGAGCCGGAGAGGAGAGGAGGCTAACGATCCACCTACGCTGTCGTTTTCCTTGGCAACCCTGACGCGTTTTCGTTTTACGCGTTTTTTCTCGTCGCTTTCGGGGGGGGACTCGGAATCCGCGAGAATCCCAGTATCCTCCATGTTGGCGACCTCTTCGATCTCCCTCGGCTCCCTACCCACAGACCCGCCCTGGGAGTAATGTTTGAGAGTTCTCCTGTTCGCAGTGACACGTCCCGTCGTTTTCGAGGTTGAGATATCCCACATGCGAACATCCTCAACGACCATCCTTTCGTCCTCGCTTGGATCGAGACTGCCCATCGAATATGTTGCATTGCCCTTCTTCCGCTTGCGAACTTTCGTAGGACCACTTGCCTGGCGTTTGAGCATGATGCAGGAGACGGAGAGCGAGGGGTGGTGTCGGAAGCTCCCTTCCGTCCAATCACGCTCAGCGCTCGATATCAATCCCCGATTCTTGGTACCGCGTTTCAAGTCAGATCCCCCCCGATTTAGGCATCCGTACGTGTGAAACGATACAAACCGCATACTTAAATATGTATTCTGGCACAAGAAATACTCTATTCTGTGGTGGGCGTTTCCATTACTGTCGGCCTACGTCACGGGGATAAGGACCGTTCGGAAACGTTCGTCGGGGTTTCCGATCGGGCGCCTCTCCATATCTCCTCCTACCTTGTGTTCGTCGGTATCCATTCCCTCTTTGCACACCAGGTTTTGCTTATCATTCGTTGGTTTTTCGCCACTGGGACATTGCTCGGGTGTGTTTTTGAACGGTGCGGTTGCTTAGATCGTTCGCGATGCCTTGTGTCTTCATCGCTACTCTTGATTCCCGGGTACGTTTTTTTCAGCATTCTCGCGCTACTGTGCGTTTTAATCTGACCACACAGCCATTCGGCCTTCATAGCAGTTTCCGCGCTGGTTTCCGATGGTTTTGGTTTCCGAGGGGGGATCGCGTGTTGAATCGGGACGTATGAAGGCGTTTACAGGCGCACCCTCAATCGTGTATACACTCTGAGCATTAGGTTTATGCAATCACGACCAGTGTCCGTTTCGATGTCTAAACTTTCGCCTCATGACTGCCCCAAGACCCAACCCCTCATTCTCGCTTGCCCAAAAGGCCGCTTTTTATTTCTGACATGGATTACATCTCCTTATTATTCCTACGGTCGGTCTGTTCGTATCTAGTTCGGTATACACGAAGGTGTTTCACTTTTGTGACTGGGCGGGTGCCGTGATCTCCTGCAGGTTGTTTTGACATGGGGCTGTCGTCCTGGGCCTCTGTGGGTAGGTTTATCTCACGTATGCGGATTTCATGTTGCTCGTACAATCCGGACATGGCGTTGGGGGTATTCAATGGCTTCCGCTGATATCTAGTTTATGTTACGCAAACCGCTTGTTATTAGGTTCATGCGTAGTTAACCGGTTTGCTTTTTGTGTTTTGGTCATTAGTGGATATCGATGAACACTTGAATAGTGACCTCCGTGCGCTAGGTATATCAACATACACGGCCAACGATCTGAGAGGTCCAGATATCATCCGTAGCCAGACATCCAAGGATGACCGGGCATTGAATGTAAAATATTTCGGGCTAGATGTCCACGGACATCCAACGATCCACGGACCACTTCCAATTGCATTAAGTGGATATCATGGGACATCCGAAACCAAGGACATCCTTTGGACGTCCCAGCTGATCGGCCGTGCACGCGCAGTCCTCGCGATACTTTCAACCGGTTCAGAGTGGAATTCGAACGGGACGTACAGCCGGGGTGAATCCAAGGGGTCTCGGGTTGCAAAGGGCCGTTCGGAGACGGCGAATAGCGTACCAGTTACAATATTCCTCACGTTGAGCCCACTCATTGTTTGCTAGATATTCGTTGTACGCAGAGGGCTCTCAAAGGCTGATGACCCGGTTCACGGCAATTTCAACGTCACGCATGTCCGTCCTAAAAACCGATAGACGGTATCTATACATCCGCAGTGTTCCTGTAATCATAGGGCATAAATATAGCAGTTCATACATGGTGACGAAAGAATCCTCAGGGACCCAAGGCGAACTCGCGCCATCCATGCGTGAACCGAGCCAACACAACAAACAAACTCGAACCTCCAGCAACCCAGGACATGTTCGAAATATTGTTTTGAATAGCGGGGGACCTTATCTCATACCAAAAATTCTTATCGGCTCATGTGCTGAACGAAAGGTATTGTATCTTCCCTCAGATTTTAGATCTGTAGTATATACCTTGGGTTTTCGACGGTTCGATTGGCATGCAAAGAACGTACACTCATCTACTCGTTTATTCCGGAGATACCTACGTGAGCGCGGTCAGAACAATACCTGGACTTCGCTGTCTGGCGTACGGTGACCGACGACTCTCATGGCGTCGCTACGTACAAGAGTAGGTGGGGCCCCGACTAACATTCCTTCTCGGTTTACGAAAGTACCTTAGTCACACCACTTCATAGGCTCGAACACACGCGAGGGGGTAGCAAACACGGAGGAGCCAAGAACGTATATAGTTTTCGAATATAAGCGTAACACATGGAGACAGACATGGAGCACGACGGCAGAGCTACGTAACGAACTGACAACGAGTGATTCACGGGCGGATACAAGTCGCAAAATCTCGACAACAGGAAAGGCGGGCATCAGGACAAGATTCGAACAGCGCCGACGCTAAGGCGAGCATTGTATAGGTCTTTCGCTTCCTCCCACGATTTAGCCTTGCGGTAGACACTTCCTGAGACACCGACAACCCAAGGTGCGACTTCATCCCTGGACATCGTCAGCAGAACGAAAATGAGACCGATAGATACCAAACCGAAACTCACCAGTCGCTAAATATGCCTACGTATAAACCTTTGGTAAGAACATAGTACACACTGCTTTCAGCGAGCTGCGAAGCCGTTGGAGGGTGCTGATAATGACCCGGGATGCCTAACGTAGAAAGTTAAAATCATGTTTGTCGAACGAGATATATTACAAACCGGGTCGAACGAAGTCGGGGTGGTAAGTATAGTCGGGAAAACCAACATTCTCCCTGGAGGAAAAGACGAGAGGGAAGGAACCATGAATTGAAACTTCAGCCGGTGCAGGGACAAGACGACGTGGAGCCGGGGCCAGAGCTGGGGTTGGGGCTGGGGTCGAAGCACGGGTGTTGCTGATGGCGGGAGGTTGGACTTTACCGGCGGTCTGACGAAAGAGAGACGAAGAGGTGGGGGTCGACCCACATCCATCGGTGGTAGTGCTGACGGTGGTAGAGATCAAGACCGCGCCAAAGTCTTCAGCGCCAGGATAGGAATGAGTGTCTAACAGGCGGCATGAGTGACGAGATGCTGAAGGGGTGTTTCTAAGTCTTACCTGGGTCGATTGCAAGACCGTCGAAGTTCAAGGAGAGGTCGGGTTCGATCGACTCCAGCCGTTGATCGACCTTCATAGTCAGGACATCAAGGGTATAACGGACGTCCTTCAACTGAGCTTCAGGGAGTTGAACAATAAAGCAATGCGCCATCCTAAGGAGGCCATCGCACATGGAGTAGGCGGAGGCGGAGGTGAATTGGATAGACGTTCCGTTAGTTGGCGAGCGGGGCATCGTTAGTTCAGGGACGAAGGGAAAGATTCAGAGTGGAAGACGCGGGGGGTGAAGGGGCGCAAGGGAGAAACTGTGTTTACGGCCACCGTCACTTAAACATTCCGGGGGATAACACTTTAAGGATTTGGCTGTCTCTGAAAGGGGTCGGTGGGAAGGGAATCCCGAGTTAGACAATTCAATCATTGATCGATGCCGAAGGCAAAAACTGTACTTGGGCGTTTCGTTGCCAGGGCGTCCGAAACTATAGGTCTGTTGATGCGATGAGCACCCGCCGGGGCACATGTTCTCCTCATCTGCGACACTTAGGTGTATCGCTTTCCTAACATTTACACGACGTCAGAAATTCCACAAGAAAGGCCGTTTATCTAGTGGTCGTTTTTCCTAAATTGAGCGCATCTGCCGCTACTGTACGCGACCCCGAAAGAGAAGGTGCGGGTTGTCGGCATCCTTCGACTACCACGATAGATCGTCTTTCATTGACTGGCGCGATGGCCACCCTCCGGAACACATGTTCCAATTTGCGACATATCAGGTGCATCATTTCCCTGGCTCAACGCCGGAAATTCCACAAGAGAACCCCATTCAACGGTTCCTTCCAGAACCGAACGCGTCTACTACCACTGTGTGACACCGAAGGACAACAACGTGTGGGTCGTCGGCATACTTCGACTAACGTGGTAGGTTACCTGACGCGATTGCCACCCACCAGATCATATGTTCTCGGTCTGAGCGGTATTAGCCGTCTTGCTGCTATACTGAGGTACGCGATCTGCCGGACAATTATATGACGTTAAAAATTCTACGAGAAACATTCTACGAGAAAGATCGTCCATTTGAGCGGCTCTTTTCCACATCCACCGCCACTGTACGCGACGCCGGGGGAGAAGGTGCGAGGTATTTGTATCCTTGGACTACCACGGTCGATTTACTGATGCCATGGCCATCCACCAGAGTACACGCTCGCCCCAACCCAAACGACATTGGTTGCCTGGGCTGTTATACTCGGGGGCGTCACGTTCCAGACTTTTGTGCAACGTTAGGGGTTCCACGAGAAAAAACGTTCATCTAGGTGGTTCTTTCCCAAAGACGAAAGCATATACCGCCACCGTAAACGATGTCAAATGAGAATAAGGTGCGGGTCGTCGGGATTCTTCGACCAACGTGGTAGGATAGCTGACGTGATAGTCACCCACCAGAGCACACGTTCACCTCATCCGGACGACATTAATCGTCCAGGCTATCGTACTTAGGTGCGTCACCTTCCAGATAATTGTGCAATGCAAGAACTTCTACAAGAAAAAACATTCATCTAGGTGGCTGTTTCCCAAAATCGAGTACATCTGCCGCCACTGCGCATGACATCGGAAGAGAACGAGGTGCGGGTCGTCGGGATTCTTCGACTAACGTGGCAGATTAACTGACGCGATGGCCACCCACCAGAGCACACGCTCGCCCCATCCGAACGAAATTAGTCGTCTGGGCTGCCGTACTTAGGTGCGCCACCTTCCAGACCGTTGTGCAACGTTAGGGGTTCCATGAGAACGATCGTCTGTCCATATGTTTATTCTCCGGAATCGAACACATCCACTGATACTGTATGTGACGCTGAGAGGGAATGCAGAGAACGGAATATGGTTTTGGCAACTGCGGTACACTGTCGTCGACGTACTGTGGGGAGGAGGATGTATTACGCTGGAGGCCAGCATATAAATTGCGTTGTCAGTCTACTTTTGATTAGCCCACCCTCACACGTCGTCGACACCTGATCACCCTACCACGCCGTCGCCATCTGATCACCCTACCACGCCGTCGCCACCTGATCACCTCACCCGCAATGCCGCCGAAGCGATCGAAGAAGCCCCCTGCCACGCAAGCTCTCACGCCGGCTCCGGCAACAGCTACGGAACCCACTCTCAAGCCTAGCCGCACCGCCTGGAAGACCGGGGAGCAGTACGAGTATATGTTAACCTTCTGGCCAGAGTACCTCACCTATCAGGACGAAAAGGCGTTAGAGCGTTTCTGGCCACAAGTCTTCGACGGTTGGTATCGTAGATGGCCAACCATTCCGTCCATTCAAGCCATCGGAAAGCACGGCTCTCCCGAGGCTGCCGTCAAGGACATTCGCCGTAAATTAACTAAGGTGCGTATCATGAACTTCTAACCTCGTACTCCTGATTGCTCACACACACACATCTTGTTAGAGAATTCGTACGTGGTTTCACAACCGCACCCGCCCAACTGCTCCCAAAGCTTCCACTGGGAAGTCGGACTTGCGTCTTAATCAACAAGAGAAGCGAAAGCTTGCCCCTGCTCAAGCTTATTGCGCTTACGCGTGGGATTCTGGTCTTAAGGATCTTGTCACGAAACGGTGGGAAGAGCAAAAGCTATCCTATATGGTAGCAGACGACGATGATCCGGCTACCGATTCGATCGAGCCATCCAATCCCTGTTCTCATATCCCCATCAACTTCAAACTCAAGATCGCGAAGGAAGCCTACAGTTTACTGAGCGCGGAGGAGAAGAAACGAGTCGATGACCGTCGTGAGGAGGAACGAAAGAAGCTGTATAGGGGGATAACGGAGATCGGAGACGGGGAAGAGCGAGACAGAAAACTCCTTTCACATCAACAGTAAGACATTCCCTACGACGCCTCATCTAATCATCTAACCGTGCTTTAGGAACCAACCTTCGGTCCCCAAGTCGTTGTTGCGCATTCTCAAGAACCTCGAAGATCAGGCAGGCTGTGTTGCGCAGTTACTCGTGGCATACGTAGACCCTCTAACTGGAAAAACGTCTTATCAAAAGTAAGCTTGTGGTGCCATCTCTGTATCGCTCTGTCTGATACCTTTCGAATGAAGCTTTTGTCAGGGGAAAACTGAATCGGGTCTTGAATTTCGCGCCTTCTGTGGGAGGGATTGGGATGACGTTATTGAGAAACGCTTCAAAGAGTGGGGAATGAGGGTCTTTGGTGGTACGTTGTCTTGGAAGGTGATCGGAGGATGTGCGTTGACTCTATTTCTCAGAGACTGACTCCGCCCGACGTTCCGTGTTCATGTTCTCCAATGGAATTCCTCCCGAGCCGGAAGCAACGTCTTCGTCTGCCCCACACTCTACGACCGTTGAGGAGCCTGAGTTCCAGCTTGAGGTTGATACCTCTGCAGTCGAGGACGATGAAGTCATCGAAACGCCCACCGTTGATCCCCCCCTCCAGATTCCCGAAACGATGTCGGTTGATCCACCCCAGACACTGGTTCCCCCGCCCCTCGTCAGCCAACCACCTGTCGCGGTATTCCAGGCTCCTGGAAGTGGCTCTGGAATTTCCGTGTCTCCACAGATCTTCAACCCCCCCCAGTATGTTGAGCCCAAGGCAATATTTCCGCCTCCGCACTCTGTCAAGTCCGCCAACAACTTCTACCATCCCATCATTCCGCCCATGACTGCCGAACCTCCCGCCATCACTCCTCCTGTTCTTGAATCCTCCCAGACAGCTACGCCGGATCAAATCGTTCCTCCTGTGGCTTACGAATCAGCCTTTCTTGTCGCTCCTCCTGTTCTTGAATCCTCTCAGACAGCTACGCCCGATCAAACCGTCGTTTCTCCTGTGGCTCGTGAACCAGCCTTTCTCGTCACTCCTCCTGTTCTTGAATCCTCCCAGACAGCTACGCCGGACCAAATTATCGTTCCTCCCGTGGCTCGTGAACCAGCCCTCCTCGCCGCCCCCCCCATCCCTGAATTCTCCCAGCCGATTACACCCCACCAAGCTGCTGTCATCTCTCCTGCCAATCCTTCTCCTGTTCTTGAACCCTCTCAGTTGGCTATCCCCCATCAAGCCGTCGTCGTTCCCCCCATCAATCCTTCTCCTGTTCTTGAATCTTCTCATTCGGTTACATCCCACCAAGTTGACGTTCTGCCTGTGGTTCGCAATTCCCCTCCTGTCAATTCCTCTTCTATCAATGGGCCCCCTTGTACTGTTGCACTCCAACAACCCGTCGTTTCTCAAGATCGTGCCCGCCAACGTGATCTTTCCCCCCGAGTCATCCAAGAGCCCCAAACCGCCACAGTGTACCATTCTTCTAATCCCGCCGAAGCTACCGCTCGCGAAAACTCAAGGGCAACCGTAGCTACTAGAAGTGCTTACAAATCTCGAGGCGATGCTGGCACAACCGCTGCCGTTCGAATGCGGCGCGACTCGATCGAGGGAGCACCGGATATCATATTATCGCTCGGTGGGTCTGGATACGAGCTCGTCACTCCTTCGTCGCGAAAAAATCCCCTCGACACTTACATGAAGAACAATATGAATACATCTACTGCATCCCCTTCCTCTCCCCTCCCCTCTATCTCACCTCTTTCCACACCTTCTTACGACGACCTCATCGTGCCTTCTTCGCAACAGTCCATCGAGGGGTGCCTGACGATCCCCATGGAGGTTGAGATGACCATCCCAACGACGCCTTCTGTGGATCAGCTCGTAGTTCCTCAACACTCTCCTGAGGTATCTATCCTTGTGACACCCGAGGCCACGACTACCGTGTCCACCCCCTTCACTTTCGCCCCCCGCGTGATCCCTACTTACGCCATCGACAAATCGGATTTCCCTTCGTGGCTCTTCGAGCGTGGGAGACTCGATTATGTCCTATCTGTGGAGGCGGGGGAAGTATGGGAGAAACTTATCACCACCTGGCTCAGGCAGGAGAGAAGATTAGGTTTTGGATTGAACGAGAAGCTTGTGAGTACGAGGCGCTGTCTTTTTTCGTATCATATCCTAACAATACATCACAGGGATCAAAGCTATCCATGAAGGAAAAGCCCGGCATATTGAAGGACTACTTCAAATGGCACCACAACCCCTCCAAGGGGGATTCGGTTACATTGCCGAAGTTTGGTGAGGAGATGTCGACCTGGTGGACAGGTATCCAGCCCAAATGGCGCTACAAGAACGAATCTTCCCCGGACAACAAGAACGACTACTCCTTCATCCTCGCTGGTGGGAAGAAGGGCATATTCCTCCTGATCTTGTGTCTGGCATGGTGGGATCGAGCGTACGGCCGGGATTTGGAGAAGGAGAAGGCCAGGCGTCGCGAAGCTGCAAGGACCGCAGGGAAGGATGGAGTTGCCCTAAACTTCAACGACTTGCGCGAGCACGAGGCCGCATGGTTCAATATCGTCAACGACCTCATCTTCGTCATGGAACTTGCTCGGGGCTGGCCACTTCCCGGTGAGAATACTCCTGGCGGCGTAGCGGCTTCCTCTGCCCAAAAGAAACGAGCGATCGAGCGGGACGGCGGTTCCTCACCACGAAAGAAGGTGAAGTCATCCTGATTATGCTCGTATCTTTCTGGTACCTACCGTCGTCGTCCTCCGCCTGTACTCGTTTGAACTATTCACCCGGACTTTCCCCCTGTTCATCGCTATTGTGCGACCATCTATCTACCTGTCTTTACATATATCTATTCGTGTCGCTTGCATTCTGCTCCCGTAGCTGCGCCCACGGTATCGTTGCTACACTACTATCTACTAACCTGTCTTTACACATATTCCGTCGTCTCGTGTGCATTTTGTCTTATGATCGCATCAGACATATCTTTACCAGACCCGGGCATGCAATTTATCCCAATACTTGATTTATAGAAGTGATCGCGAGTCGAACTTCAAGCGACTAGCTATGATATTAACAATTGTGCTAAGTACTCGGAAACGGCGAATACATGATATGGGTAAAGCGAAGAAAAGGGACTAAGTGTGAGCTCAACATGCCATGCGAGCGAGAGTGTCTTAATTTGATTTAGGGTGGTCAGAACATGGTGAAATACTTGTTAACGGATGATAGAAGGAATCTACGAGACCTACACGCAAAGGTTAAGTGTGTGGGGGTGTCGAAGCGCATGTGTGAGGAGGCGGGGCGGACGAGCGAATATATTTTCCGCAAAGAAACGAGACCTCGGGGAACTTGCTGTGGTCCGACGGCGAAAGAGAGGGAGTATCGAGCGAGACAAGTGCCTGGAAATGAGCTTGTGTGTCGTGGTGGCTTGGTGTCGGGCGGAGGGGGGAGAAGAACGGCAACGGATGGTCAGAAGGCGACGAACTTGGCCAGTGAGGTTGTCAGCGTACAGTCGAGGTGGTTAAGTGCGGGCTACGTCATTGAGAGACAGTGTTGACGGAGTACGGGTGGTCTTGTTTGTCTTGCGCGCAGAGAGGTGAAACTACAAGAACCGCACTGAAAGATCTGATGACGAGGGGGAAAGAGTCTTCGGTGAGGTAGCCTATGTGGATGGGGAATAATCTGTGTCGTCGACTTGCGCTGGGCCGGAGGGTGTGAAGTGACTGATCTTGCAAACGGGCGGTCAGAGTAAAGTGAAACCGTCTAGAGTATTTGTTAGCACATCTCAGAAGTGGAAAACGAGGTCTTGCTCACCTAGGCTCAATGCAGAGAGCGTTTCCGAAACATCAGGACGAGGGTGGAGTGGGGTTTGGGTGAGGACGGATTGCAAACAGAATCCTACGAAACTTGCTGGGGTGCCTGCAGGACGGTCGGCGGAGGTACTGAGCGGGCTTCGAGGTCGCGATAGGACTGGAAATAGTATTGTGTGAATAAGGTCATGTTTGAGGGAGGGGACCCCGAACGACGTACGTGGAATCTCTGTCGGCTGGAGTGAACGCGCGAGACTCGACGAGATCTGAGGTTGACGATGCAGGGATTGAGAACAATGTGCACCAGCACTGAGGAGGCGTCTCGAATGACCTGGAAGGTGGGAAAGGGCGACGGTGATGGAGGACGAGGAGACCTGTCAATCCCGTTCCCTTGCGTTTCGATTGTTCCGGTCGTCACGGTGTCAGGCAGAAACATTCGATACGGACTGTGGGGATAGATTGCCGCAAGCTAAAGTACATGTAGGATATGTTTTGTTATAGGGCCTATCTACAAAAGGCACGGGAATTCGAGGGGAGAATGGTGGGACGAATGGGAAGGCCGATATATGACAATGGCAAGAAGATATCTAAACTAGGACGTGTCAGTTGAGGGAAGTGTGAGAGTGCGCTGTCGGACGGATACTCACGAATCGGCGGGAGAACGGCAAGAATCGGTCGACAGGGGGTGTTGTCATCAAAATCGCGAGAACACTAAGAAGAGAACGGCGTACTCAACGTGAGGTTCGATAACGGGTAGATGGATGAAATCAGGAAAGAGTAGATATTACTGACGGGCTCCGGGGTGTTGTGCCTGAGAATCACAGGATGGGAGAGTGAACCCGGCGGTAAGCCAGAAAGGAAGAAAACGACTCACCGAGAAGACCGAATCAGTTCGGAAAACGAGACGGACTGTAGACGAATCAGAGGACCGTAATTGAACGAATAATATGGGTTCTCACCGGCAAAGGCGATAAGTAATCGGGCGAAGGGAGGAGCTGATCGGGTGAAGGAGAAACGTCGACCGATGTCGACCAGTTGAGTCTGTGGGCCCCTTAAGGCACGTAATGAAGCAACCGAAACCGTTGCAACACTCACGGGGGAACACGATAAGAAGAAGGGGGAAGGGACTACTAAGAACGGTGAGGAGGAGAGTGGGTCGGGAACGAGAGAGCGCTCGTCGACCTACTGATGTTGTGGCGGCTGGGCTCCCCGTGAAATAGTACGTCAGGATGACATCTCACTGAGGAACACGATAAGCAATTAAAAAAGCGAAAGCGAAAAACTTACCAGGAGGGGGAGAAAGCCAAAGCAGGTTTGA
>Ga0307517_10005486_pt1 | contig 19090 bp, 21 predicted proteins | sample 23_EM_MG_FD_194515 | JGI IMG/M metagenome (GOLD analysis project Ga0307517, IMG submission 194515) | Populus trichocarpa ectomycorrhiza microbial communities from riparian zone in the Pacific Northwest, United States - 23_EM | ecosystem: Host-associated > Plants > Roots > Unclassified | place... | reverse complement strand
GATTAGTCATAAGACTATCGTAACTCCGGAGCGCGTGTCCGATGATCCCATCAGGACGACTCAATGGCTATTCAGTCAATACATTAAGAGATGTATTAGTCTCATCCGCTGACGCGGATTCAACAAAGTGGGGTTGGGAAATTTCAAAGTGAGTGATGATTGTGCCAACTACCAACATGCATTTCCCATTTTATATCATTGGGAATGGCCTTGATCCCAGGACACCCCACTCACCCACCTCTGCAAGACAACAATAATCACCTGAGGAATTTTTCACTTTATGGGTTTGGTCATAGGCAGAATGGAAGGTCCAAACATGGTCTATGTGATCACCCCAACAATCAAGGTTTCTCCACACACCTGCCTAAATTTGTATCATTCATACATACATGGTGTCAACGTGTTTTACAACCTACTTCATATGATGCCAGCATGGGGGTGACTCAGGCTCAAGTTTTGGACCATTGTAGAGTCACAGCGTGGCTCCAGGGCCATAGAGGAGGGACTATGCTCCCTGGTGCTTCTGGTTTCAATGGCAAATGCCTGTCCCCCTGAGGAAAATTAAATGTTAAAGCGACAGTGGGACCCTCACACAAGCTCACCAATGCCTGCTCCAGCTCTTTGAGGGATCTACATGGTTGTGACACCTCCAGCAAGGACAAGGTGGAAGGATTCATTGTGTATTGTGAAGCGTCAGCGTTTCTCGTGCGGGCGGCGACCGGTGTGTGCCTTGTGATCAGGTAGACAGCACCTGTAGAACATGTTTCAAACAAATTGAGACATCAACTGCACCATTATCAGATAAGATTGGGTAATGACAGGCACGCGAGGACTTGTTCAGTCTCGGAGCTGTCTAAGCCCCTTCCGCGTCGCACACCTCAAGGGTTCGCGTTTCTGGTATTGCTTCGCCGGGGATGCGGTCAATAACCCTGATAGTCCTACTGCCGAGCAGGATGTCTCCTAACACGACGACCGTGTCGTTTCTTTCGCCCGTCAATACAGTCGCGTTTTGTACTAACGTAGGGTTTGTGGCGGGTTGGAACCTGTTCGAAGCCTTCTTCGAACGAAAAACGGCAGGTAGTCTGGCCGGGCCTTTCAACGCCGCGCATGTTTGAAGGATACCCTCTCGATTTTCCAGTAATCGAAGTGAATCCTGGTTTTGGCGGGGAATTTCAGGGCTAGCAAGACGCGGGCGAGCAACGCCTGCGCCTGGTCTTCACAAGTAGTGGTCGGACGGGAGCAAAAGCGGTGCGATCGACGAGACCGCCGCGGTTTTGTCCACAACCACCTCCGACCGACCATCGAGACCAGCCCTAAACTGTTTCTAAATCCGCTGATGGCCACTCCTTCCACCTTGAACTCTGACATTCAACGCTCGATACAACAAGCCGTCAACAATGCGCACGTCGCCCTGAACAATCCAGGTGGGGCCGTAAAGGTCAAGCAGAAGAAACGTAAACGGGGTGGCGAGGACTCTCAGGACCGATCCGCGTCTGCGGACGGCGAACCGACGGGACGGAAAAAGCCCAAGAAAAAGAAATTGCCTCCCCAAGGTGGTTCTACTGTTATCGCCCAGGATACGCCGAATGGAGAGTGTTCCGCTCCACCCGAGCCACCGCAACCCGCAGAAAAGACCGCGAAAAAGAAGAAAAATAATGGCAAGGGACGCGATACAGAAATACCGATAGATCCAGCCTTGACTGCGAATAGTGAAGGACCTGCTGATCCCCAAACAATGGCTTTCCTTCAGGCTTTGGTAGCTGCCGCTGAAACCACCAATCCCCAGGTCATGCCCACCCAGGCCCCAGTGGATCAACAGCTCATCCACCCTCCTTTCGACCCCAACTCTCAGATGTTGTTCCCAGGCCACTTCATGCCAATGGCACCTGGTTTTCCGTATCCAATGCAGTCAGGCTTTGTCGATCCCACAGGCCTGGTTAACGGTACACCAGGCCGGCTCACACTCCCTGAATTGGCCTCTCATGCGAACGAGGAGATCATGCGGACACTTCAGGGTGTAGATCTTGCCAAGTTACAAGGAGTTTTACAGGTTCTGGGTGACGCCGCTGCCGCTGCCGAGCCGCCCTCGGATATGCTGCATGCCCCTGGATTTCAGGGGATACCGCCACCTCAGACCCTCCCTCCAACGAAACAGAACCCTGCGCCATCTCACACGATCCTCGGCCAGCCATCCAAAAACAACGAACCTCCGCCACCGCCCGACTGGCAGCAGTTCGCGAATCCTGCGCATGCGGAACTCCTTGCTACGAAGTGGATGAACACTACTAAACTGAAGGAAATGGCTCAAACTGAAGGTCTGTCTCATTTTTGGATCCGCGTATGGACTCGCGTTGAGGGGTGTCCAAGGGCTCGTCTACCGGCAGGGGAAGTTTTCTGAGATAGAAGAGTCCCAGCTACGCAACGCTATCGAGAATTACAGGATCGTGAGTGGCTGACAATCCCCTGACTTTTTAACAGCTGAGACCAGTCCTCAGAGGAATGGGTTGACGTCAGAACAACTAAACGAGGTCATATTCGCCAAAGAAAAGACGAAGGACAAGGAGTTTTGGCAAGAAATCAGTAAGTCGTTCCAGGCGTACAGATCTGTTTTTGCTTACACGGAGGTGCAGCTACCGCGGTACCCCTTCGACCGATTGTTGCCGTCTATCACCACGTTAAGCGGGTGTACCATCCTCTTCGCGGACAAGGCAAATGGTCTAGTGAACAGGATACCGTACTCGAACGGTAAACGACCATCCCCTGCCCCTGACTACCCATTGACAATAAGTTTTCTCACGCAAGGGCCGTTAATGAGTTAGGGCAACAGTGGGAGAAAGTTAGTGTTCGTGTTGGACGAACGGCAGCCGATTGCCGCGACCGATATCGCAACCACATTCAAGGTAGAGAACAGCGTAACGCAGGTAAGAATGCGATCCCAGGAACTTAAACCTCCCTTGGCGCTGACAACCACTAGGCGTGTGGTCAAAAGAGGAAGAGGTCCAATTAACGGCGATCGTCAAGGAAATGATGGCGAAACAGGGTAAAGATGTGGACAGCGACATTTTCTGGGGAGTTGTCAGCCAGAAGATGGGTGGAAAACGTGGAAGACAACAATGCCGAAACAAATGGTGGGCCCCTTTACCTTGGTCCCTGACTGGGTTGAGGTTGATGTCGTGTCTAGGACGGATTCTTTGAGCAACGCTCTCAGGAACGAAGGGGAAAAGCCAAGGTGGACCGCCCAGGACGCATACATCCTAATTCACAAGTTCGTCTCTTCCCCCAACGACTGGTACCCACTCACACCCATGTATCGTTTCGCAGGGTTGACTCCCTAGACGTCCGTCACGACTCCGAAATCGACTGGAAAACATTCCCAGACCCAGATTGGAACCTCTGGAGTCCTCACCTCCTCCAACGCCGTTGGACGACCATGAAGAGGGGCATCAAGGGTCACGAAAACATGGCTCATGCTGGTGCGTTCTACCCCCTGGTGACTCAAATCCCACGGGCTAACCCGCGTGGGACCACCGCTAGAAATTCTGGACGTTTTGAGGGAGAAGAAGGCGAGCCACCTCCCTGCATTTTCGATCCATTCTCCCAAGAAAAAGTACAAGAGCGATGATATAATCGAAGATGAAGAGGAGGACGAATCAGCCCAAGCAGGCCCTAGCTCATTCAAGAGAAAATAGCCCGCTGGTTAACGTAACTTGGATCCCATTTATTTCGGACGTCACGAGGGGCGGGTTTAAGGTCGTCGTCGGACGTCGCGGCGGGGTACACCCCGCGTTCTGCTTTGATGGCATGCAGCAAGTATTTTTCGATGCTTATTTCGATGCTTAGACAGCTAATCTAGAGCATAACAATATATTCTTCGGTATCCCAGAAGAACATAAAAAGGTTATCAGAACAAATCAACCAATCCTCTCTGCGGTGAGATGATTGCAGCAACCTTGCTCGAGAGGTCGAACAGGCCTCCACCCTCAAATGCAACGAGGTCGGAATCTTCACTGTCATGTTTGATGCCCAAAAGTTTGTCGAGGTTTGTAGACGCGAGGGCATAGGCCTGCCGTTTGTTCACTCGACCACCCGATTCCAAACCGGCCTACGCGCGTAAAGACGTTTGTGAGTTTTCAGTAATTCGCGACGTAAAGCGGACACACCCAAGTAAGGTCAAAGCGAGCATTTTTGGCGAAATCTGGGGAAGTAACACCGATTCCAACGAGTACACCGGCACCTTGCAACTTCGTAATGGTAGTCTCAGATGAGATCGGAGGCCCAGGTAAACTTCTGGTTGTTAGAAATGGATAAATGATGACCAATGGAGAAGGATACGAACATTCTGCGGCTATCCCAGGTAGCGGGAAATGGCCTAGGGGAGGTAAGGATAACGCCGACGTTCGCCTTGGCTAGACCGCTCTATTAGTCCGTGGCAAGGACAGTTCTTGGGATACATTACCAATATCCTCGGCAAGGAGGTGAGCCTCGGACGCTCCACTAAACACCAGCTTAATCGTGGAGTTCTTGACATCTTCCGTCTCCGCCTTGAGTTTCAAGAGGGTTGCCATAATATCTGCGCTATCCACCTTCACAACAAGGGGTATCTCACCCTAGAGGGGAGACAATAACTAGGCATCACTCGCAAGCGATACAGGTATCTCAGAAGTCAACTTACCCTGGTGACCTTCCCGAACCAATGCCCAGTAGCACTATCGCTAGCAATTCCTTCGTGCGAGCCGAGCAATAAGTTTCGCAGAACGTTGATTTGGGTGCTGATACTGAAGTAACCGGGTCCCCACGGGTTACGTTCGATAGTAACATGCAACGCCGTGACCTCCTGGATGACAGCACCCTTTTCCAGAGCATGGTGGGCTCCAGTGCGGATAGTAGTCGACAGACCACCGATCAAGCCAGAATACGGGGCCAGATTAGCAACGGCGTAGGTGACCCCGGCTTCGTACGCGGACCTTATCGTGGAAAGTTCAGTTATGATGAACACACCCCACATCTTCACACTTACAAAGCACTCCTGGTCTGGAACAATAAGGCGTCCGAAGCCCTCTCCACCCCGCCGACGTCCCCAACAATTCTGGGCACGTCCTGGATCAACGCGTCGTACGGTTGACCAGGCCCAGTAGACGACTCCTGTTCGATTTCCTGTAACCCCAAGGTTGAACCAAACGAAGTAAGGCCGGGCGAGATAACTCCTCCGCGCAAGTTCGTGCGCTTTGAGTCCAAGCTCATGAACCTAGCACAAGAGTCCGAAGGTCCCACACAACTGATTTTACCCGAGTTTACAACCACAACCTGGTCCTTCGGGTCAAAGTTCTTGAATCCTGCATTGAACTGTTGGACGATTCCACGCTCCGGATGCCTAACCCAGAGCTCCGACACGTTCGTGAATACGATCGCCTCATGGACCTGGGTACCTCCAAGTGGAGGGAGACCCTCCCACTCGATTGTCCTTTGACGCTCTTTGCCCCAGTCCGGAACTCCAGGTACCTCCTGCCAACCAGGATGTTCCTTACCCTTCCCAACCGGGACCCTATGCCCGGAGCCACCCTTCTCGACCGCAACAGGGACTTCAAGGACGCCATCGATCCAAACGTTGACCGGGGTAGCACCCAGCTGCAGTGGATGAGTGTCCCAAAGGACAACGTCCGCGTCACTACCCACTCGAAGATAGCCGATACGATGAGAGAGACCAGCTGAAGTTGCAGGTGTGGTGGTGACGGAAGCAAGGGCCAAGTTCGCAGGGAGTCCATAGTAATGGGCTTGCTGAGCCTCGAATAGCAAGTAACGGGAATTGGTAACAGGGTGGTCAGACTAAACAACAGGCGTGAGGCACAAGTCAACGGTCGAACCCCATCAAAAAAAATCGTGACCTTCATGACGACGGGGATACCATTGTCTGCCAACACCCTCGCAGCAAACGGCGAACCGCGATATGATTCCCGTTTATATCTGCCCCGGTATCAGAATCCCATAAAACGGGCCAAAAACAATCTTGACGAACCCTCCATGCACGGCAAAGATAGCGATAGTTGGTGTTCCACCGTATCTACACCGAAAGTTCTTTAGCGATGGATACCACGTCATCTGGAGTATGCACCAACGTTTTCTTCAACAGCTCAGGGACGAGATAAGCCTCATGGGCGTGGTGGAAAGACGCAATGTTGAACTTGAACTCGTTGGTGATCTTCGCAAAAGGTCAGGACATCCGTCGTGATCGTCAACCAAACCATCCACTCACACGAACGAGGTCATCGAGATCGACTAGAGACGTACGAGCCGATCAATACCACCGCATCATGCACGCCGAGGGACACCTTACCAGCCTCATAGCAGTGATTTGAGATCTAGTCAAAATTAGAAAGCGCTCAATCACTATCAGGATGTTCTACGAACCTTGACGCGTCCACGTAACACATCCACTAGAACCTCCCACTGGAGGTTTTCAGGGTAGTCTTGTCCCCTCAATGAATCCCATTCGCCAGCCTCAGCCTTTCGACAATAGTCATCTTGTGCTTTCTTGACCTTCCGTGCCTCGTTGTACGCCGAGCGGAAAGACCAAACCGAGTCCATTCTGTTCCCGTACCTCCGCAAGTTCTCACCACAAGCCTGCCTAGAGTGAAGGTTCTCAGCCCGACATTCAACATCGAAACAGGGACCCTACTTCATGTATCTCCACCTTGGAGGGAGAGAAGGATCAAGCGTGGATCCGTTCAAACCGTGGGGAGGTTCAATGACCATAGACGAAGGTGATCGTTCCGGGGTCTTCCTGGGCTTGACCACGAATGCCTGGCCACCTTGAGCATTTCCGCTTCCAGGAAGTACTTGAGCGGAGGTGACACCCCCAGAGATCGTGAGTTCGAAGGAATCGTCATGGGTGTTAAATCCATCGATGCTCCTCAACCACGGGATAATTGGCCCTTTGAGGCTGTTGGTGCTTTGGGCACCTACACGAGGACGTTTAACCGAGAGAAACCGACTCGTTCAAGACCCTACGCACCGTCAAGTACTGGGGCACTCATAACCCCAAGGTGCGAGTGCAAGTCGACTGGTCCACAAGAACAAACATCAGTACATCTCCAAAAACGCACGAAGATGGTCAGTTAGACAACTCACCCAAACCAGGCGTGACCCACTTCCCACCAGCATCCACAAACTTGACCAACGAACCATACTCCCTCGATCCCCTCAACTCCTTCAACAAATCCTCCTGTTCCTCAAACCCCCCAATTGCAACAACAATCCCCTTGTCCAACCAAACGAACCCATCCACAACTTCCGTACCGTTCCTCTCCCCAGTCCAAATCCTCGCATTGTAAATGATGGTCGGAGGGGTACCATGTGTATACCTATCCGAAACCGTCCTCGATTCGAAGTCCTTGGGAGGTCCGGCGGGTACCTTCAAAGAGGCACACTTATCCAAGACCTCCTTCGCGTGAAACGGAACGCTATTGAACCCCGCGCCTCGCGACGAGCCCACGAGAGACCCCGTTCCCAAGATTCCAAAGTTTACGGATAAAGAGATGGAAGTGAACACGGCGAGAACCATGACGAAAGCTAACGACCTGGTCGACGTCTTGCGCTGAGGACGGTCAGGTAGGACGGAAGGCCCAGGAAGGGTATCCCATCCGTGCTCCTTGGTCATAGTTTGGGAATGAGAATGTCGAGTGTGGTCAACTCCCGAACTCTCCCCCGGTGGCTGCGTAGTCGCTCAAGTGATGATGTGAACGCTCGACGCGATCGGGTTCAGCAACTTCACCCCACGACCATGTGGTCTCGCGCGCCTCACTTCAGACCCAGGAATTCCGAATGGAAGGAACAACAATCCGCTTGAGTCTGCGAGAAAACTACATGATAGGGTATGTACACGTCGACGAGAGATAAAGTAGAGGTGTGTGGAGTAGAAGGAGTGATGCGGGGATTAAAGCCGGGCCTTGATGGTGTTGCTCTCCTCCAGGATCCTCTGCCGGACCTCTTTGGCCTTGCCCCTCAGCAATCTCCTTAACAATTTCCCACTCGGATTCTTTGGAATAACGTCTATGAACGCAATCCCACCAACCAAGTGCTTGTACGGAGCCTTCGCGTCCGCAACATACTAAAAAAACAGCAACAAGTCTCGTCAAGAACAGCCTCTCGGATTTACGCTCTGATAACTCTGCACAAATTCGTACCTTGGCAATCTGTGCCTTCACAAGCTTCTCCTCCCCCCGCTTAATCCTCTCTCTCGCCTCGTCACTCGGGGTGATAAACGCGAACGGAATCTCCCCGCTGTACTCATCCGGTACTCCAACAACGCAAACATCAGATACGAACGAGTTATTGAGGAGATGGCCCTCGAGTTCTGCTGGTGCAACCTGGAAACCGCGGACTTTCATGATCTCCTTGAGGCGATCAACGATGAAAATATCATTATTGGCATCGATGATGGCTTCATCCCCAGTGCGAACCCATCTAGGAACGGATGCTCTTAGCCAATCTCCAAGGAAGGACGGTAGAGTTAGGTACCCATCGATAAAAGTTTCTTTCGTACTGGGAGAGGCAAACGAATCACCGTCGAGCTGTGTGGAAACACTGGGAAGGAATGATTACTTACGCTTGCTCGTTGTTGGTATACCTCAACGCGTTCGATGGGCTACAAACCACCAACTCTCCCTGTTCCCCTGGTCCACCGTACGTCCCATCGGGCTTGAGCAACCTCGCCCGAACACCGGGAATAAGCTGCCCAGCCGATCCCGAAGTTCCAACCTTCTTGAGCAATGGTCCCATGCACACAGTCGTAGCAGTCTCCGTGAGACCATATCCTTGGAAGACTGGCCGTTCGACAAGTCAGGAACAGGAAGAAAGGGAATATCGACGTCGACTCTCCGTACAGTTGATGTTCGGAAGCAAAGCCATTAACTGTCCTGTCAACTCTGCTGACGTAGGGGCTGCGCCGACCATGACTGCCCTAACGCTAGAGAGATCATAATTCTTTGTGGCAGGGTGCTGAGGCAAATGCTGGTCGTGAACAAACAACCCAATCCAAAACCAAAACCGCATACCTTGCATAACAGAACAATCATAGGAGGGACCACGCTACCCAAGCGAATCAGCCCATATCAAACCCCCGCGACGATGTAACAATACTCACAAAAGTGTCGAGACGCGGTATTTCTGGATACTGCCCAGGAACGAAGTGAAGTTGAACTTGGGTACCACAAGCACCGAGCACTATGGTAATGGCAATTCTTGTGAGCTCAGACTAGCACCCTCGCGAGACATTGGAAATCCACGGACACCACAGAAGATTTGGAAAAACACCTGAAAGAGGGAGGCAATCAGTGAACCGAACCCGCACAATTAGTGAAAATCCACACGCACGACAACGATACAACCATAAATATCTTTCCAAAGAGTCAGTGAACTAAAGACAAGGAGGAGAAAACCACCTCCATACGGAATTGCGGTAAAACTATCCAACATCAGTCGCCGTATCAGCAAAGCGATTTAACGATCTCGCCTCACCATTCATCGAAACGCTCCCCGCGGCAAACCTCCTCCTCTCCGGCGGTACGGTAGGGTCATAGACTCTATTCATCTTCGCCTTTTGCAGGACATTCGCGACAACCGAGTAGTGAGGAATCGCAACTGACTACGAAATGCATCAATTGCGAGAAACATAAGATAGTACATACCACGATACCTTAGGTTTCCCTGTCGTCCCAGACGATGAATTGTAGAACTACCAGCGATTTATCGATCATCTTAACACAAGGACACATGGGAAAGAGGTATGGATACTCACGGCAATCTTCGTCTTAGCCTCTCCAGGCTCGAGACGTCTATCCACGAACCGCTCGGGCTGTTGCATGCCCTCCTGAATTACCTCATCTAAAGTCACGAAAGGTTGCTTCGCACTTGACGCCGGCTCGATCAAAACGACCCTATCGTTCGACAGGCCAAGCGCCTTTGCAGCAGCCAAACCCGCCCGTAAAACAGTAGGATGAACGAAAAGAAGCCTAGCCTTCGTGGCTTCGAGTTGATACTGCAGCTCTTCCGCCGAAAACACGGGATTTGCAGCGCTAGAATACAATACGCGGGCGGGACATCACGGCACAATTGAAAGTCAAGGCGACACGCATTCGGAAATGAAAAGGAAACGCGTACGTTATGGCAGCGCCAACCCTGTGTACGCCGAAGCATATAATAGGGAAATAGATATGGTTTGGAGAGAATATCGCGGCTGGGTTCCAGTCGGGATGAACACCCGTTTGACCTCTCGATGCGCACGAAACAACACTCACCGACTTCGTCCTCCTCTAAAACCGCGTCAGCTCATTAAACCACTCGCCTCCAAAAGGGTCTACACTCACCTAGACGCCATCGTGTCTTGAGAGCTTGGGCAAGACCGTAACTCCGCGATCGGACCTAAGGGAGGAGAAAGTTCAATGAGAAATAAAGCCTGGTATAACACCTGGCTCACTTGTTCATAATCCAAAGTCTTCCCACTCTCATCATCAATGACCCAAGGCGACCCAACCGGTCTCCTCGGTCTCAACGGATGCCACGAGTCCAGGAAGAACTGGGGAATGCTCAAGTCGTCTGGAATCTCCGGACATTCACCGTGGACGGAACGAAATTCGTGGATTACGGGAACCGGTGTCTCCACGTTCGTCATTTTGGCTTGCGTTTGTTGGGTCTGGGGGGGGGTACGATGGTGGTCGATGAGTTTGCACAGGGATACCCTTGACGAAGGGGGGTCTGTTGAGCTTCGGGTTCCGCCAAACTGTTCCCGCTTTATGACTGCGCTATTTTTGTTGGGTTACACGCTTTGCAACAAATTCGTCACCAGGGAACAGCCGCCTTAACCGTGTCCATCGTTCTTTGCTCGCGGTTCACGTTCAGCGGAGGCTCCGTCAGAATCCTTGCTCGTCTTGGGCGACGCTCTCTTTCAACCGGAATGGTTACAATAGACCCCGCGTGACCCACCTATTCCCGCTCTCGAGATGAGCCACCCCCATCCCTGCCTACGTCTCGGCTCTACCCCGGCAGAATTCTTCATATCCCTCCTTCTACCAATCTCCCGGGATCGTCGGTCAATTTAATTTCTGGTGTCCTACCACCTTAAGCACAGACCTGGTGCCCCATGGAGGACAAGCGTACATACGTCATTCGCAATTCCAGCCTGACTCGGCCTGGACTCAAACCCCACAAGCACCACACTGCACCATAACCGGGTGCTCTCCTGGCAGACCTCTGCTGTCTGCTGTCAGTGGCGTCCCGGGTGACCCCGGGACAATCATACAAGGTCAACCATTTTGCCGCCATCGTGATCACCTTCAGACCCGGCTCGTATACTTTGGGTCGTAAACGGCTTCTTCCTGCCCCCATTGAGAGAAACAGAGATGCGCATAGGTCATTGAAAAAAAAAACGAATACCCGCCGATGCAAAAATAAGTGATGAAATGACCAAACGACGAGACCCGGTATCTTGCCATCCCACTTAACAGTGGCCTTAAAATCGCGTCACCTTTGTACCCGATTCTGGCCAGCCTGGATAGCATCCACCACACTCCCTGGAGCTTCCCTCACATCCCTCATAGCAGACGTCAGTTCCTCGTTCGCAGCGATATCGTGTTTAACCTTCTCTGACTCCACTTCGACGACACCTCTCGCCAACATGACAGCTTCCCGAATCACTCTTGAAGTTTCCAACCCGAGTTGGTAGTACCCATCGTTGGTCTTTGCCTCGAACATCCCTGTATGCGCTTGAATTTCGTCGCTCACGAGACCATTTGGTGCGGTGAGGAAGTGGTCCGCGACGTCCCCCTCGTTTGGAATGCTGAAGGAGAATTTTCGCTTCGGCAAGATGATGAACGTCCGGTGATCCATGAACGAAGGTGGGTTCGCAGGCAACATCGTGTAGAACCTTTAGGAAACCGGACTCAACCCTCAGTCCCAACGCCAAAACACAAGAAAGCCACATACGTTCTGAATAGAATGCCCATCTTCTTATCAAAGCCAACAATGGTGTCCAGCCGTTTGTCCAGCTCGTCTTTATCCCAGAGGTTCCCGACGTATTTCATGTGATCCGTGGCCCACGTATAACCGATCCCAATTTCCTGCTTGTTGTAATACGCAGCGCTTGCGGCAGCCCCAGCGGTGATCGCTGCACCTCCAACGGCCAGTGCTGTCGTCCCCCACCTTTGCCAGAACCCACTGGTCCCAGCCACAGGTTCTGGTGGAGGTAGGGCAGCTACAGGTTTTTTCGTTGCGGCGACTGTTGTTTGTTGGTTATTCTGGTTGATCACCTTCATCAAATCCGAAACGAAAGTTTTAGTCGTTTGGACGACTTCGGCTGCCTTGGTCACTTGATGCTTGAATACGTGAGGGTGTAATCCCAGGTACTGCGAGAGTAACATTGAGATGTGACGATGCGGGGTGCAGGGTCAGAGCATACTGGCGTGTCGAAAGCCAAACAGGCGATAATTCTCGGCCAGAGAGGGGCTTCTGCGTCCGGCCGGTTCTGGACGAATTGGATGAGAGCATCCGCGGCAAGCAATCCACCCATACTAGTCATTGTATTCCAATCGTCACAAGGTCGTTCTCAAGGACGCAAAAGGCACACCTGTGGCCGCAAAACACGATTTTGGCCTTCCCCGCACCACCGCCATTTCCATTCGCGACCTCCCTCTCGACAACGAGCTTCGTCAGCCATTCTGAGAACGCTTGAACAGCAGAGGTCTGGGAACAAATCATCGACGGGGATCGTTTCAGCTTGGATCGTCCGCGTTGGATCGAATTAGAGGTGAGATACCAGTTCGCCTTTGGTCTAGAGTTCCCATCGCGAAACCGTTAAACCCAATGGTGGAGAAGAATACACCCAGGGACATACCTCGTATTCTGGAAAGGCTATGCACTCTGTAACCACGTTATCAATCGATTTCGATAACACGTGCTCCAACCGCTTCGGGAACGAGCTGAACGTCGACTCCTTTCCCTTGAACCTGACAACCACAAATTCGCGCCCAATTTCCAGATCACCGCCCTCAGACCGCAAATCAGGAGTAAGTACAGATGAAGTGACGCACCCGTGAATGAAGATGACGAGCAACAAATCCGGTGGTAACGGTTTGATTAATGCCCCCGAGGTCCCATCCAGCGCGGGTGCGTTGGATTGGACCGGAAAAGAAGTGGTGGACGAACTGGCCATCTCTCAAACGGCGAAAGTCGTCGTCGTGGCCGTGGCGAGCGAAGGGTACAATGTGAGTGTTTGACGGGGTTGAGGAGAGTTGAGGGAGCGGGAGACCGGGAGACCGGTGATCGCCAGATCGAGATGGCAGCAGGCTGAGCCTGTGTCGTTCGGTGATATCAGACCCTGTCGGAGTGGACAGTTCCGTGTCTCCTTGGTACCCGTATCGACCTTGTCGACTGTTTCAATGAGGTGATCTAACCGCTCAGTCCGCCTTTGGGGGATGAGACTCCCGATGAGCCGGGTCCTCGGAGGGAGTGGGATTGTCGAATGAACTCTTGCGCTCTACGTGACCCCAGGATCGCCGTTATCCCCCCCCCCCTCCCCGGGGGTCTCTATCTCCATTCAGCAGTGCATCAGCTGCGAGGAACGTGGCTATTTAGCTCGTACCCAGGTTCCGCCTCAAATGGATATCCCGCAGCATCCAGCTGTTCCACGCCATCATATATTCCTAAGCACGAGATCCCCTCCGCCCTCAAACACTCCGGATAGGTCGCTGGTAAACAAGTTTAACGACGCCCACAGATTGCGTCACCGAGAACCTTTCCGGCAGACACGTGGAGGGGCCGGAGGACGCACCAAGTGTGTGAATTCTTGGCCACGTTCTCTCTCTCTCTTTCGAGGACCTTTTCGGTCGAGTCATCGTCTGTTATAAACCGCACATCCCAAGGGTTGAAAGAACGCCGCTTGTCTTTTACTCTCGTGTCTGTAAAACAAGGGCTGATCTCATGCGGCCACCGGTAACATGCCGCCCATCTGCCCTCAAACCAAAGTACCGCGTATAAACTGTTCTCTGCGGCGTAGCACTTCAGCCCAGACGAGTCATGTCCGGCCCATCCACGCCTCTGATTGTCCCACCATCAACCCTATGACCACACACTCAAACGAAAGCTATACCTCCCGTCACCGGTCACCCTCGAATCTGGATATCATATCATTGCATCCCGGGATTCCACACCTCACATGTCCATCTCCATTCCCACGACTCTCCGTTTTCGGCGATGCAACCACCGTTTTACACCCGAGGATACCAACTCCCTTGTCGAAGCTCGGATGCTTTGCTGAACATTGAATTTGTCGTTCCGTTTTTACCGGACGCGCAAGCACCGAGCGACGATCCGGGACTTGAGGGAACGTGATCGCTCCTGTATCCCGTTTCCTCAATTCCGAATCCGTCTACGAGGAGCATTCGTTGGGGGTCTTGGCATGGTCCCCGCAATTCACTCCCTGCATAGGTCGTAATGGAAGCTTTCGCGGTTAATGTTCACGCATCATGACACAGATTATATTCTCGTTATTCCAAGATCCGACCGGCCACCACGTCCGACGGAACGGCACTCTAGCGAGGAAGGGAAGGTAAAGGTCGTGTCGGACGGACCTGGAGGATTCTCGATTCCTACGCTCTGTTCGGTAAGCCCGCCGCCACCCAGGTCTGACACGCGAACGCTTACCCCAACTACTAAAGTGGCGGGTCCACACGGCGACCCCTCACCAAGGCGTAATATGCTTTGCGGTGATGATCGTCAGGCTTCATTGCCGGAGTTTTCCGAGCCAACAAGCAGCGTATCTCCGTCTCGCGTTTGATTCCAGGAATACTCTGCGGTTGTATCGGTCCGACGCCCTTTGAACCGCTTGTCCTTCCGAAATCCCACCCGGTTTACATCCGCATTGTCCACCATCGGATTTCTTCTTGTCACTGCACTCTTTGGAAAGTGCCACCCGAGGGATCGTTGATCAGATTCTCGTGCTTCATCTCATTGGTCCAACACGATCTCAAACATCGTCGTCTGGAGTAAAGTTCCCGCTGTCATCGATATGTGCCTCGGCGAAACGGCAACCGTGGGACAGGTGCTATTCTTGGTGGTCACCACCCGTGTACGTTTTGCTTCGCGGGGAATAAATACCATTCCAGCGAACGTGCGATTTGGAGGGCATTCACCTCGAGATCTGTCGAAGACGCTCCGGGGTCTGGAACCATGTCCCCTGGACGTCCAGCCCTGAATCAATGTGCCGAAGGTTCAAAAGATTTTTGTGTCGGACAGATGAGAGTTTCTCCCTGATTACGTTTATCTCTCGACTAAAGTGTACGTCTTTAGGGTACAGATGCGGTTCAACGGTGTTATGTCGCTGACCGTTGCCAATTTGATTCACAGTGAGTGAGCGAGAGAGAAAAGCGCAACGCCACGAGTGGGCGATCACACAAAAAAACAGCGAGGCTTCCCGGCTCTTTCATTATGCACGCCATGAATTCAAGCAGGCCATTCATGGGGGAAGGGAGCGCTAGGTCGGCGATTGGACGATCAGCATCAGTGGGCGCTTCGTGGCTTTGCATGACCCCAGGAGAATTCCGGACGCGCTGGTCGTTCTCAATACCTCGACAGTTCGTTGGACAAAAACCAGTCCCGGCCGCCGGGTGGTTGGCGATCCAGACCTACGGCCACCCAACGGCGAGGCGTCTGATGCATGGGTGCGCTTTGATCCTTCACCAGTTGTATGGTTAAGGCTATACACAGTCCCAGTCGGCCAAACTGATTTCTGATTCTAGATCCTTGTCTCCGGGTTTCGTCGCTTGACATACGTGTCGCGGGTTGCATGACACTGACGAGATGCGTGACCCGACCTCATGACCACGTCGATCTAAGCGAGGGCTACGCTCTGAGGTAATCGAACCGGGATACGAGGCACACGAGTGACCATCTTTCCCATACACATTCTATCTTCTGTCTCCTAGGATTCCATAATGGTTCTGGATGCTGGTCTGGCTACGGGGACTGGGTCGTGCGACCCCAAGTGTACGTGATTATTCCAAGTCCGCGTACCAACCCTTCGTTTCGGGGCTTTGACCTACGGCGCGGGGGGAGGGAATCCTAGTACACCCCAAGGCACGTCAAGCATCGCTCGTCACATGGCTGCACGTGGAAATCCAACTTGGAAGGATCGCGGACTCTTTGCTGCCACCCCACGCGGGGACAGCGGGAGCGTGAACCTGGATTTGGATTTTGAGATTTTCACTGTTTGGTCTGGAAGCACCTCACGCTTGTTCGCCTCCGATGTGAAAGAGTTAAGTTGAAAGAGGGAACTGAAGGCGTGAATCCTCTGCAGATACTGGATGGGGTGAGTTTTAATCAACGCATCACGATGGGATCCCGTTTGATCACACACCATGCTTGGCCCCACCGTTATCGGGCTTCTTAGTTATATTCTTTGTCGTTTCTCGGAGCGCGGGCATGGTGGACATGTGGTCCGATGGTCACGTAGATGGTTTTCGGCAACCGCCTGCAAATCATGGGTCACTTGAGAGCCAAACGATATCGCAGTAAGGCTATGACCGCATATGTCAGGTCCACAGTGGGCCGGTCGACATCTATATGTCTGGTTTGAATCCAATGATTGTCATTGGATGAGAGATTTGTGAATCACGTGCTCTACCCCGTGGGTACTTGGAAAACCTGTTTCTCCTCCATCTCATCTCGTCTTTTACATTTGCAAGGCCTCCCCAGGGTCCGACATATCCACGCACATGATTCCCAGCCGCAGCAGGCATCAGAGACGTAGAGGCACTGGCCCAACATCCTGTACTGCTTCACCGGCGCTCGTCTGAGCTTGGTGTATAATGACCGACTTCTCTGACATCATCGAAGGAGACATGGGGTAATGGATACTAATGAATGTGGAGGAAACCGCAGCTGGCGGATACCACCATCGCGTACGTCACACAGCTGCGTCGTTGGTTTTTTGTGACGGGTACGGACCTGGACCTATGGGTGGATGATCGACCCCTTCTGAGTGAAAATGGATGGTGAGAGTGAATACGTGATTTATGTAAAGTGATATTTGTTCTGGCGCTCTATGCCCGTCGTTGGTTTGGGTTAAATCCACTGAAGGGTGCTGTACAGAGACTGATACCGAGACAGATGTGGAAGACCGATGCCAATGCGGACACAGATACAAGTACTAATATAACCAATGGTGCTCCAAGCTCCGAGGATTATGTGCAGGTAACCGCCCGGTATCTTTTCAGTTTTGAGTTTCATCAAGTTCGCGGTTCGACCAATGTCTGTAGGCATGCGATAAGAGGGGCAATTGGAGACTGTCTATACGTCGGCGTTGGGCGTTGGCATTGGGTGTTCAATGTTGCCACCGTCAACGACCATAGCAACGAAACGAAATGGGAGACCGGTTCCTCTGATCGCAAGACCCACGTCGCCCGGAAACCTAATCCAGTGGGACTCTCAACTGGAGGCATTCTGAACCTCTCTCTCTCTCTCTCTCGAAACCTTGATGCACGTGAATCGATATAGAAAGTTGAGGTCGCAAATGGGGTTGGTTGTTACCTTCATTCCGTTGGTTTCCATCATTCGTGAGAGCGGACCGGTAGACTTTCCGTTCGAGCCCCCTGATTTCCTCGCCATCGTACATTTGACGTAAAACGCGAAATGAGCCGTTCTGCCAATGGATGAAAGTTTCTCGCCGGATGGAGATGCACGAGTATCCGGCTACGGTTTGATGGGTATATACACACACCTTGTGGTCCAATGAATTGTAAAAACTCTCACTTACCTTTCGCGAAGATTTGCGAGAGGGGGGTGGGGGTCGGTGTTGGATGAATGGGAAAGCACAAAGGCAGGAGATATATCGGTGTAGATCACAAGCGTCGAGTGGATTTAAATCTTCTGGGTCAAAAACCACCGAGCGTTCCGACCAGTGGGTCAAGTTCATCTAACCACTGCAGAGAGAAGTTGTATTGGTCGTGTTTCCACCTCCTTGTATGTTGTCATTCATTTCTCGATTGTGAGGGAGAAAGGTGGTGGCAACCGGAGGCGGGCGGGTATAGGCGTAACAGAAAACCCGATTTCTGTTTCGCGAGTGTGGGGGAGGGAGGTGGAACCTCCGCATGTGCAAATGGAGCCGCGGACGGAGACTGGAGTTGCGCCCCCTGTTGAACGCTCTGAACGTGGTCAGCAAGTGGTGCACGGTAAAACAAAGAGGTCTCCCCATGCGAGGAATGTCACGGACTCGAGAAGTATCCCAGGCATTGAACCTGAACGGGGGGAGTCGAGTCCGGATCCAGCGGGCAATACAGTCGATCACATATAGCGAATAGAGGCCCGGGGATTGGATCGCAAAAAAAAAAAAAAAAAAATTGCGACGAGGGTTGCCCGGGATAATGACACTGCCACCAGAGAGCCGATGAGGAGAAACGGCCGTGTTTGGATTTCTCTACCCGGCGTAAAAACAGGGGCTTTTGCTGTCCGCCTCTCTGCCTAAACTTTGACGCCCTGGGACAGCCTGGAACAATGAAATATTGCATTTTACCCTGCCAGAGCGCATGCGAGTCGAAGCGGGGCGGCGAATCCGATGGCAAGTTGTCAATTTCATATTCAACGCTCAGCCATGTGCCCGCTTTCTCTCTCTCTCTCTCTCTCTCTCTCTCTCTCTCTCTCGTTGTCTCTCGCTGCGCACGGTGTTTGCGGCCATGCTGGGTAGACACGGCTAGATTTTTTTCGTGGGGATTATTCGGATGAACGGGGAAATATCGAGGTGGACATGAGCCGCGCATTCGTTTACGTCGCTTGTTGATTGACCGATCCGAATCAGGGTTTCAGAGGTTCAGGCCATTACACCACTCATCCACTTGTCGCCATCCTACTTATAATCCCTCTCCCTTTCCTTTAATCCTCTCCTCCCCCGACCTTCCCTCTCCCGGCCTCTCCCCCCCCTCGCTTACTCTCTCCAATGACCGGCGACATCTTGAAGAAGAGAAAGATTGCTGTGCTCGGCTCCCGTTCGGTCGGTGCGTGCCCCCCCCCCCGTTCCCCCCGTTGTCGTCACCGTCCCCCCGACATCTCC
>Ga0307517_10005485_pt1 | contig 19091 bp, 9 predicted proteins | sample 23_EM_MG_FD_194515 | JGI IMG/M metagenome (GOLD analysis project Ga0307517, IMG submission 194515) | Populus trichocarpa ectomycorrhiza microbial communities from riparian zone in the Pacific Northwest, United States - 23_EM | ecosystem: Host-associated > Plants > Roots > Unclassified | place... | reverse complement strand
TCTGGCTTGTGGTCGGCAGGTCCTGTGGGTTCTGCCGTGCTTGGATTGTTGGCGTTGGCCTCGGCGAAACTGGAGCTGATGGTGGTGTTACGGTGTTGCTGTGGCGCTGTTGTCGGTTCTGGGAGCGAAAATCCCAAAGCAGTGGGCGGCTCTGTTTTTTTTTCTTGTCAAAGGGCCGGGTGACCAGGAGAGGAAGATGGGGATTCTGGTGTTTTGGGGAAGGGTCTTCTATTTGTGGGGCGATGGTGGTTGCAGAGGAGTTGGTGAGCGAGGAAGATAGGGAGTTATGGCTGGGTGTCTGTGGCTGGCTCAAAAGGGAAGAAGAAGGAGAGGCAGCAGTGGGGAGAGACAGCCGAGAGAGGGAAAGGTCTGTGGAAAATGGGGGAAAGATCGGTCGTGGCCTCTGGTTTTGGGAGAGGGGTTTCTCTGTTTTTGATAAAGAGAGGGAGCGGCGGCTTGCCTTTGAAAAAGATGAAAGCTTTGGTCTCTTAGGGTTTTCTTTTTTTCTTTACTATTCCCCCAAAATTTTCTCTTCCCCCTTTTTTTCACTGTAGACTGGTATTTATAGGAGAAGTGTGGCTTGGCTACAATCACATTGATCCCTCAACTCTTTTTTTTTTTTGTATTTTGAATTTATTTTAAAACAAACAATACCAACGTCGACTCAATAAGAAAAATCAGTGATTGTAAAATTAACACGTTAAAAGTTGAACGCGTTCAAAATACCTTTGAAAATTTAAATTTTTTTGAGACGATGCTGAAAATGCTAAAAACGATGCAAATATATCAAAAATGCATTTTTTGGGTGTTTTCGTTGTTTTTTTCTATTTTTGTGGTTTTTTTTGAAAATTTATCGAAACATTGGGTCAAAAATTGGGTAGCAACAGTTGCCCCCTCTTTACAATGCTTACGAAGCAAAAATTCCTTAATGTTTTGCATAGTAAGCTTATAAAGAAAACAAAAGGTCTTCTTGGCTTACTGAGTAATCCACTCATCTCAGAACTTTGTCTTTTCTTTTCTTTTCTTTTCTTTCTTATTTTTTTCTCTCTCTCTCTTACTTTTTTCCTTTTCTTTTTGGGTTAACCTGAGATCCTATCTAGCGATCTCTTTTAACCAGAATCAAAACAGGTGTGTAGCTCAGTCAACCTGAAATCTCATCCGGCGATTCCCTTTAACCAAAGCTAAACTCTATGCGTGGTTAGGTTAACCTGAGATCCCATCTGGCGATCTCCTCTAACCATAACCAAAAGTCGGTGTATAACTCGATCAACCTGAAATTCCATTTGGTGATTTCCTTTAACCAAAGCTAAACTCTATGTGTGGTTGAGTTAACCTGAGATCCCATCTGACGATCTCCTTTAACCAGAACCGATACAAAGATGTGTGTGTGGTCTCATTGTAATGGGTGACCTACCCAGAAAAAATGATGGTTTCATTGTGATGGGTGACCTACCCGAGTGGAAAAAATGATGGTCTTATTATGATGGGTGACCTACCCAGAGAAAAAAAAATGGTCTCATTGTGATGGGTGACTTACCCAGGTGGAAGATGATGGTCTCATTATGATGGGTGACCTACCGAAATGGAAAAGTGGAAAATGGTCTCATTGTTATGGGTGACCTACCCAAATGAAAGATGAAAGGTGATCTCATTATAATGGGTGACCTACCCAAATGATAGAATGTGACTTACCTGGCAAAAAGACTCGGTTGGAGAAGTCCTGATTCCTGACAGGATAAGGCTGACAAACTTGGCGCTTCCTGATTACAGGGTTGACATGAAGACTTCTCTCTCTTGATGATAAGGTTGATCTCCCCCTTTCTTTAAGATTTTTCTAATGACATGATTCATCTCATTCTCTTCTTATTCCATGATCAAAACCGATTCTTTGTTATCATCAACTCAATGATTCTTTTTTTTTTCTTGCTAGACTTCATTGAGGATTTTCCTGGAACAATTAAAAAATATGTGCAATGCTTTGAGGTTAGATGACATGCATGCATCCTTACCTGATTTAAAATATAAGTCCCCCCCTTTTTGATGCTCCATCATCATAGGGTGCCTTGGTTTGCATTCTAAAGCCTTCTATGTTCTTTCGATGCATTGGCTCCTTCATGTGCTAGCCATCCACTCAGTTGTAAATGCAGTGCCCATCCTAGGCTGTCCGCGATGATTACTACTCTCGTTGTTTATCAAGTTTGACTCAACCCCCAAGTGTGGTGTGGCTTGATTCATCATGAATGAGCTTAACAAATCATTCATCTCCTGGATTCTCTCGAGAACCGTTCTTTGATTAGCTGTGTGCCTCCTGCAAATGCCCATCAAGAGGTTGTTTAGCGTCGACCTCATCTTAGATTGTCAATTAGCCACGGATTTACCCCCAGTTGAAACAATACTCTTCTAGTATATGTTATCATCAGCCTTCATAGAACTATCAAGTCGTTCAGACATGTATCTCATAGCTGCAGTAAAAGGCTCATTGTTACATGCTTAGTGTTTCTCAATAGATTTCTCTTAGCTCATCTAATCAGATTGTGAAAAGAAATGCCTCAGCCTTATCAATGATGTTGCTTTTATCACCCCTACTTATGCGGTGAAGTGCGCCTTTAGGCTTTAGAATAGATAGTCCCACAGTCAGTCTTGGTGGGTGTATCCTTCCAACATTCATTCAAATGTAACTATGTGATAACATCGATTAAAAGTCATAGCCATGTTGGAGATGATAAACCAAGATAAAGATATGAAGATATCCTTTAAGTGTAATGCTGCTCATCAATTGCTGTTGGGATTGTCTTTGAACAACATTGCCCCCAATGTGATCTGAATGTGCTCGTTCATTGATTATCTTTCTTTAAACACCATTGTCCTCAGCTCACTGATTCATCATTTAATCATCTTTCATTGCCCTCTAGCTGATCTGAATACTACTTGTTTTCCTTCTCAGGGTCCACTATATTGCCCTCAGATGGTCAACTTTTCAAGGAGTGTCAAGAAGTGTTGACGTCATTCTTGTCAAGGATTTTGCAAATTCGACCGATGTTCTTATTTGACAATCATTCTTGTTCTGGAATCAAATCTCATCTTTAAAAGATTATGTCTGTTCAAGTCTAATTGTTGAAATGAAATCAGAGAGATGTTACTTTTAAAAAGTATTTTTGAAAGGTAAGCTTTGGTCAAAGATCCAACACACGTCATTCAAAATATGCAATCCTTTAATTATCTTGTGTTTTGAAAACAGAAATTGACCCGACATAAGATTAAAATGGCTTTTTCAATGGTTCTTTGTGTCAATTTTAATCTTTGATCTTGGGCATATCATTTAATGGTCTGTGATGAGGTGACCTTCTGTGGATTTCAAGAAACAAGATGTTCAAGTCAAAACTTGAGGCTTTATCAAGAAAGATGGTTCCTTTTTCTTAGCACCAATTTTATCAGCATGCATAATAATCAGTAGCTTGATTCATGAAGTCACTACCCTTATAGAACAACTTTTCAAGTTTTGAGATCGTCATCTATTAGTTCAGATTGCTTACTTGATTAAAAAGGGCTTTTTAAAGCACGTAATATAGGCTATGGTTTATGGCTATGAAAGAAAGGGAATTTTAGGCTCAAAAGGTGTTTAAGGGTTTCAAAGACCTAGGATCAGCCTCAACCATTCATCAACTCTTTTTCTCTTGTTGTCATTGTAGAGAAAGTGACATATAACCCTGTTAATCTCAAATATCAGAATTCTCTTAACATAGGACATAATGCAAATCCAACTTTTTCTTTGATGACTAACCAATCTAATTTTTTTGAAGACACTAGAGGCTTTATCCTAGACACATCAAAAGATATGAAGCTCAATTTTTTCTTTGACTTTTGGCATTTGTTGTGTCTTTCTTCAATTGAAACCTCTTTTGCCCCTCTTAGAATTGATAGGCATTCTCCTTCCATTCCATTTTTTTTGTTACTTTTACATAGCTTTCCTCAAAGTTTTCTTGGATGGCCCTCAATCTATGGCTTTTTCCTTCTAGCCCTTTCTTAATCATTGGACTTTTGTTCTAAGCCTTTCTTTTATCCATTAATTCTATCAGTGTCTTCAAAATATCTCTCATTTGCCCCTAGTGTGGGGTGTGATCCTGGTCAGGGTTTCTTGAAAGAAATATTCTATCAAGCTCAAATGGGGACCACAAGGGATATAACCTTTAGAAAGTGAAGGGATAACAAAAATAGCCTTTTCTCATTTCAAGCAAGGTCGGTTAGAAACCAATAAATTTTGACCTCGTCTAGTGTAATGATTTGGACTTGTAAGAATCCTGATTCGCGAGTCCATAACTACTGAATCCACTACATGTCATTATGCATACTGCTAAAACCTAGCTATATGATGTGTGGTTTGGTTTCATGTGCGAGTTCAAAATTGTTTGGTCACCACATATCATTTTCAAGCACCGAGTTATTTCTGCAATCAAAACACTTTTAATCTTTTAGGATTGACTAGCCTTAATTTTGCATATTGGAGTTTGATCAAAATATTTTGTCAAAATACCCTTTGAAAGAAGCATCTCTTAATTTCAAAACAACAGGAAAACAAAGGAAAGACATGTTTCGTTCAAGGATGAGATGTGACCCCAACACAAAATGCAAAATGGCAAAAATCCATAACAAAAATGATTGACAATTCAAACCCTTATTGGATTAGTTACTCTAGCAATATTTGTGTTTTGCCAAACAATTTCAATCACTTGTCATTCTGAGGATGTTCCATGACAGTATGGCCAATGACCTCATCTTTCAGAAATTCAATTTGCCTTTTGTTCACTATCCTCTCAACTCCGTTCTTGAAATTCTTGCAATTGTTCAACTGAATGGCTTGAAGTCCCCCCATGATATTCAAATCTCTTGTTTGGATTATACCACCTAGGAAATAGTGGTTGCATTGGATTTAATAGACTCGAGGCAACACGTTTGGAATATGATAGATGTTGTTAGGCAAACTTGAGTGGCAGAGGTATGCCAATCTTTGGCAAAGACATTTGAGTAGTTGATGCTTGAGCGAGACTAGACTAGACCACATAACCATGGTTTCCTACCTTCAGAGTCATCTACTGATTCATTTCTCATCATTGTTCTGGAATCCTTGGTAGAACCTTCAATCTTTCCCATCTCAATAGCTTGTTCAATTCTTTTGGCAATCCATACAACTTTATGTCAATCTTCCAATGTTGTGGTTGTTGTTTTAGGATTGTTGGAAACTTCCAATAGCTAAGTAATCTTGGCAGCGCCCTGAAACTTGCAGCACTGCCATTGCCGACGTGTGGAATCACACATTGTCTCTATTGGAAGAGAACCTGATGAATCTAAAACTCTTATGTCTCATCTTTGATTCCTCACTGATAGTATAGCAAACAGACACATGTAGAGGGAGTTCTGCTATGTTGAAATTTCAATCTTTTTCCTGTTTTTCAACCCAGATCTATCTCTTCTCCCAACTTACCGTGTTTTCATTCTGTCATTGGTGGAAGAAAATTGTAGATGATATGAAACTAACATCTCCTCTTGGATTCCTCGCTTGCAGATCCACAAATAAATCTCTATAGAGAGAGCTCTGCCACATAGAAGTTTGATGTCTGCTCATGTTTTTTAGACCAGGTCTAACTCTTCTGCCTACTACAGTGTTTTGGTGCTGGAACTGATGAGAGAAAGTTTTGTAGTGTATGAAACTACTGCATCCCCTCTTGCATTCCCCACTAGCAGATCCACAAACAAATCTCTACAGAGAGAGCTCTACCACGTAGAAGTTCAGTGTCTAATCATGTTTTTTTCTTCCAAACCCACATCCTATGCTGCTGAACTAGAATTGAGCTCACAGTGGGGGTAACTTCAAAGAAGACTAATGCACTATGCACAAAAGGCTAGTAGATATTGGGTGCCATTGAAAGATGTGGAGGCGATGAACAATAAATAGTGCAGCTGAACTAGAAAGAAGATCATCTTTAATTGATGATTGAAGGTGTTGTTGCTGCTATTCAGGACTCAAGTGAAGGAAAAGGCAGAGCATTGATGTTGTGCCCACTACTGGTGGAATGCTGACAAGAAAAGCCAATCATTTTTTCTTGTGTGTGCCGTAGACTAACAGTGTTCCCACGAAAAGCGGTGCAGACATTCCCTTTCTTTTTTTTCTTAAAGCTCAGTGTTTGTTCAAACACATGTGAGTCTAGCTACTTCACCTTTGATGCTCCAATTTTCTTTTGACAATGAGCCTTTATCTGACCATTTTCTTTATTTTCTCATCCTTTCTCAATCAGTGCAATTGACCTCAGATGGGGGAACCTACTTTTCATCCCGGTGCATGTGTGACAAATGTATGAACATGTAATCTATATGATGAACTCGCCCTTCGAGAGGTGACATATGGTCGTAACTCTTGTATGATGAAACAAGAATTTTTATTCTTGCTCAAACTCTACAATAGAAATTTCTTAAGTAATAACCATTATATCCCCTGTAAGTCCTGAATTCAAGATGCTTCAAGAAGGTTTTACTCAGATGCAAAACAATGTGTACGAAGCATACATCCTAAAGGCAGGTTCTAATCTTTTTAAGTGAGACAAATGGTAGGTTTACTACTTGGTTTCTAAAAAGGATCTCTCTCTACTTGAAGGCAATATGGGGGCTCAGTAGGCAATGAGTTGACACGTGTACCAATCATTACCAGTCTAAGCACTCAACGAAGAGTTGGGGTTTACACAAACTTAAACCTTGACTAAAAGTTGTAAGGTAAACTGCTAGTCCCCCACCTAACCTGAAGCTTGTCTGTACTTTCAAAAATTAAAACATGTGATGCATGAGACAATTCTATACAATGCATGGATAAAACAGAAATAAAACAAAACAAAACGCAAAGAACTTAAAACACATCAAAAACGCAAAGCTTAGTCCAATAATGTCAGAAATAGTATCGTCCCTAGTGGAGTCGCTATTCTATCGCACGTACCCCGCGCGGCGTCTGTTGGTGATTTTCGTTCATTTTGCTTGATTTGGGAGTCGTCACCTAGTATTTGATTGAGGGTTACTAGGAAACCCGGATGTACTAGTCTTTGTCAGAGATTCACGGATAAGAGACTGAATGTGGCTAGGGAAGGTATTAGCACCCTTAGCGCACCCTACCCGAGGTAAGCTACTTTGCGGTTTGATGTGATTTGAAAATTTGAAATATTAGTCAAATTCTTAAGACTTTAATAAATCAGTTATTAAATCCCAAAATAGATGTAGAAACATTTATATTTTCACGGGAAATACAACATGATTTTATTTATCCTTAAAATACTTGACCATATGCAAATTAAATATTAAAATCTTTTTTCTTCTTTTATTATTTTTGTTTTTTTTTCTAATTCTAACATTAAAAAAAAACATACATAAAAGAAAATACAAACACACACGTTAACATCACTTTTTTACTATGTTTACTCACCATAGGTACAAGCTTACAATGTAAACAGAAATTCAAAATTACCCAAACAAAACCTTAACAATCCCAAAATTACAAAATACAACTCCCCAAAAATAACAGGAACTGCAGGGAAGCTGTCTGGAATCTGCATGAACAGTTGCGGCACATCTTCTCCACGCGCCGCCGCAAGCAATGCCCGGAAATGGGTGGATCGGGTCTGCTTTCTTCTTCCCTTCCCTTCTCTGCCGACTTTGAGGACCACCGTTACCTGCAACAAAAGAAAAGACACAACAAGAAGTTTTGGTCCCTTTCCTTCTCGGTTTTTAGATCTGCTTCTCCATACAGATCTGTTTTACTTTTCTTTTGGCTTCGCCTTCTTCTCTATTTCAGGCGGCCAACTCTAGGGTCAAGGCGTCTGGCTTGTGGTCGGCAGGTCCTGTGGGTTCTGCCATGCTTGGATTGCTGGCGTTGGCCTCGGCGATACTGGAGCTGACGGTGGCGCTGTGGTGTTGTTGTGGCGTTGTTGTCGGTTCTGGGAGCCAAAATCCCAAAGCAGTGGGCGGCTCTGTTTTTTTTTCTTTTCAAAGGGAAGGGGCGACCAGGAAAGGAAGATGGGGATTCTGGTGTTTTGGGGAAGGGTCTTCTATTTGTGGGGCGATGGTGGTTGCAAAGGAGTTGGTGAGCGGGGAAGTTAGGGAGTTATGGCCGGGTGTCTTTGGCCGGCTCAAAAAGGAAGAAGAAGGAGAGGCAGCAGTGGGGAGAGATAGTCGAGAGAGGGAAAGGTCTATGGAAAATGGGGGAAAGATCGGTCGTGGCCTCTGGTTTTGGGAGAGGGGTTTCTCTGTTTTTGATAAAGGGAGGGAGTGGCGGCTTGCCTTTGAAAAAGATGAAAGCTTCGGTCTCTTAGGGTTTTCTTTTTTTCTTTACTATTCCCTCAAAATTTTCTCTTCCCCCTTTTTTTCACTGTAGACTGGTATTTATAGGAGAAGTGTGGCTTGGATACAAGCACATTGGTCCCTCAAGTTTTTTTTTTTTGAATTTATTTTAAAAACAAACAATACCAACGTCGACTCAAGAAGAAAAATCAATGATTGTAAAATTAACACGTTAAAAGTTGAACGCGTTCAAAATACCTTTGAAAAACTAAATTCTTTTGAGACGATGCTGAAAATGCTAAAAACGATGCAAATATATCAAAAATGCATTTTGGGGGGTTTTCGTTGTTTTTTTCTATTTTTTTTTGTTTTTTCTAAAAATTTATCGAAATATTGGGTCAAAAATTGGATAGCAACAAAAGTATTATTCAATTAATTTTTACACTTCAATGACTAATTAAATAGTTTCAAAGAGTTATAAAAAAATAAATTATAAAAGTTCTTAAGTCTACATTAATTAAAAAAAAGTCTATGCAAAGTTGTTATTTGTATAATATATTTTGATATTTAATGAATAATTAATATCATTTTATTTTAGCAGGCATGTTTGGCCTGTTTTTTTTTCTTTTTCTTTTTGCTGAATTTTAGCCTTTAACGTAGGGATTCTGTTGAGTTGTTTTCAATTTTATTCTTCAATATTTGTTTAATTTTAAATTGGTCTTTATATTTACTTATCATATAACTAAATTAAAAAAAATATATTATTGAACCCATTATAGTCCATGACCTGAATCATGAATTTGATGGATTCACCAGGGTCAATCCAATACTTTGTTTTTTTTTTTAAATGTATCTTAAAAAAATATTACATTAAAATAGAATTGATGTGACCTCCAACATAGCATAGGAAGTAACCTAAATCCTATGGATATTCATTCAAGGTTATCTAAATGACAAGGTTTGTTTTGGTAAAAAATGAATTTTTTTACTAATTGGAAAAAATAAAATAAAAAACATTTATGATTATACTTAGATTATGATTTTCATAGTATTCGAATCGGAATCTAAACCATATCTTATATTACATGCACAATTTCGATTTATATAGTATTGGCAAAATATTATAAAAATACTTAATTCATTCCATATCTTAAACACATACACACATTTTATAGTTATATAGTATATACTAGATGATTGGTTTGCACCATGTTGTAGGTCGAATCATTTTTTTTAATATAAAAAAATTGTCTAAGTGTTGATAATGTGTATTCTAATAAGAAAATTTAATCATAAAAATATTTTTTAAAAATGTTGATACAATAACATATTGAATGACATTTTCTTTTCAAATATTGAGAATGAGACATATTGAATCGACTCATGTTAACTTATCAAATCTATAACCTGGGTCATGAGACTATGATAAACCTATAGAAAGAAAATCAAGATAAACTGATACAATCCAGGCAAGGTCAAATTCGGATTTTGACGTAAAAAGTGCATCTATCCAATTTTACGGAAACAATCATAATTCTCAATCAAACCGTTGGATTTGGCTGAACTTTTACATGGAGTCTCCTGACATGTTGTCCTATCTTGGGTTACAATTTTAGATCAATCAAAGTTCGGGAAGGCATCGAAACATGGGTCAACAGAGGCTGTACGAATTTTGTTATTTACTTCCTTTTGACTTGTGGACTTCCTATTTGGCTAGGATTCTTTTCCTAAAAGGATGTGGCAGCTTATTTTGGGAATCTCCTATTTCTACAAAGATTTTTAATAGGCTGCAACATAGTTTCCATGTGTGGCAAGGATTTAAAAATGTTTTAGAATCATTTTCTTACAAGGATTTCTTATTCATCCTAGCTATAAAAAAAGGAAAGAAGATTTCATAATTAATTCTACCTTCAGATTTGATTCTCCTAGCTTATATGGGACTTCTAAAGGGCAACAAATCTGATCCTATTATATTTAGGATATTAAATTCGGATTTATTATTGTTATTATTATTTTCTTCTTAATTTAGGGTTTATTTATATTATTTGGGTTTAATTGTAAGTGGGCATCCATATAAAGGGTCCATTAGGGTTTATTTTAGATTGGAGTCACTATAAATAAGGGCATAACCAGACATGTAAGGTTAGACAATTCAGATTAATAAAACTTCTTGTTTATCGCACTTTGTGTGTGTGTGTGTTGGTGAGATAATCCCCCTTCCATGGTTCTTAAAAGAACTGAAAAATGACTTATCGAAGAACAACTATCTTCGTGGCGTCATCCTTATACTTCTCGTTCGCAAATCAATATTCGTTAGGTGAGGGTCTTTGTTTCCAATAGTGCTGGTTCCTAGATACAAGTTATCTTTGTGTCACACTCCTATCAAAGCTGATTTACTTGGCTTTTCTGGGAATTGGTATCTTTGCGTGTGGGTTGTGTGACCATGTGATCATGAGGTTCGCATCATAAACTATAAAGGTCGATTCCTAATTAACCCAATGTTGAAAGATTTGGCTTATTTCATCATCCTATTTGAATAAGATACGAATGAAATAATAGTTGTTGAGATAAAGAGATTATTCAACTTGTGGTCCTCTAAGTGGGATGTGTTTAACCATGAAGAAAATGGTGAGGAGATGACCATAAATATGGGATGTATAAAAAGGGAAGATAAGAAAAATAAAATGGCAACCAAAACAAAAATTAGATCATAAAAAAGGTGATTGTTAAATAGCACATCATAAGATAATGAACCCCAAATAGGTCGTTGTAAAGACTTTGTCTAAAAATAGACCCTCATGACTAGATCATCTTTCATGTAAATGAACCAATGTAGGTCGCTTCTTAAGAGGACCAGGAATAAAAACTACATTCTTTAGAAACTATGAGTGAAATCTTAAGTATTACATGATAGATAAACCTTAACAAGGCATTATCCATGGGTTCTTCCTAGGATTTAGGTTGAGTTTAATAAGTCTATTGGTTATTCATTGAAATGACTTGATAAATTATTGGTTACAAGTTATGATCAACAGTAACCAACTGTACATATGTCAATTCACCAAGTACCATCAAAAGATAATAATTAGAAGTGATAAAGATGATCAGATCTTAGAAGAGTTAGGCTTAAACCAACTACTCAGGGTTTAACTGATTGTAGTAGATCTATTATCACCCGTGTAGATAAGTCAATGGTAGATTAAGCATAACATACTGTTAGGAATAAAATACAAATAACCATAGTAACTTACCTGATATAAGATGCTATAGGGTAATAATATCTTCCATTTAGCTTAACCAGTCATTACCTTAGAACTCTAAATACCAATTACGGTTTTCTAGTGACTATAATATTAGGTGACGACTCTTTTTAATAACATAAGACCTTTTCCCCGCTCTAAACACAAAAAACCTTTATCCTTCCTAAGTAAAAAGGTGAGTTACCATGATGTCTAGTGCGACAAATATCACATATATTATTTTAAGATAATTTTAGAAATTTATTCAATCAAATCCATAGTTGATTTTTAGGTCTAAATTTGTAATATTATATATTAATTATATTCTATTCATTAATTTATATAACTTATTTATAATAAAGTCACACTTGATTAATTATCCCAGATTAATTTCAAATCAATAGTTGTTATTATATGTGACCATTTAGGTTCCTAGTGTAACATCCTGTAATTTGAAATACAACAATACTAACACTTATCAAGTAGGTATGTAAAATAAAACCAAATTTTTTTAAACCCTTGCACTATTTTATTTCCTTATTGCATTTATTTATTTATTTAAACATGTCTTAATAATTATCTTATCACAATTTAAATTGTATTCGGTATTGAATAGGAATCAACCCAATGTGCACAATATTTTGAACATGATTTTATTTATACTTTCATTACTTTATCTTTTATCCATCATGTTACTAAATTATACTTTCTATAAATTCTTTTCTTGACAATATCCATATTATATTTTCTATTATTAAGCCCACTTTGCACTTAATGAATTTTTATAAATTCTAGTATAGTCTCCCTTATACTAGGCTCTACCCAAATTTTTCCCCGCCAAACTTTCATAAAAACTCAACCCAATAATGTTCGCATGGTAGCGTCATGCATTCCCTAGTTCATTTACACCTTTAACTAACTTGTCATTAATAATTAATTGTAACTCAACAATCTATAATTTTAATTCAAATTATTATCAATTCATCATCACATGTTAAAGATATGCAAGTAAATAAGCATTCATCCTTAATTCCACAACTTCTCATTTTTCTCCTCTTATGGTCAACCCTCCTTTCAACTAAAACACCAATTTTTTCTTCAATTCATTTCTATCCTATTCCACCTTAATTCCATAATTTCATCACAATTTCATTTCTCCTAAAATTCATCCAAGAACCCTAATTCAAAATTTGAGAATTTTATGTAAAACTCATTTATCCTCACTTAAACATGTATAAATGAGTTTAGAACTCCTTACCCAATAATTATATGAGCTTTGAATGCCAACCAATCAAAAAATTTCCACCCTTTCTTCTTTCCCCCTCAAAATGCCATGGTTTGTCTCTCTCTCTCTAACACCCATCTTGCACTTGATTTCTTTTTAATTCTTGTGTTTGATGTGTTTAAACACTCACTATCTCATGTAAATTGCCCCAATTCATGATTTCCCTTAAGAAATTTTAGGTAAAAATCAAGAAAAGATGAAAAACTCCTTATTTATTTCTTTCTAGCAGGACCAACTGTTATAAGAAGAGAAAATAGCTGAAATTTCAAGCTTATCCAGTTATTTACTAAAATGCCATTAATAAGTCTATTATTTTAAGTCCGATGACATTCTTGTATAGCTTTCTTGAACCTTGATTGCCCTAAACTTTTAACATAAGATATAAGAACATGTCAAGTGACTCCTCATAAAAGTTCAGCCCGATTCAATAGTAGGATTGAGAGTTAACTTGATAGCATAAAATTGGTCGATAGATGATTTTACACCAAAATCTGAATTTTCTTGTGCCATCCTTGCATGGATCGTATCAATTATTCCACTAAATCTTCGGGACCATTTCTTCATTCCAAAATATATTTATTTTATCTTTTTATCATTTAGTTCATTTATGGACTTATTATCGTTTCATAGTAATGTTATCGTTTCATGGTAATGTTTTGATTTAGACACTATAACATGGAGTGTATTTACTATATCAAATCATGTTTTATTCTAACATATGGTCATTGATTCTTTAAATAAGATATGAAACTCTTTTCAAATTTCATTTAACCTTGCGCAAGGATTTCACAATCATTACTATTTGAGAATAGGTGAAATATTTTTTCTAATTCACATAGGGTAATAAATCCTCTCTTGATCACTCAAATATCTTTATATAGTTTATATTATACCTAATATCTGCCCGTTTGCTATCCTTGATTAAGACAACGTGTAGTTATGAACAAATTATAACATTTCTTATATAAGATAACTTAGTGATCTCAAGTCTAATGATCAAATCTATAACTATCATGTGAGTCTTTCCATAGACATGAATGTTCTCTCCATATAGAATTCTTATGTAAGTCAAGTTAGTGTACATGTTATTTGACAAGCACCTATATATTAGTTTCAAGTATCTTTCATATCTCAACTTATGAGAACAATTGTTTCCTTTCATAAAAGAAAGAACTAAATATGTATTAGTCTCATTAACTTTAATTAATATTCATTTTTAATAGATCATCGACCAAGAAAATTTAAGAACAATGTTTTGATGTAATAAAAATCTTATAATTATAACTTTATAATTTTCTAGCAATGCAATTTTGTTTTAATGACTCATTAATCAAACATAAATGAATATTAAAATTAATAAATGTCTTTATTAATAATAAATACATTTTGCATGAATAAAGCTAGTATCACGTGTAACCAACCAATTAACTATATGATATATATACTAACAAGATATTTGTTAAGATCATCACTTTTTTAGCATAAAAACATTATGCAATAACATAAGTCTTTATGTTTGTGTATATTTCTTGATCCTCCATATGAATTTTTGATTTAGTGGTACTATGAAAAAGCATAAAGAAAACTAAGAATTCCATGTCATGTAATAGTTTCCACCAATCAATATTCTTTCAAGTAAAATCTTAATTTCATCACATCGAGTCTACATAAAGTCCTTAGGTTTGTGAATGATTTCAATAAAGTTCTTAAGTTTGTGTATATTTCTCAATTCTCTATATGCATTTTGATTTAGTGGTATTTGAATTGGTATTAAAAAAACTAAGAATTCCATGCAATGTAGAATCAATATTCTTCCAAGTAAAATTTTAATTTAGCCATATTAGGTTTACATAAAAACACCACTTTACATTTCTCATTTATGAAAAAATTGTACTAAGAAACCATTCAAGGTATTAAACCAAATAATTTGAGTAGCTTGTTTATCTCTTTATTTAGTACTAGTTATTTTAAAAAGCAAATCTCATCTTCTTTTGTTTAATTGGTATAACATTTTTTTTATGTTTTTTTTTGGTTAATGATCTTTGATGAAAATTATTGCACCCGACATCGCGGTGGCCTGCTCTTTTTCATAGGAAAGGAAAGGTGCGTGTTTGTGTTAAGAGGGGGGGTGGGGTGGGGAAGGTTCTATATTAAAAAGAAGTCATTATCTAGTATTATGGTCACTAGAAAACCCTAATTGGTCTTTAGAGTTATAAAGTAAAGGACTAGTTATGCTGAAAGAAAGATTTTATCACCTTAAAGCATTTTACCCAATGTAAGTTGCATTGCTACTTCTTTTCTATTCTGGTGGTCTATCTACATGGGTGATAATGAGTCTACTGTAATGAGTTAAACTGTAAGTGGATGAGCGGGTTCGAGCTTATCCATTATAAAGTCTAGATCATCTTTTTCACTCTCTATTGTTTGGTGAATTGAAATATCTACAACCATTTACTTCCAATCATAACTTGTGATTATTAATAGTTTATCAAGTCATATCAATAAATAATTGGGTGGGCCTTTATTGGGCTCATTGGATCCAACCCAAATCATAGGAGTTGTCATTAAACATTTTGTTTATGTAGTAGTGGATCATGGATAATGACATATTCAGGTTTATTTATCGTATAACACCAAGGTTTACTCATAACGTTTTTGTTGAATGAGATTTTTGTACCTGAGTCCAAAATATCTAAGTAGTAATAATTATGGGTTGATTTAATATTAGAGGTAGGAGCTAATAACATGAATGTTTTGGACTTAGTAAGAAAATTAATATCCTCGATTAACACTTAGATATCATCGATGAATATCACAACGAAAGGCTTAAAATTTGGAAAGGAAGATATGTTTGGAAAACAAAGGAAAAAAAGGTGTTACTCTTCATTAATATTTAAAATAATATCTCGTTATGTGTCTATTTATCTCAAACACTACAAGTGAATAACAAAAAATTTTATTTTCAATGCAATTTTTTTAAGTGGAAGTTTTAAAAAAGGGTTTTGGAATGTTGACCCATCAAGGCTTTTTTCATGTGAGTCGAATCTCAATAGATTTTATAAACAAGTTATAAAACTCAAAACAAATGCATATAAGATGAAAAATATTTTTTCTATTTTTTATTTTAAAAGTATATACATGCGAACGTAAAATGAAGATGCTAAGATGACGATGACAATTAACAAGACCTATATGAATATCAAATAAATGAAAAAAAATATTTTTTTGTTTTTGATGTGTGAGAGGCTTGGCCAAATTGCAAGATTGAAAAAAGAATTTTAACAAAGTTTTTGGCATTACAAAGCAATAAAAAATCCATGTTACTATCAACAATTAATAAAAGCTCTAGATAAATTGCCTTCTAAAGACTTATTAGACACAAACCCTAAATCCTTCAAGCATGAAATCATAGTTACATGTCATCACTTCCTTTGAAGGTTCCAAATTCCTTAGAATTCAAAACTACCACAACATTTTGTTATTCATAAAGAAGAAAACAAAGGGTATTAAGACTATTCCACACTTTTATATGAATTGTTTTTTTATTATAAGTTCAAACACAATAAGGGAATAATAGAAAGCACATTTTCTCTATTTTATTGATGTGCAATTAAAAACTTCTTATATGTATAAAGGGATAAGCTTGTCACACTAAAAGAAAAGAAGGCTATTTTGTTCTCAAACTTATAAAAACCAAACCATAGCCTACTTTGTTTTACAAAAAGCAACATTAATGCCCTCAAGCCTTACCAAACATAAAGGCATGCAACAACTCAGAATAACACACATTTAAGAGGGTCTGCCCATGCTTTCCTATTAAAAACTGATAGGCAACCATGCAAAAAGGGAATTATATCCCCTTCATTTCTCTAAGTAGCATAAACTAGAAGATCTAAGCATCACACACAAAAGAAAACACATGAACAAAGTTTAAAGAAGGAGAACAAACATATCGTAACAAATTATCCTACGGTTCTCAACCTAAAAAGAGGCTAAACATCTTGTAGGTAATAATTTACTTTCCCAAAACAACATGCATAAAATAACCACAAATGAGCATGCATATGATAAGCACTAAAAAGAAAGGACCACAACTCCTCTCCTACTATCCTCAAACCTAGAAGCTAAGTTATGAAACTTGTCTTCTTCTACCTAAAAAGGTGCAGGTGTTTTATCTTCATTAGAAACCTAAACTAACCTCTTTCACAATTCCAAGGATCCAACACATGACCAAAACATAAACAATCTCATAGATGTCCCATAGCAAGGTTGTTAAAATCGCGAGTTGACTCGTAAAATCGTATGATTTTACGAGTCAATACATGCTTAACGTGCAAAATCGTTTTAAAAAACCCGAAAATAGGTAAAATCAGGTAAAAACGGATGAAATCGCGAGTTTACAGTCGTTTTTACGATTTTAACAAAAAAAAAAATCATATACTGCAGTATTCCTGAAATTTCTTGTTTATATGTCATTTCACATTTATTTGATGCTAATCGCCCAATTTATCATTCCAAGCGACCGTTCAGGCAAAACATTGTTGGCCACACGAAGCAACTCCAAGCACAGACCACTGGATCTATGTCAGTGGTTAGTTTTGTCGAAGGAAAAGTAAGAATCTTACATAGGATCCATTTTCTGCTGCCAAAAGGTCACACTTAAGATTAGTTTTTGACATAAAAATGAACACTTTGACATGACAATACCAAAATAAGTAGCCCAACTTTAACTTTTAAATTGCAGGGAACTAATTTTAAATAATTAAAAAAATATTTTTTATTTTTAAAATTCAATATTAAGATATTAAAATAATTTAAAAATATTAAATTTTTTTAACTTAAGATAAAAAAATCAAAATTTAAAAAAAAAAGTGAAACTCACGTATAAACTCCTGTACATATATTGAATTCTAAACCAACATCTATAGCACCTAATATCTTTTTGAACCCTGTTTGTTTTTGTGTTTCAAAAATATTTATAAAAAAATTTAAAATGATATAATATTTACAGTGTACTGATATGCAATTTGATATAGTCATAATTTTATTGACTATTTATTGATGATGTTTCCAAAATAAAATATGTTTATAAAATATCTAAGTTGTGTTTGTATTGATCACAATTTGGTTCTAATAATCATGTTTGAATTAATTACAAGCTGATTTAAATTGATTCTTGAATTACTGAACACATGGCATCTAGAAACAATTCCTCTGGTAATAGGCTTGATGTAGGATGACAACATGGTATAGATATTGATAAGAATTCAAAAAAAATTCAGTGTAAGTATTGTCAAAAAATTTCCTTGCGATTTTACGATTTTACGATCCGTTTTTACGATTCGAGTTTGTTTTGCATTTTCCGTGCCGTGTCAAAATCGCGATTTTAACAACCTTGTCCCATAGCCATATGGTTAATAACTAAACCTTTTCAAAAACCAGCCTATACTTACTGACTAAGAAAGAAATATAAATAAACATATAGAACCAAAACATTAAGGGAAATTGCAAACTTAGCTACTATAAGGAAAAAAAAAGTTGGTTTCCTCCAACCTTTACCCTTTTTTTTATTTCTCTTTTCTTAAGAGGACACAAGAATTTATCCTATATAGGAGAGTTAAACCCTAGGCTACTTGATTACTAGACTTCTAAGGCATAAAACCTCATCTAACAAAAAAAAAAAAAGTGAAGGAAAATAAAAGGAAAAACAAAATTGGAAGATGAAGGCTGAAATAACTTAAGAATGAAACTCTGAAACTGATATCTTTCAAATACAAGAAAAAATAGGTCTACACATGTAAAGAGTGAAATTACCATTGTCAATTATCAAACTATATACCTTATTTTGCACATGGCACCTTATATGGAAGATGTTTTTCCTTTGCACCTCTAAACCGCCCACCTTCACATGCATATCAAGTGCTCGTTTCACCACAAGCACCCCCCCTTAACAGGATGTTCAATACACACTCATCGTTAGCATCTGTCAATGATGGCATCTCCACCTCAATGTTATTCTCCTCTTTAGACTCAATCTCACCATGGGCTCTTATAATCATAACCTTCTTGTTTGGACATTGTCGCACCCTCGCGAGCGGAGCGCGGTGTCGCGGCGATCCTCGATTGGTTTCGGGGTCTTTTGTTTTATTGTGAATAAGGGAGTCGCCACCTAGTATTTTGGTCACTAGGAACCCTAACTGGTCTTTCAGAGATTCTAAGGCAAGGGACTGGTTGCGTAAAGGGAAGGTATTAGC
>Ga0307517_10005483_pt1 | contig 19093 bp, 22 predicted proteins | sample 23_EM_MG_FD_194515 | JGI IMG/M metagenome (GOLD analysis project Ga0307517, IMG submission 194515) | Populus trichocarpa ectomycorrhiza microbial communities from riparian zone in the Pacific Northwest, United States - 23_EM | ecosystem: Host-associated > Plants > Roots > Unclassified | place... | reverse complement strand
AGACGCCGTTTCAGCTCTGGCGTCAAATAGAACGAGGAGTCCATTCCCAGAGGACCGGTAATGTATTCTTTACTTGAAGAGAAAAGGCTTTGAGCATATGACCAAATGGTGCACGAGGACCGAAGATACATACCAAAATTGCTCCAATGTTTGACCTGACACTTTCTCCACAATGAAGCCAATTATATCTGAGCTCCACCCATACGCGACTGCGCAGCAAAACCGATAAATACACCCAAGAACAAAATGTCAAACTCACAGTCGGTTCCTGGTTCGAACTTGAGCGGCAGAGCGGGGTGCTCTCCCTACGAAAGAAGGAAAAGCTCAGGAAAAGCTCAGGAACAGCCCAATCGAGGCCAGGATACAAAACGTACAATAACAATGCGGAAGAAAGCTGAGGTAGGATCTTGCGTGGTATGCATTTCCTTGGATGCATATCCATCAATAAGTCCGCAGAGATCTTCGCGCACAATGGGGTAAAACAGCCCGCTGGAGAAGTTGAGCACATGTTTGAGGGTGACCACAGTCTTTGCTGGTGTGAATTTCGTCCTCTGGGTTGAAGTCTCCTCGACAATGATTGGATTCCGGAATTCAGGCAAGTAGTCACTAAGAGGAGTATCAAACGAGATCTTTCCTTGCTCGACGAGCTTCAACGCAGCCAGCTGGAAATTTTCATTCTCGTCAATTCCTGAACATCGGAGTCAGCAGAAATGGTGGACATACTGCGGCAATCATCTTTGTCTGGCTGCAGATCCAAAAAACGCTGTCCGGATTAACCTCGCCGCTCGATAGATCACCAATCACGTTGGTTCCTCCCCCCTGGAAATAAATTTCATGTTCGATATTCGATACTCCCAACACAAAACCGGGTATCTTTTTCGCGGCAATCGTCTCTTTCTGCCCAACAAAGGCTGGTGAGAGATGAATTTGTACGAAAGCTGTCTGGACATACGATGAAGTTGTTGATATTTTGCTCGCCGTCTGGGGAAAGGGTCGTCATGTTGGTACGAAGTAGGGAAACACAGCTCGTTCGTTGGCCTAGTAGGTGAATCTGGTGGTTGAAACGGTGGGAGTGCTTTCTTTCTTGAATAAGAATCTTATACCTCGGGTATGTTACGTTCCGAGTTATCCGACCTTTTTTGAGGTATCGAATGTCAGAGGAATTGAAAAGGTGACTGGTCGGGTATTTCAATAGGAGTCTTCATCCCACAGTCCCGAAATAGAGGAGGACCGAAGCTGAGTACATGGGTGCCGTTGCAGTGAAAGCAGTTGTGTCCGAATTCTTTCGTTTCCATAAACCATTTCAAAAGAGGAACCTGGGGGGTGATAACGACTAGAAATATACTCCAGTGTCTGCCAAGGGTTTAAGGCAGGGGTGATGACTAGTGGTGGTCGCAACCAAAAGGTGTTCAACATCCGGGCCGCTCGGTTATCTCCGTGATTCAGCAATAAAAGCCTTAGATCGTGTAAGAAGAGCTCTCTTAGACTACCTGTAACCTTGATGGGGAAATAAGGGGACATAGGCCTGGTCGCCCTGTCTTGAATTTGGAAGGCTGCGTCGATTTTGGTGAAGCACTGGGCCTGACAAAGTTACTAAAGTGAAAGCGGCCACGACCAAAGCTTGGGAAATTTTGAGTACAATGTATTCCATCGGATCCAAAGAAATCATCGATAGGATGGCGATAGGATGGCGGAAGCGGGGTGTAATATTCCAGGGTTGAGTTAGTTGAGGAGTCGAGAAGCCGAAAAGAAATGTGCAAACGTCCTGGCGCTTAAGCCCCCTCGACCATGCTTCCCTTTAGTCCGTCACCTCGCTTCGACGACTGTACGCCTCGGATAAACACGAACGCAAGCATCAGAGTCAGCACCGCCCTAATTGTCCACCAAGTGAGCGACACGAAGAATCCTACCAAATACGCCGCCGCAAAGACAATGGTCCAGACCGACATAAAGAGTGGGTAGCGTACTCTGAAACGGGCGCTCAAGGATGGAAGGTTGTGATTTGCATTGTATTTGGCTGTTGACCAGGCGGATAGATACAACTTGACAATGGCGAAGATTAAGTAGAATGGCACCGAACGAGACTATATTTCGAAAGTTTGAGATTAGTTGGAGTGGCGGGGAAGAGGAATTCAAGAACACATACTTACTGTGGTGACCCATTCGAACGATAAAATTCGTGCTATACATAAATCTCCGTTTATTCGTTGGATTTACGTTCTGGGTTTCTGAGTTCATGTCAAGCACGAGAATGTATGGACAGGGGAGTAGGGAACAATGTCGTTTCAGTGGCCGATGCTTTTGTATGTCTGTGGGTGATTGTCAGGGTTGGAAGAATAGAAGTCACTCATCAGTTATCTTTGACACATAGAGGAATTGTCTGTGCCCACCTCGACTCGTTTGCAACAACAATGGGTACTTAATGTTGATCGTTAAATTCGTTGAACTTGGGTATTGGCCTGGTACTTATAGGTCGAGCAGAGAAGGAGCAATTCCAACATGACGTCAGTGATAGCTACCTGTTAATCTTTCCGTGCGAGCATTACGAGGTCTGCGATTCATGAGATCTTCGAAGGGGAGATTAAAAAAGTGAGTGCTGGACGGGGGAAAGGGGAGTTAACCACGGCTCAGCAAATTCTGGTTGTTCGTACATCAAGGATATTGACATTATAACGTCATTTGTAATGGAAAAGCAGACTTGAAGGTAGGAGCTGAGCGCACCGATATCACTGGCTTTCAAAGCTGGTGCATCGTTTACGCCATCACCAGTCTGCGGCAAAAGTAAATGAGAGGTGCACAAACATTAAATCGAGATGTAGACACTTACGACAGCCACAATGTTAGCTCCTCTCTTCTTCGTTTCCTCTACAATCAACATCTTCTGCTCGGGGTTGGTGCGGCTAAAAACAATTTCCGTGTACTTAGTCAGGATGATATCCCAGTCGGCCGTTGTAAGTTCCTCTAAATCGTCTCCTGTCAGGACAAGTGCTCTGATGGGATCATCCTCCTGGGGTCTCATGTCAGAAGCCCGGGAACGCTGTTTTCTTCATTGGTCACACCGATCCTCAGGCGATGATTATGCTGCACATGGTTTTAGATACTTGTAAAATTATTGGCTCATCAAACATTTCACCTTTCTTTTAGTGTCAATTGTTTTTCATTGAATAAATGTTATTAGAATGAATGCAATACAAATGCAAGTATTCATCCTTACTGGCTAGTATTATGAGTCGAATGCATGAGCGCCCCAGTGAGAACACCTAATTTGACCTTGCAATCTTCCACAAGCGGCTGCTACGCCGTAAACCTTCTGGATGAATATAATTTTCATCTACCTCTGGGTCCAAGTCAGCCTTTCGTTTATGAGCCCTGATGGCATTGTTGCTCTTCTGTTTACTTTCGTCTTTTAACTGAGCTTCATAAACTCTTGCCACTAAATCACGAGCAAATTTCTGCCTGTCAGCTGGCATGGTAAGTTTCTCATTGGGCCTAAGGCAATTAATAGGCATTGACGAGGCGCTGAGAGCGGAAGCATACCATGAGTTCATGTCAAATGTGTGTCAAAATCACTGTACCTGTTTTTTAGTTTGTCCAAAGCCTTAATTCCGCGTTGCTCTATCCCATCCAAGTCCATGATAGGCTCCTCAAACTGCCTTTGGCAGGCCTCCGCTAAGCGCAGGGCTGTTTCCCACGGTCGGGTAGACTTTCGGCTACCCTGGTCATCGGGCTCATCGAAAGAGCTCACATCGGGCTCTGTCATAAGCACATGGAATGGAGATGAACTTTTTGATGAGGACTGCCAAGGAGAGGGTTGGTAACTAAAACTGGCATTATTGATTTGGACTTACATCTTGCTTTACAGATCGGTCATGACTCCATCCTACGATGGTTTTCAATCCATCAATGTAGGCAGTCAGAACAAGCCCAAATATCTTATTGCAGACTAATGGTAAGATGAGGTCAGATATAAACTTTTGATTTAGCAACAGGACAGACCTTGCACCATTCCTTCACACACACTTTTGATACTCTCATCAGAGATCTTCATTTCTTCATTTTTGAAGAATTCTTTGGTCTTGGGATCATATGTATAGAAATAATACCGAGAAAAATCACTCAAAAGACCATATACTTTCAAGTTTTTAAAGTCATATTGACCATTCCGCTCAGCTGCAGCTGAGAGAATGTTCAGTATCAGCCATGATTCGTGAGTCTACAATAGTAATATCACTCACCAAGCAACTCTAGGAAAAGCTGGGTAGCATAATTTTCCAAGCCATCTCCAAGTCCAAGGTACAATTTAAGCTCAATCACAAAAAATAAAACCCCACCAACTAGGAACATCTACCAAAAAAATGATTGAGCTCTGAAGGCCAGGCAGCTGAACACCTGAGAACTAATACTTACCTCATGCTCCACTCGACCTCCAGTTGAATATTTTGTTTTTATGATACGCTCTTCAGGCTTGTCAAGGATTCGGCCTTGGAAGAGAGCTATAATGGGAATTAAGAACTGAATTGTTCTAGTATTATTTCAATGTATGATGCCAAGGTTTGACCTAACGTACCGGCTCCAGCAATCGTAAATTTACTTCCTCCTTAGTTCGATCTTGTCTTTTAAAAGGGTACACAGACATCCACGTTATCGCATTTTTGCACACCTCCTCGTGAAATGACTGTGGCAATTTGTACGTTGGGGTTATGTCATTTTTCATACGAAAATTCGAGTATTCGAAATTTGAATATTGGAACCCGAACTCTGTTCCGTGTTCAACGAAGAAATCTGTCCATTTCGGTGCCGAGAACGACGACAGAGTTTTATTTTCGTCGTCAAAAAGGCTCTCTAGATGGACAGTGCGGACGGCAGGGGGAAGTGCGTGGATAGATGACCGGAGAGTGTTGACAGTAGTAGACGTTGATGGCATTTGAATTTGGGTGTGGATAGATTGATTGGGTTCAGGATGGAATTTGGAAACAGGCCCAGCGCGATGACAGCCTTTTATACAGCATTTAGAAAAAATAGGAGACTCTGAGGACAGACACTATAGGTCTGTGTTCTCAAACAAATGTCTTTGACATCCCTTTTTCATAGGGAGAATTTCAGGGGGACAGAGTCAGACGATTGTGTTCGCAGAAACATGTCTTATAGACCTCCTTTTTGTTGGGTAGGGAGAATATTACATCGAAACCATCGAAAACATATCAAAGAGACCATTTACACTCTCGAAAAATGCATTCACCGAGTCACAGGGGAAACGGCGAAAGTCAGCGCTTGCGAGTTGGGGCCGCGATGCTAGTAGATAGTTTGCTGTGCAATAGGTATATCGTTCGAGTTCGAGGAGGGGGGGTGAGTAAGAGACATTGGCGGGTCAGATGTTAGGAGGAACAGCAAGACTTCTCAGGGAGGACTGCTTAGTCTCCGATTACGAGTCCTTATATGGACGGGCACCAGCGAAAATTTTTGGCGCCTAAGTAGCCGGTAATTCCCGTGATGGCAGTCTGATCCTACCTTCATCGACACCTCTGACGATCTCCTCCCACATCCGATCCATCTAGTGATTGTCACGGGTTTCGAATCGACTTTTTTGAATTGAGATCAACTTGGTCGATCTCGCTCTCCATCATTACCATTACATCCCTTTGGACCCAAGGCCAAATGCGAGGTTGAAACGCGGAGTCAAAAAGTGGGGGTGTTCGATTGACCAAACCCAACGCCGCAGGAGGTCAAAAGACCCAGCGCAAGGTCGACCTTGCCCAACGCGGGTTCGATCGAACCACCACCCCAGTATAGACGGCTGAACGGTGCCCCTATTGTCGAATGCAGGGGCGTGACGCGAGGTCATTCGTCGGTTATGACTTTGGGCCTATTGATCGTATAATCATTTCCGGTACTTAAAAAGACTTGAAACCCTCCTCTAGTTTGCGGGACTAACCTGTTTGATTTTGATGGGAGCATACCTGTCGCCGCTGAACAAGTATGCCTCGCTGTCTGCAATGGGTTGAGGCAACAGCCTGCCTTAACGAAGGCCATTCGTTCAACATAGCTTTAGAGCCATTGATTATATGACCATCGGTAGAGCCTACTCGACTTGGAGGGAGTTGAACAAAAATGATGAATCATCTGTACAAAAACTGACCAACCTGGTTCAAGTTTGGTATTGACGAGAACATATCGACTGCCACAGAAAAAGGAGGGTCCCTCTTTCAGATTGTTGGGATTCGCGAGGATGGCGTCGATATTTCCGAAACATTCTTAAAAGAAGACCAGTTCCTAAGGATAAGGATAAACTTTGAACGAGCCTCGAGAGTGCCGTCTGCCGTTCCAGGTTTCACGTGTGCGATCACAATCCAGCATCGAAACGCGTGACCTGGAGATCTCCGAGAACTTCCCATACGCCATATTTCGACTTGAAACAAATCAACATCATCGGCAACCCGGTAGACCAGATGGGCCAGAAAAGTATGGGCCCGGATTACCATGTCGTGCACACACTATGGGCCACCCCAACGAGAAATGAATTTATATTACTAATAGGCGGCTGTATCCCCCACATCTACCATATAAAATTTTTGTTCATATACTCACACCCCGGGTCACAGTGCTAGTGGTGATGGCTAGCTAGTTACCACAGGGGCCGAGGAAACATACGCGAATGAGGCGGGGAACGGGGGCAACTCCCGGTTTCGCAGCGGGGACGGCGGCGCAGTTCGCCAGGGTGTTCATGAGGATCGTTAATGTCAGGACGGGAGTCACACCCCGCGAAGGAGTGTCTTGCGGGTGACGAGTGGAAGGAGGTCTCGGTTAGCATGCTGACTGTTAGCAGAAAGGTCAAGAAGAGGGTTGTCCCATGTCGCTACGAGGCGGGTACCTTGAAATTCGCGTGCACCCTGCTGGACTGATCCACCAGCGCCAGGAAAGGCTAGGCGACCTAACGATGTCTTTTAATCTTTACATCGATTTTATACCTCGCAAGCGGCCCCAGCAGCCAGGTCAAGCTGCCCAGTTTAATCTCATGGAGTATGTTGTACGCGTGAGGATCGAATGAGAATGGAGTTTACTGTAGTTGTGGCCAAGTTGAAAAGCACCACGGTCCACGGTGCTGTTTAGGGAAATATTCGCCTGATGGAGTAGTCTGCCTGCTGTCGCCGCCCGGTCGGTGGGCTGTGGGAAAGTTCAAGAACGCGTCCCAACAAACGCGTCGCGGTTTTCATATTGTTTCAATTTGTTTGACCTCTTTTGTGCAACCACGGGAGCTATACCACCAGATGCGCGGAAAAGTGAGTCTCTTTATACTTGTATTTCGTCGCCGCGCTGACCCCACCACGAACGCTGCCATTAACCTCACTCGCCATCGACTGCGTCGTGGCATGGCTTGTTGACCCAATTTGGGAGCCAGAGGTCGCCTGTTTGCTGCGTTTATTTTTTGGTTGGGCTGCGTCAGAGCCTCCTGGAATGGCGGGTTCCGGAGACCGAGATCTTTTGACTGGTGCTTTTCTCTCCAGCTATTCTGGTAATTAGCATCTCTTTTCTGCCATTCGAATACCAAATCCACTATGGCAGGTCAACGAAAATCGTCCACCGCCACCAACCTATGCAGGCAATTTCGACCTTTACCACATGGAGTTACCCTTCCTATCCAAAGTATACCCCCCCCAGGCGCCTCTACTCCACAGTACGAGGAGCTATACAAAACGATTCTTACGCACCAAGCCAAGGGCGATAAGACTGCTCGATTCTTTTCTAGCGTCACCCACGGATGTCGATGACACCTCCATCTTCACAAGCCGCGTTATCGAGGACCCAATGGCAGAGGATCCCTTCGACATTGATATACGCTCCATCAAGCACCACGCGTCGCTCTCTGACAAGGTTCCTTCTGCCGCATTAGCCGGCGTTGCCCCTGACAGTCGAGGAGTATCTGCGTCATTGTTTCTCAAGGACGACCAGTGCAGGATCCAGTCCGCCTCGGGGGTGTTCAAGATCAAAAGGGTGTGGACCACCAAAGTCACCTCCTCAGCAGATAATAGGGCTATCGACCTACGCGCGACGCATGGCGACACGAGGTTGGGTCATCCTGGTCCTTGCATTCCTTTCTTGGTGACATGTGCAGAATAACCGCGCCTCGAGGCAGTTCGGAAACAAGGAAACAAAATATTTCTTAACATAGGCAGGTTCAGTTCTGTTCCGTTTGGGTTTCCCTTCCTTTCCTAGATACTTCCTTTGGGGCGTTTCCTCAGAAACTGCCTTGTTCGACAATAACGACTTATAATTATGGCGCAGTTGAATGCAATCAATCGGAACCCACAAAGATCAAATATTCGCATTTAACCGGCCACGGGGGTGCCTGAGGTCAAAGCCTTTCGGATCCGTTACTGAGGGCAGAATAGATCAAAGCCTCAAGTTTCCACCACACTTTCGCCACCTCGACGTCGCGGGTAGGTGCGACCTGCGCCCCGAAGACAACGGCGATGCCCGATGTTGGATCAATGAAATGTGATGTTCCAGCCCACCCTCCCCCTGCAGCACCCACAGAAAGAACATCGTGTTAGCGCAGCTACAATTTATCAGAAATGAAACCAGACACGCACAGAACACGGAGCCTTTTCTTCGACGGTTGGGCCAGTCCTGAGTGCAGATTGCCAATGCAGTACCCCATTGAGTGCCTTCAATCATGGAGAACTCTGAGAGTGACTTAGACCCTTTCTCGGTAAGGGCTGGAACGAAGATTTGGCGAACAGTTCCCACTGCCAATATAGGGTTGACGACAGGCCGACCAGCTTAGAAAGTAACAAATAAAAAGCGCGAAGTGGGGTATGCGATTTGTCGCTTACCGTTAATCTGCATCAGGTGACGGAGGATCTTGAGGTAATCCCTCATGGAGCTGTACATACCTACACCACCCAAATGAAGGCGGACTGACGGACGGACACGAGGCGGTAAGGAAAACACAGGATGAACATGAAATTGAATGGGCCCACCTTTGGATGGGTCCTGCTCGATGATGTTTACTTGATTTGCCCAAGGGTTCAGGCTACCATCGGAGTCTCGGAAAGTGAGGTTGACAAGACGCCGTTTCAGCTCTGGCGTCAAATAGAACGAGGAGTCCATTCCCAGAGGACCGGTAATGTATTCTTTACTTGAAGAGAAAAGGCTTTGAGCATATGACCAAATGGTGCACGAGGACCGAAGATGCATACCAGAATTGCTCCAACGTTTGACCTGACACTTTCTCCACAATGAAGCCAATTACATCTGAGCTCCACCCATACACGACTGCATAGAAAACGGATAAATACACCCCAAGAACAAAACGTCAAACTCACAGTCGGTCCCTGGTTCGAACTTGAGTGGCAGAGCGGGGAGCTCTCCCTAAGGAAGAAGGAAAAGCTCAGGGAAAGCCCAGTCGAGGCCAGGATAAAAAGCGCACAATGACAATGCGGAAGAAAGCCGAGGTAAGATCTTGCGTAGTATGCATTTCCTTGAATGCATATCCATCAGAAAGTCCGAAGAGATCTTCGCGCACAATGGGATAAAACAGCCCGCTGGAGAAGTTGAGCACATGTTTGAGGGTGACCACAGTCTTTGCCGGTTTGAATTTCGTCTTCTGGGTCGAAGTCTTCTCAACAATGATTGGATTCCGGAATTCAGATAAGTAGTCGCTAAGAGGGGTATCAAACGAGATCTTTCCTTGCTCGACGAGCTTCAACGCAGCCAGCTGGAAATTTTCATTCTTGTCAATTCCTGAATATCTGAGTCAGCAGAGATAGTGGACACACTGCGGCAATCATCTTTGTCTGGCTGCAGATCCAGAAAACGCTGTCCGGATTGACCTCCCCACTCGAGAGATCGCCAATCTTGTGGGTTCCCCCCCCCTGAAAATAAATTTCACGTTCGATATTCGACACTCCCAACACAAAACCGGGTATCTTTTTCGCGGCAATCGTCTCTTTCTGCCCAACAAAGGCTGGTGAGAGATGAATTTGTACGAAGGCTATCTGGACATACAATGAAGTTGTTGATAGTTCGCTCGCCGTCTGGAGAAAGCGTCGTCATGTTGGTACGTCGTAAGGAAATACAGCTCGTCGGTTGGCCTAGTGGGTGAATCTGGTGGTTGAAACGATGGCAGTGCTCGGGTATGTTGCGTTCCGAGTTCTCCGACCTATTCCTGAGGTGGTTGGGTATTTCAATAGGAATCTTCATCCCACAGTCCCGAAATAGAAGAGGGCCGAAGCTGAGTACATGGTTACAGTGAAAGCGGTTGTGTTAGTTTGTGTCCGAATTCTTTCATTCCCATAAACCATTTCAAAAGAGGACCATGGGGGGTGATAACGACTAGAAATACACTCCAAAAGGGTTTAAGGGGGTGATGATTGGTGGAGGTGGTTGCAACCAACAGGTGTTCAACATCCGGGCCGCTCGGTTATTCTCAATCATATCCGTGACTCAGCAATCAGTGTATTTGATGAAACTTTTCGAGGATGTGGCAAGGATGTGGGTTCTGGAACTTGGAGGTATTAAGTTACTTGGAGATGACAGTGTATGTCAAGCTGCACGTTAAGACATATCGCATGTGCCGTCGAATTCAGGAGACAGATGCTCAGTCTTCAAGTTATGTGATCAGAAATTTGGAATACGTTGCTGAGGGGCTACGAATTTGGTCTTGTTTCTTATAGGAACAATATCCAAGTTGACGATTAGGAAGGGGCATTCTTTACAAAGAAGAATAAAAGCGTTAGATGGTAGGAGAAAAGCCGTCTTTGACTACCTTCAACTTGATGGGGAAATAGGCTTGGTCACCTTGTATTGAATTTGGATAGAACGATGACCGTCTGTCTATGACAGGAGAGTGGGTGGAAACTATCGATAGACATCGACAATCCCTCCCTTCCTCAATTGTCATAGATAGACTGGTTACCAGGCTAGAATTTGGAAGGTGCGTCGATTTTGGTGAAGCCGGCCTGGCAAAGTGCGAGGTCAGTTATGACCTTGGGCTTATTGATCGCATAATCATCGCCGATACCTAAAAAGACTTAGAACCTCCTCTAGCTTGCGAGATTAACCTGTTTAATTTTGATGAGAGCATACCTGTCGTCGCTGAAAAGGTACGCCTCGCTGTCTGCGATGGGTTGGGGCAACGGCCTGCCTTAAGGAAGGCCATTCGTTCAACATTGTTTCAGAGCCGTTGATAACATGACCACCAGTGGAGCCTACTCGACTCAGTGGGAGTTGAACGAAAATGATAAAATCTCTAGGATAAAAACTGACCTACTTCTTTTGGTATTGACGAGAGCATATCGCAGAAGAGGAGGGTCCTTCTTTTAGATTGCTGGGATTCTGGAGGATAGCAGCGATATTTCCGAAACACGCTTGAAGGATAGACTTTGAATCAGCTTCGGAAGTGTGGTCTGGATGCTGCCGTTCCAGGCTTCCGAGTCGCGTACGATAGCGTAGTCGTTGATTGCCGTTACCGCTGGGGTCGAGAAAGCATACGCGACTGAGGCGGGGAATGGGCAAGGAACGAGAGTGACTCCCGGTTTCGCAGCGGCGATGATGGTCATGAGGATCGTTAATGTCAGGACGGGAGCCACACCCCGCGATTCCGAAGAAGTGTCTTGCGAATGACGAGTGGAAGGAGGTCACGGTTAGTATGTTGACTGTTAGCAGAAGGGTCAACAAGAGGGTGGTCCCATGTCGTTACGAGGCGGGTACCTTTAAATTCGCATGCACCCTGCTGGACTGATCCACCAGGTGTCCTTTGAACGTCCTAAGATGTCTTTTAATTTTCACATCGATTTTATACCTCACAGGCGGCCCCAGAAACCATGTCAAGCTGCCCAGTTTAACCTCGCGGAGTATGTTACGCACAACACGTGAGGATCGAATGAGGATGGAGTTGTGGCCAAGTGGGCCAGTGGCATCTAAAAAGCACCACGGTGCTGTTTAGGGAAATATTAGCCTGATGGAGTAGTCTGCCTGCCGCCGCCGCCCGGTCGGTGGGCCGTGGGAAGGTCCAAGAACGCGTCCCAACAAAACGCGTCGCGGTTTTAAATTTCATAATTGTTTCTCTTTTGTGCCACCACAGGAGCTATACCACCAGATGCGCGGAAAGGTGAGTCTCTCTATCGTTGTGGTTCGTTGCCGCGCTCACCCCACCACGAACACTGCCAGAAAACTTCAAACGCCAAATCGGCGGGAGCCAAGTCCTCCTCAACTTCGTCTAGAAAAGCACCAGCTAAAAGAGCTCTGTCTCCGGAACCCACCATTCCAGGAGGCTCTGACGCAGCCCAACCAAAAAATAAACGCAGCAAACAGGCGACCTCTGGCTCCCAAATTCATGCCACGACGCAGCCGATGGCGAGTGAGGTTACTCCAGCTATTCAGGTAATTAGCATCTCTCTTTTCTGCCATTCGAATACCAAATCCCACCATGGCAGGTCAAGGAAAGCCCCCCGCCGCAACCAACCTATGCAGGCAATTTCGACCTTTACCACATGGAGTTACCCTTCCTATCCAAAGTATACCTCCCACCAGGCGTCTCTACTCCACAGTACGAGGAATTATACAAAACGATTCTTACGTACCAAGCCAAGGACGACAAGACTGCTCGATTCTTTCTAGCGTCACCCACGGATGTCGATGACACTTCTATCTTCATAGCCCGCGCTATCGAGGACCCAATGGAAGAATCTCCCTTCGACATTGATATACGCTCCATCAAGCACCACGCGTCGCTTTCACTCCCCAGTGACAAGGTTCCTTCTGCCGCAGTAGCCGGCGCTGCCCCTGATAGTCCAGGAATATCTGCATCAATGGTTCTCAAAGACGACCACTGCGGGATTCAGTCCGCCTCGGGGGTGTTCAAGGTCAAAAGGGTGTGGACCACCAAAGTCACTTCCTCTGGCACCTTTGCCGAGTTATTCGCGGGGTATTTGACATTTGATGTCTCGTATAGCGGAATGTACAAGAGGAAAGGCCATGGGACGGGCCAGAAACACAAGTGGGGATTCTGGGCCATTAGGGCGAGAACAGGAGATGACGGAATGGAAATTGGACTGCGATCGAGGCTACCTGTCGCTGTCCGTGCAAACGCAGAAATTCCTCCGACCCATCCCGTTGCAGCAACAGCGAGCGCTGCTGTGCCCGGAACAGCAAATCAGGTACGCTACATCATGTTAATGTTAGTTTCTAGTCTGCCGCTAACAATACAACCTCAGGCTGCATCGCAGGGATCAACCGCCCCCAAGTTTGCGGGGAATTTTAACCTCTACGCCATGTGTGGCCTCATAGAGGAAGGACACGTCCCAGACGAGCCTTTCGCTTTGCCTGAGGATGTCTACAATGCTATCACCAACGCTGACCCCGAAGTCACTGCAAGATGTCGCCTTGGCTCATCACTCGACATTAGTGGGAGCGACCTCGGCTCTGATGATTCTGGTTACGACGAGGCCGATTCCGAGGGCCGATTCCGAGGTACCTCGATATGTGACCCTTTTGTGGAGCAGCCTTACGATGTTATCATCACCTCAACCGAAGAAGAGCAGTCTCTCTCGTTCACTGAAGATGAACTAGACAATTTCCCAGCAAAATATCCAGTCAGTGACTCGGATCCTCCGCCTTCTGGCCCAGGAATGACAGCGCAGATTACACTCTCTGAGAGGGATCACCCTGGCGTCATCGCGGGGTCAGGATATATCAAATTTGTGCGGGTTTGGATGAAGGCGAGTGCGAATGGGGAGCTCTTGGAGGTTTTTGAGGTGTATCTAAATCTGGACCTCCGCTTCGAAATGAGCTTCAAGTTACATGGTCAACGGTTCCGTCCCCAACACCTGGAGGAGACTCATGCAGTCGCATTTTGGGCCGTCCGTGCGGGGAAGGACGAGGGCGAAGATTGGTTCCCCAGGGAGTCGTCTGAGTCCTACCTCTGCTGAGTTGGCACTCTACTTATGTTAGATTTACATGTACCGTCATTTTTATTTTTATATCAACCGATTGATCATAGCTTTAATCCAAGTGATTGTAAGGGCGGATGGTATCACAGTGCCGTCTGGGCCGTGCTACCCACGCAGAAATTCCTGGTCGCCATAGTTTTCCAATTCACAGCTTTTACAATTTTATAACAGGTAGGTATTTCGTAATACAAGAACGCAGTAGGAAATATTTTTTACTTGCGGATCGCCAAAAGCAACGCCCCAATCGCAAGGAAACCGAAATGATTAGCAGGATAACAAACATACATGGGCTCGTGTATCGATTCGAATTTTTGCTAGGAAGAGAAAGAACTAAGCATCGAGAAAAAAGGACCAAAACATGGATCAACTCACTTGATATTTGGCAGTCTTTATCAAGCTCGAAACTCCTGAAACGGCGTGATACGTTTTGCTGAGTACGCTGACCTTCCATCCACTGAGGTTGTGCCCAGCCTCAATGTGGTCGGCAGCGGTAACCCCGAACGATACCGTGACTCTGTTGTGGGTGCGATCAAAGTGGGGATCTTTGGGCGCCTCTTCGGGGGATGCTGGATGTTCTGCAGGTTCGGTGATGGAAGGAACCTCTTGTTCATCGGAAAGGTCCTTCAACGCAGTGTAAATTAACTTTTCGGCGGTCCCTTCTCTTGCACGATGGAATGTGATGCATTTTACGATTCGCCACGACGTTGGACTCGTTGGAGCAAGAATTTCGACGCCAACGACCTATCCCAAAAAATTCAATGGAGCTTAAATAAGCCAAAAATAAAAGAGAGAGAGAGAGAGACGGTACATACCTTTCCCCGCCATTTCGCAATCCAGTATCTCCGATGTTGCTCATCTAACCACGGATCGAGCGCCATAGAGTCAAGTTCCATCCCATGTTTATGAGACTTCCACTCCCTGATCCCCACTACAGCTGCTTCCCGGTCTGCCGCCGTCCATTCTCCGCGTTTTACCTCATGTACCTCTACCATCTCCCTCTCCGCGTGAAGCAGGTGGTGTCTAAGTTCGTCAGCGCCACGACTCAGCTCCTTACCCCCATGTTCTGGACCCAAGAGTTCCACGACATGTTCTGGGTCCATGACGTCTTCGTAGATGCAGGAAATGGTGACCCATCCAAGAGGGTCGCTTGCGAGGATTCTTTCCAGGTCTTGATCCACACAAGTCCAGACGGGACGCAGGTGGTTCGCCTCGGCGAAGGCGATGAACGCGCGAGCTGTTTTCTCGAGCGCAGTTGGTGATGAGACGAGTGGGTTGCCCCAGGCGAAGACGAATGGATCTAGAAAACAATGAATTGGAGGAAGATGGTCTAGTAAGAAAACGACAAACTTCGTTGAATGTAGCCTTGGGCTGGGGTGAACTCCGACTCGGGTATGGGTTGGCATGGTCGCCAGATTTTATACCGCTCGCTGTCGAGCCAAGCTGTGGAACTGGACGAACCGTACTGTGCGATGAGGTCGGCGAGAGGCTTTTGGTTGAGGCCTTGGTAATCTGTCGTGTTGGAGGATAACCAGGAGGCGAACCCGTCTGAACCGCTGGGTTCTACCAAATGAGCTTGCTCAGAGGCAGAACCCGTAGAAGAAGCCTGGGATGAAGCGTCTGTAGGCTTGGGTCCCAATGTGCGTCTTGAAAAGTCTAGCATTTCGTTATCAAATCGCGTTATGTGGTCAAAGGGGAACAGTGTCTTACAAGTAATCCCGCTGGGCTATTGCTATTATATAGCGTACGCTGGAAGAGGCTGGAGCACTGAGCCAATACAATAATGGATGACTTCACGATCTGGAACTATTAAAGTTATATTTTTAGATGATGTAAGCAGCTCCGAAAGTATTCTAGAGGCAACCTTAAGTCTGGAAGGGTCCTTTCCAAGTCCTTTCCTGATTAAAATCTGCATTCTTTATGGACGTCCCCGACATTCGGCATCACGGGGCGTCTGTCTGGAACGCGTTCTACATAATAAACGTGTAGGAAAGTCACCCAATCTCGTATCGACCTTAGGAAATGTAACTGGACCCGGAGTCGGCGTAATTACTAATGGTTCGTAATCCTTGGTGAGTTGCCCTGGAACGCACCAGAAATTCGAATTCGACGGTGTTGAAGAGCTGGTCTATCCAGTAAATGCCAAACCCTGAAGGCCTGAAGCTTGAAGTTCAGTTATATCATGGTTGTTAGATCGGTGTTAGAATGTTAGAGCCCCATGAGTCTAGTTTGGAGTAGTGGAGTCGGAAATATGGGGAGAACAAAGAAGCCCAAGTCCAGATTGTGGCGGAGTACAACGTCCGATGGCCCACACGAGGTCTTCGTTGCCCACTTAAAATTATATTTAGACTCGAATTAGAGGAAGAGTGCGTCGGTGCTACAGTGCAGGCCATAAATAAGTAGTACAAAACTGACATGGTGAATCTATCGAGATGTGGATATGGTCCGAAACCCTTGCGGAACGCTGCGACGAGGAATGACACCAGGAACTTCCTTGCAGGGAAACACAGTGATGGAGAGTAGCTGGATGATGGTTTTATAGAGCGGTACCTCGCTCGAAACTGGCACGTATCTCGGTCGTATACTTGTCGTAGTATCTCGCAATCTGATTTAAGAGAAGGGTAAGAAGGTGCAAACCGAGCTAAACAGAAAAAAAACCTGCCTTCTTGTTGAAGACGCGATTGTGTTCGTTGATGTATGTAATATCTCCTTCCTCCTCGTTGAGGCGCTTCCGAGAGAATTTACCTTTCTTGTCAATGCTAAACGAAATGTCAGCGTCGAAAACATTGGAAGGGATCAGTTGGACACGTACTCTTGGTTGATCTTGCTGACCACTCGGTCAATGGCATCCTCGGAAGGATTGCTGTCTCCATAAATTAATGTGTTGGCATCTCGGTACAGATTCTCCGCGGCCAGCCTTTGTTCTTGGCTGGTAACAGCCAATTCGGAGGAACCAGCCGTGGGGTTGAAACCAACGAGAGATCCTGGATTTTGACCCATAGCAATAGCCTTTTGTTTGTTGTAGGCAACAAGGTCGGGCTTAATATGATCTATATCTTTCTTGTACCGTCTCCTTGCAGCATGCGCATCATCTAAGCAGTTGCGTGGTGTAAGTTGACAATTTTGAAAATGAGAGGCGATATACGCACCATGGAATTCAAAATCGGCTCTTCGTTTCTTCCGCGCCAGCTTTTTCTCCCACTCATCGTTTTCCTCTATTGTGTACTCCCAATTCTTTTGCCGCTCGACGTCCTCGCCTCTGTCCTCCGCATCGGCTTTCAATCGCAATGTCTCCGCAAGCTTTCGTTGTCTTTCTAGTCGTGCAGCATCTCGGGCAGTAATTTTCGCTTTAGCTGCCTCTTCCACGAGAGATGCCCGGTTTGCTTTCGAAGACGCTGCCTATACATTTAATCTCGTCAGAGCAGGTTGAAAAAGGAGAAGCCGCGCTCAAACATACCATTTTCTTCCGTAATTCAGCTAGTTTCGCTTTCCGTTCATCCATGGTCATCTTTCGTATCGGCTCCGCCGTGCTCTCTGCAGATGTGACGACGTCTCCAGATTTACCTACACCCTCCTCAATCCCGTCCATTTCCCCAACGAATTCCTCCGCCGCCTCTGCAACTTCTGCTACCTTCTCCTTTACCACTTCCACCGCATCGACGATGACCTCCTCCAATTTTTCCACCAGCTCTGAGGCCCCTTGGACGACTGAGGTTGACGCTGATGGTTGCTCGGTTTCGTCGGTTTGCATTGCGTTGTCGTCAACTACTGTTTCGGGTTTGGGTGGCGCAGGTGCAGCCGCAGCCTTCCCTCCTTTCTTCTTGCTACTACGTTTCGAGCCTTTCGCTGGGGCCATGGTTGGAGATGGGAGGGGTTGGTGGTATGAGTTGAAAAGGCTGTTGTCATTAGCGAGATCCAGAAAGGGTACTTTATTCACACGGTGAGCTCGACCCGTTTAATGACAGAATAATTATACAAGATACTTGAGTTCAACGTTTCTATCTACGCCGACAACAAAACTAAGAGAATGCATACTCATCGAACATGCAAAATACAACAGAAAAAGAGGAACTGAGTCCACGTCTCGTCAAGCAAGGTTGAATTATGCAACATGGAGCCATGGACGGTTATCCAACAGATAAAGAAGAGAGCCTGGAAGGGAGTAATATGAGCAACGATTCGGAGAAGGATAATCCAAAAGAAGGGTAAAATGTAGATCAGCATTGCAGAAGTTGAAGTCAGCAGCGGGATAAATCCCTAAGACTGTTGAGCTTGATATGTGAATTCTTGTTCATCATATACACGGAGGATAGAAGGAACAAAAGATTGACGGAACTGATGCTCACCGCACAAGAACCAACAAGAACGCCCCCCCACGATGCCGTCCAGAAATCAAATGGTGGAGGAGAGAAGGAGAAAAACTTTTCAGCTTTCAGAGGGGATTACATAAACAATTCAATCTCCTCTACATATTTCCGATCTCCGCTTCTTCCGTGATGGCGCCAATTACATCTCGCTGGAGCCGAGTCGTCAACTTGAACATATTTACTTCTTCGCTCATACTCGGATCTCATGTCGACCACGACTGTATCCCAAATTTCTCAGAAGCACAAGAAGGAAAAGGATAAAGAGCGTACCAACTCTCTCCCCCAACCGAACGAACGGTTGAAGACAGTCGTTCGCCGACTGCCGCCCAATCTTCCTGAAGAGGTATTTTGGCAGAGTGTACAGCCCTGGGTCACCGACGAAACAGCTGTGTGGAAAGTTTACTATCCAGGCAAGCTGAGGAAGAAGTGCGCTCCTTCCACCCATGGCATTCTGCAAGCCTGATGCTGTCTTACTTCCAGATTGAACAAGGAAAATATCCCATCCAGGGCGTACATCGCCTTCAAGAACGAAGAACAACTCGCCTTGTTTAGTCGGGGATATGATGGGCATGTTTTCAGAGACAAATCAGGTGTGTGACTATTACGGATGAGTCGCTCAGCCGGTTAACATGGTCCAGGGGTTGAATCTCAGGCCGTGGTTGAGTTTGCACCTTATCAAAAAGTCCCTTCGGAAAAGCGAAAGCCTGATACTCGCAATGCGACCATCGAGAAAGGTCTGTTCTGCTGAGTGATTTGTTGCATGCGATCTTATCTTCCGCA
>Ga0307517_10005482_pt1 | contig 19094 bp, 12 predicted proteins | sample 23_EM_MG_FD_194515 | JGI IMG/M metagenome (GOLD analysis project Ga0307517, IMG submission 194515) | Populus trichocarpa ectomycorrhiza microbial communities from riparian zone in the Pacific Northwest, United States - 23_EM | ecosystem: Host-associated > Plants > Roots > Unclassified | place... | reverse complement strand
GACTCCTTAGGAGAAAAGGTCAAGTGGGTCAGTCTTCATATTTGGTCAGGCAGGTGATCCAATTTGACATGTCTTTATGTCAATTTAGTCAATGTCGGCAATGATGGCTCTAGCTTAAACAAATTATAATCCCTTTTTGAAATCATACACGAGTAATAAAGTAATATTTAGGGCTCAATTTGGTCCGTCGATGATTTCGAAAGCACGGGCATTTTTAAATGCTGTTAACGTAATAGTAATTATTTTTTATTTATAAATATATTAAAATAATATTTTTTTATTTTTTAAAATTTATTTTTTATATTAATAAATTAAAATAATCTAAATATATATATATAAAAATAAAAAAAATAATTTTTTTTTAAAAATACTTTTAAAACATAAAAACAAATATGTTTTAATTATATTTGATACATCACTAACTAAGCACCGTGGAGTATTAGAATTAATTGTAACTATGTGTAATTTAATGAACATAAAAGAAGTATTTTTACCTGGTTAATTTGTAAATTTAATGTTGAAAAATTACTATCAAACAAACAACTTAAGGCAGAAGAGTTGTTGCCTTTTGTGAAAAATATCTCGCTTTCAAGCTATGGTACTGAATGCTAGCCTAGGACTGTAGACCTAGAACCAATAGCCGAGCTAAGCATGCACTCACATGGCTTAAGCTCAAAGCATACTTAGTCTTAAAGTTAATTCCTTTTAAAAGCTTTAACACTTTACAGGTCCCATTTTAACTTTTTCATCTTTACATTATATAAGTTACCATAAAATTTTTATTATTTTTTGCTGTGAGATTGAGATACTGGGTTTGTAAAAACATATCAATGATTATTTGAATTAATTTTTGAACTTCAGCATTTGTGGCGACACAGAAATAAACGAGCTGATATGACAGAGAAAAGAGAAAGAATTACAGCTGATTTCTACTGGCTTGTGAGCTGAACTGTGAATATCATCAGCCGGCTCGTGAGAAAGCAAACTTGCACTGAATCTTGAACAAGATCCGGTCTGTCCATATGATGGGATTCGCACCTGGGTAGTTGAAACATGAAAGATAACAAAATTCATGTTCTAATCCAAAACTATAAAGTCAAAGAAACAACTACAGTGAGAAAACATTCGGTGACCTTGTAACTTGTATCGTAATTTCCGCTTCCACCATCGTTCTTGGACGTTGGTTTAAATGCCGATGTCCCTTCGCAGTATCCATCAAAAACTTGTCCTCTTTCCGCTTCTTGTAAAAGTTGATCTTTGCTGGTGAGCAACTGCGTTGTGATCAATCATACAATGTGTAACAAATTTTTCTGATAAACTTAACATGCCTATGTTTTCTACCCAGCAGAGTCTCTAGATTTTAGAATGGGAGAAATTATTAGATTGATCTGTTCATAAGTGGAATAAACCAATCATATTAAAGACTTCAATACATTGCCAATCATATTAAAGTGTTCAATACATTGCCAACAAAAACTTCAAGCACTGGTAATATGATGTGATAAAAAATTGATGGATAGTAATAATAATAACAATAACTTCTATGAAGTATCGTGAGCTTGTTATAACATAATTGTTGTCTTAACAATTATCTTACTCCGTGAAGGTTCTCTCTTTATTAGATTTCTGACTGGTTGCGTGTTCATTCACTGTATTCTGTGAATGAGATCTTCCAATCATACAGTGACTTGAGCAGGCCTAGCTAGCATAAGGATTCCAATACTTGGAGCGAAGGTTGTGTGATATATGTCTCATTGAGAAGTTCTCTCTTCCATATTACGGGCATGAGGTGCATGAAAGACAACAACACATATGATGTATTGATCACCAGGTGACATAAATCATCAACAGTAAGTATAAAATTATTGATGTGTGTGTGTGCATTTCTAAGGGAAAAAAAGAAGTTTGAGCAAATATAGGGTTCGGCCCATGTGTGTACTTGGCCTAGAATAAATTGATATGAGGAACGTATTGGTGAAATTGGGCTTGTACCGGAAAGATGGCGAGCGATGAACACCATTCGGATGCCATTGATTTTTATGTTGATTTCTTGGTTTAAATTGGTTTTTTTAAGTTTATAATCGTGTTTAGAGGGCACGGTGTGAGTGGTTCGACACTCTCATCTCTTAAGCAAGGTCAGGGGTTTGACCCCTCCTTGTGTATGGAGAACCTCTCTTGGGGAGCACTTTACCCCTCTGTGGGCCGACCCGGTGCGAGCGTGGATTAGTCTAGACCAGCATCCAAGACACCGCGTGGTTTATACCAAAAAAATAAGGAGTATTTTCATGATTTTTTTCACTAAGAAATAGTAAAAAAAAATCAAAATTCCTTAGTGGCCAACACACTCATCGGATTTTAAAGAATCTTCTTGAAAACAATGAAACTCATCAAAGAAAATAAAAAAAAAAACTCATTTGTCTTCTTTAGCCTAGGCGCACCGGGGGTTTAACACCTAGGTTTGTATGTCATCCTCCCCTTTGGTTTTGGGATAAGAATCAAATGCTACCCAATAACATCCATACATTTTCTACACAATTGACATTCATGGCCACTTCTTTTATATTTTTTTTAGAAAAACAAAATGGAAAAGAAAGGTAACACCAAAGAGTTTTCGCAAGGGATGTCGAGGTGACCTAAAAGAAAAAAGAAGTAAAATTAGAGAAAAAGAGTCATTATTTAATTTTATGATAACTAGAAATCCTAACTGGTCTTTTAGAGGTTCTAAATAATAAGTTGGTTATGTAACAGGAAAGATAACAATCACCCTACTCATCTTACTTAAGGTAAGTTGCTTGTTAGAAAAAATAAAAGGTGTTTATTGTATTCAAGATTGTCTAAAATGACATATTTGTTCTAAAATCTAAACTAAAAGAGTGATTTTGAATTTGGACTTAAGGACAGTTTGATCCCTACTTAAATAACAGTTAGACATTGAACTTGTATGAATGGTTAATTATTGATAATTATTGAACTTGGAAGGATTAAATGAATTGAAATGGATATGAAAGCTATTACTCACTTTCGACGACTCTATATGAGATCATGTTGATCCAATCAAAATCTTCTTGTAGTATGAACACATATCAATATATATAACTTATACATCATAACAAACAAAATTATACACATATAAAATTTTCAAGTTGAGATTGCAACATCAAAAAATATATTTCAAACACAAAATAAAATCACATATTTAATTTGTACTTGCCAATTCAAATATTTAATAATCAATGTTGAGAATGAGTTATCTTTCTTATAATACACACGACAACTTATACAATAACACAAATAAAACATTTTAAATTTCTAAACCGAAATATATTGTTACGCCTTTAATATTCAACACCACAGCAATAAATCCTTGATAGCCACCCTTGGGTTACCATGCAATATCACGAATCACCTCAAATATTCACCACAATTCGCAAAAATCAATTATACAATTCAAATCATTCAACAAAAAATATTTATGGTTTGAAAATTTTTAGTATGGTAGTTAGTTTCTAATTAAATGAAAATTTTTCTCATACAATTAGGCCAAAAAAAATCAAATAAAAAAGAAAAGAAAAGTCTAACGACTAATTTGTAAAATAATAAAAAAAACACCAAATAAAAAAAATCTAAAGACTAATTTTTTTTTTAAAAAAAAAGAAGCGAGGTGCTTCACTCTTCACATAAATAGTAAAGCACCATCACAGAGTCCAAGTTTTTTAGACGTGTAAGGTAATTATATGATACTTTTGGATCATGTTTTTAGGGAAACAAATTCCTTGTAGGATAAAACAAAAACAATTAAAAAAGATTTTGATGTATAAATGTTTGTGATGAATTAAAAAAAAATGTAAAACCTTACACAATTAGGCTAGTTTTAGGCACAAAAACGATATCCTTCATCTAATCTTCTGTTGAAGTCACATTGATCATTGTTAATCTTCCTAGCATGTTGAACAACTATCATACGTAATCTATGGTTTCTCGAGTGTCTTGTAGGGGTGAGCAAAAAAATCGATAAACCAATTAAACCGAGAAAACCGGAAAAAAAAACTCGAAAAAACCGAACCGAAAAAAAAACCGAATTAACCGATTAAAAAATCACAAAAAAATTCTGGTCCTGTTCAGTTTCGATTTTTAAAGTCTGAAACCGATTGAACCGAACCGTTTCAACCAGCTAGCACTTGAAAAAAAACCACCTATAAATACAATGTTTTCTAACCCTAAAATCACATTCAGCCCTCAGCCGCCCCCCCTTCTCTCTCTGCAGATCCCTCCCTCCCTTTACTCTCACTTTACTCCCTTCTCTGCATATCTCTCCCTCCACTCTCACTTTAGTCTTTAAGTAAAGAAGCTCCTTTTAAAGCATTATTCATTATTTGAGTGAATCTCGTCATGTGACAAGTTTAAAAGAAGGACTATTAAAAGCGGGGATAACAGATTATCTTCTTGGGAAAGCTAGCAAGCCATCTACTTTCTTTCCTTCACCCCTCAAGTAGTAAGGCTTTCCACCCTGCCGGTCCCAGTAAAGCAGATGAGATGAAACATCACTTTAATAAGTTTCAATGAATTATTAATGAGTTGCCTGCAAATGGTATTAACTTTGATGATGAGATACATGGATTGTGGCTTCTTGAAAGTTTACCAAACTATTTAGAATGTCACTGTCTAACTCAGATGTTCTAAACGAGGAGATGAGAAGAAAGACATCGGGTTCGTCTTCCCAGTCACTAATTATCGGTTTGAACCGGTTTGGAAGGGAAAAAAACCGAACCGAACCGGACCAAAATTAATCGGTTTGAACCAGTTTTCGGTTCGGTTCGGTTCAAAAATTAAAAAAAAAATTAGTTTGGTTGTTTATTTTGGTTCAAAACCGGACCGAACCGAAAATATTCACCCCTAGTGTCTTGTGTTAAAAGCCAAAGCCACATCATTCGCTGAGAACTGGATTTAATTTCGAAACCTCCAATTATCCGATATGGATTATTTTATACAGTAATATTGAAAACATGGAAAACGTTTCAGAGAATTTCTTTATCTCATTATTGTACGAAAAGCATTTCAAGTTGAATGTTTTTGGATTTCTCTAAATGGCACCTGAGAAGCTTCCTTGTAGGGTTTGTGTCGAAAATAACTTAATTAAGAAACTTCCTTGTAATGTTTGATCGAAAAGAGAAGAACAACTTTGCACTCAAACTATTAAGGAATAATTTTCTTTTGATGGAGGATATATACCATGAAAAAATAATAATTAAACGCTGGCCTTTCTTGGAAGCAAGCACAAAAACTCATCTAGTTTCTGGACAATGGTAGGTACAAATTAAATAAATGTTTGGAAATGGTAAATCAAAGAGACAGTTGCCAGCACCATATTGGAACCTCACGTTTTGAACCAGTCAAAAAAACACAGAAAGGAAATCAGACAACATGTTACATAATCTAGCTTTGCTTCACGTGAATAATTCAAAAAGACTTGTGAGGTGCCATTGATTTAGCAACCATATTCTCAGGCTTAATTCCCAGAATAGATCCTTTCTTTGCTATATCCTGCAATTCAGCTTAGTTCATTGGCTGGAACATGCTGAAATTTTCTACATTAGTAGATAGAATTTGACCGTACGACGTGTGTGAAGGGAAGACAGGGCCCTATTTATTAAATGAAATAAAGGTCAAAACAAATTTCCATAATAAACAAATCCAGCTAGAGACGATTTCAAGGTCTATATGTAGTAATGGCCAATTAATTAATAGGGATGAAAATCCTGTAATCCAAATGGCTGCGTGATCTCTCCCCCCACCGATTCTTTGACAAGAAATAGTAGGTCAAGCCCTTGATTGTTTCTATATATCAAAGAGCATAAATTAACAAGTCTTTTAAGTTCTTCCAAATTTCATAGAAGAAATGTATAGTAACAATAATCCCTAGATGACGGGGTTTATAGTGGATAAGATAGCTTTCTCTCTTATTGGGTGAATTAATTTGTGTGCTAATTGAGATTAAATTTTATTTAAATGATTTAATTAAAGATATACCCCCGCTATATACATTTTTGAAAAGAAAAAAACTCAACAAAGCAAACGTACCACGTCTTGAATTAATGGTATTTTGAATTTGGGGATTTTCAAATGAATTTTATGGTAATGTTTTTTAGTTGATAATTTAGTTAGTTTATATAAAATTGAGATTAAATCATTTTCTCATATATATGATTTTAAGAATATGCATTTAAATGAATAATTTTTTTTAGAGAGTACGTATCTTTACTTCGAGAAGTTGAGGGAGTCTCCTTAACCACCTTGGTAATAATTATTTCTATGATAATTTAAGCAGTCACCTGACACTTTACAAGAAATATGCAAGGACTTTTCCTGTAACGTAATTTTATATTTTTTTCTATATGGTCGACAGATTGTTTCCGATCGACCCGTTTCGGCCATGACCCGTTTAAGAATTGGGATATGTTGACTTTGGATTTGTATTTCCACCTCTGATGTTGTAATTATTCTGGTTATTGGCCTCATGAATCGAACACATGTTACTTAAAACTCTAGTGTTAAGAAATTAGACCGAAGTACCTATGCAGTAAAACAGAAATTGTCAAGGCAGATGTTGACCATTACCCATTATTCTTCTACACAGTGAATTCTCCGTGTGCAGTCAGGTTCCTCCTCCTTGCCTGTAAAATACTAAATTAATGCAGCCACGGCATTATTATTCTCTTTTCACCACCTTCTCTAGTTTGAACTTTCTCTTGTTGTATTTAAAAATTCGTTAATGCTACTTCCTCCTCGGGTGATGGAGATGGTCGCTCCAAAGACCTTGTAAGCGGAACACGGCCTTCAAATTTATAAATAGGAATGTTTAATCCTCCATTTTGTATCACAATTCAAGAAGTAAGATATCTGTCATTTGCTTGCAAAACAAGTTAATCTCTTCTTTGTCATCTTAGTTCGATATTCTAACATGGTTAACGCTGGAGAATTTGAAGTTGTTTTTCGCTGCCTTGATGAAGATGGTGATGGGAAGGTCTCACCATCTGAGTTAAGTCATCGTCTAAGTTTGATTGGAGGAGATTTGCTCATGAAGGAGGCAGAACTTGCTGTGGAGTCGTTGGACTCAGACGGAGATGGCTTGTTGGGATTGGAGGATCTTGTTAGGCTAATGGAAGCTGGAGGAGAAGAAGAGAAGTTGCATGATTTGAGAGAGGCTTTTCACTTGTATGATATAGATAATTGTGGGTTTATCAGAGCCAAGGACTTGAAAACAATGCTTGGTAGACTTGGAGAGTCAAGATCAATTGATGAATGCGAAGTGATGATAAACAAGTTTGACCTTAATGGGGATGGTGTTCTTAGCTTTGAAGAATTTATGGTTATGATGAAATGATGTTCTTATGTATTGTAGTATTGCATAACATGTAAACCAATATTTGTTTCTTTTATGGGATTCTTCATGTCTTGTACGTTGTAAGAATAAAGACTGTTTCTTTTATTGTTTAACTCTTGGAGTTCACATTTGTCATGAATTTTCTTTTCATAATTCATATGTTATAACGGCTACAGATGAAGAAAATCTGTCAAAGAAACGTACATGTAAACTTATCCAGAGTTTTGATGTACTTTTGATATGTCACATCTGCTTCTTGGTCCAGTGAAAGTTGATGAATACGCAGCCTGGTCTTTTTCTTGATCGAGGACACCACAGTCCAGAAATGCCAGCCAAAAAGCCAACTGCTGTTCAGCAATCGGCATTACCAATGCACTTGTTCCAGCATGTATTGCATTAACTTTGCTGTCTACGATCTCTCATTCTGTTCTTTGACTTCTTGTTCTTGTTTTTTTTATGTATATTCTTTTTTCCTGCTTAAACGAAAAGGAACCTTTCATTTCCTCTTCTTCCTTTTCTCCTCTTGTGGAATTTTAAAATTAAAGGAAAAAAAAAAACTGAAGCTTCGTGAAGAAAGGGCCTTATCAATGAAAATGGATTGCAGTGTTTCAGCCAGTGAAGCACCAAATTCGTCAATGAAAATCGAAGCAGAGAAGGTTTCCATGCCATCTTCCTCCAAGGAAAGTCATGTCAACGCAGATAATCCTGCTGATAGCAGGTTTGCTTCCAATTAGTCTTCCAAAAGCAGTTTGGATTCTGATCGGTCTCCCATAGTGCTCCCTGTAACAAATTCCAAAGACATCGGTGTTTCAGTCAACGAAACATTGAGTTCAACAATGAGTGGTGAAATATATAAGGTCTTTCCTATCTTTTTCTCAGGAAAGTCCTTCCAATGCAGATAAGCCTGCCAAAAACAGTTTGGATTCTGATCTATCTACCATGGAGCTGCTGGTGATGGATTCTCAAGACAATGGTGTTTCAATCAATGAGATACTGAATTCATCTTCGAGTAATGAAATGGACTAGGTTTTTAAGCCATGCATCTTCTTCTAATGGAAAGTCAATACAGATAATTCTATTGACGAAAACAGTCTAGAATCTGATCAGTCCACCATCTTTGTTTCGGTCAATGAAACACACTGAAATCAGATACGAATAGTGGAACTGTGGAACAGACGAAGTATCCAAGCGATCTTCTTCTTGTAGTTCAAAGTTTATAAATATATTAGGTTAATGAAAAAAAAAAATTAGTTTATTATAATAAAAAATAAAAGTATAAAATATAAAAATTATTTAAGAAAAGCAAGTGCATACATGTCTAAATTTATAAATATACAAAAATAAAACTCAAAACAAACATGCTTTCAACATAAATTAGCTATTTAACACACGCTTCACCGCGAGTCGAATATTTTTTCTTAAAAAAAATTATGTGTAAGCTTTTACGATGTGTTTTTGTACATAAAAAAATCTCAAGTGGAATTCAAAAGGTCTATGCATGCATCTAATCAAATAAATCAATAACTATTTATACAAAAAAATCATATAGCCTAATCCCTACTCAACCGAAGTTAACCAGTCAAACTCGTGATCCGAGTCATAGACTCAATTGGATTTAAGAATTTTTTAAAATCTAGAATAGACACCAATAAAATTGAGAACCAACCAAATATCGAGGCAATTGAAAATAAAATAAAATCAAAATAAATCACATTGCATAATTAATAATCAACCAAATATTAAGTGATGAAATTAAGGAAAATATAACAAAAAAAAATAATAAATCCATTTGTAATTGATAAAAATAAAAAAGAAAAAGGCCAATAAAAATGAGAGTTGGATATGATCTATGTGCTTGATAAAAATAATTAAAATAATATATGAAATGATAAATCATAAAAAGAGTTATTAAAATAAATTATTAAAAAAAAGCAAGAAGTTGTTTTTTCTTCTAAGAAATAAAATATAGATACAAATGCAAATATTTATTCTCATATCATAAGATATTTTTTATATTTTTATTTAATTATGTAGTAATTAAAATGAATATACGTAAGAAAGACAATGATTTAAATTATGAGGAAACAATAAACTTTTTTTAGTCAAAATTCTCCTTTCTCATTTATGTATATTGTTTATTTTCACAAAAAAAAATATCTTTTCAATTAAAAATATGGTTTAATAAATAAATATAAAGGAAATTAAAATAAATATTCAATAATATTCTAATGATTTGAAATAAGAAGGAAATATATATATTTTTAATAAAAACTCTTTTTTCTTATTGAGGTGTTTTTTTTAAAAAAAAACACATATCTTTTTATTAGCGGAATGTTTTTAAAATAAAAAACTTATCATAGACTTGCAAGCAACTTTCAGTAAAACAAAAGTCATGAATCAATAATTATAGGTGAAATGTATCAAAAAAAATAAAATAAAAGAATAGTAAATTTGAGAAAAAATATGAAAAAAGTATCAATAAATATTTTATATGCACAAGGTATTCATGAGAAAATATTTTTAAGAATTTTGCATATTAGGTTTATATATAATTATTTAGAAAGTAATTGGTAATATTACCATCAGATTCTCCAATATTATTTAAAAACTATGGAAAAATCAAATAATTATTTAAATATCATTGCAATATATTTATTTTAAGAGAATGTTCTTATAAAATTTAAAAATAAACAATCAAATAAAAAATCTAAGGGCTATTTAATATATAAAAAGACCAGGTATAACTAGGATAGAAAAATTGGTAAAATATCTAATCCAAAATTAAAAAATTCAGGCATACTTAGGCTTGGAAGGCTGCATTTTTTTTTACAAAAAAAAAAAAAACAAGATGACATATTGTTGTATTGGTGGTTGAAATTTGGTAATCCAAAAGTTTTCTCTTTTCTCTTTCTTTTAGTGACTCTCTCTCATTTTACAATAATCAAGGGCTAAAATGTAAAATAAATAAAGTTTCATAACTAAAATGAAAAGTTAAATTATCAAATGATAAAACTAAAAGAATATGACAAGTCATGGTTATTGATGGTTGGGATTTGATTATTCAAGAGCCTTCTCTTTCATTTTTTTTTTTTGTGACTTTCTCTCTTGCTTCACAATGATTATGAACTAAAATGTAAAATAAATAAATTTTTATAACTAAAATAAAAAGGTTAAAAAAAGACTAAATTATATGATAAAACTTGAGGGAACAAATTAGACTTTTTGTTGTCTTTTGAACCATGTAAGTAGAAAAGGCTTTATTTTTCTTTTTATATTAATTTTGAACATTGGTATTCTGACAACCTAAAATTATATTTTATAAAATATATTATTAATTTAATGTTAAAATATTCTATAAAACATCAAATACATACGCGAGGGCATGAAAATCAAAATAAATCTCAATATGTAAAACCTTGACTATACAACTTGTAAGTATGAAATTAAAATAAAATAAAGTTTAATAAATGGAAGTGTTAAAATAATTAAGGGATCTAAATTGGAAAAATTACTATAAATAGTGGTGAATTCAACGTATAATGTATAATACAATATATAATGTATAATTTAATTGTTTTTACTTATTTGTAAGAGGTATGTATTTATTTTGTTGTCTAGTTTGGTTTGAGATACATATAATTTTTTATTTTTAGTAGTTTTTTAGAGTGTAGTAATGATTATTTTTTAAAATATTTTTTTAAATATCTAAAAAATAATATTTTTTATTTTTAAAAAAATATTATTAATACAAACACATTAAAATAATTTAATAATACTAAAAATAATAATTTTTTTTTATAAAAAAACACAATTTTAACCAAAAAAAAAAAACAAACAGCACCGAAAATGCCGGCAATGGAATGATTCTTACTTTTTTCAGTTATCCACTAGTATAACTTTTTATTGGGTAGTCGTTAGGTTTTCCGCACCAAGAGCTCAGTACTGTTACTTGCATCCCTGCTCTCTCTGTTTCAGTTCCATTGAAATTGCTGCTGCTGCTCCTCCTCCAGTTAAGTCATCACAATAATTCCATTCAATTTATTACTATGCAACATAAACCATTTCCGTTTTATACTCAATAAAAACACCAAATTCTGTTCTTTATCTCAATTTGTCATTTATTTTGCCTCCAAGATTTTAAACCCCAAGAGAACCCATAATAGCTCTCATCCTTCTTTCCTTGGTGAATCACATTTTGTTGGGTTGAACATTGTCCTTGAGAAAATCTAGCTTAGCATGAGTAATGTTGTACGTTGCTCCTGTCCTTGTGATTGTATAATATTCTCGTTAACATTCGCCGTTTCTCGATGCCTGAGTTCTGAATTTGTTTTCTTTTTCAAATATATTAGATGCAAAGAGAACCACCCAAATTCCCATGTGAAATAGACACAGAGCTGGACAGGATCAGCAGCTTACCTGGGCATGTTTTAGGCCAAATTCTATCACTTTTGCCAATTAGGGATGCAGTGAGAACTAGTGCTTTAAAAAGAAAGTGGAGGTACAAATGGTCTCAAATTCCTCATATTGTGTTTGATTCTCAAGGCATCTCAATCTCTTCCCAAGATCAAACTACAATTAAGAATAAGCTTGTCAATATTATCGATCATATACTTTTACTTCACAATGGTCCAATTTACAAGTTCAAACTATCTCACTGCGATCTATTAGGTGTCAGCGATATTGATCGATGGATTCTTCATTTATCGAGAGGTTCTACCAAAGAATTTGTACTTGAGATATGGAAAGGCCAGCAGTATAAGTTGCCTTCTTGTTTGTTCTCATTTAAGAACTTGGTTTATTTAGAATTATTTAATTGTTTGCTAAAACCTCCTTTGGCTTTCAAAGGATTCCGGAATTTGAAGAATCTTGACCTTCAGCATGTTACCCTGGCACAGGAGGTGTTTGAGAAACTGATTTCTAGCTGTGCTATGCTTGAGAGGTTGGCATTGATTAACTTTGATGGTTTTACTCATCTTAACATCAATGCACCTAATCTTCAATTTTTTGATGTCGGAGGTGTTTTTGATGATGTTAGTTTTGAGAATACTTTTGTACTGGCTCTGGTTTCCATTGGATTGTATGTGAATGTCAAAAATGACCAGAATGTGTCTTATGGGAGTTCTAGTAAATTGCTCAGGTTTTTTGTTAATCTGCCCCATGTTCGAAGACTTGAGATTCAGAGTTACTTTCTTAAGGTAATATCTCCACCAACATTATCTATAGTACATCAATCTCCCTTGAAATTTTAACAAATTGATTGATCGAATTATACAGATTATCTGAAGTAATTTCATTGTTTTTGAACTGCATCAATTTGTGTCTTTGTTTTCAATACTTATAATGCTGAAGATTTGATAATTTTGGATTTCATTTAACAACTCATGTATTTCTTGGTGATCCTTTTTTTTCTAACACCACTGTAGCTATTGGAAATTTGAAAGGGCTAGTGGAAATATGCTATGTGCTGCCTTATTATCCTTATTATAAGATTTCTAGGTTATTTCATCATTTTGTCTCATTTCTTTTCTCCAGTATTTGGCTATCGGCAAAGTTCCAAGCAAGTTGCCAAAGCCATGCATTGATCTGAACTACCTTTCTATACGCTTAAATTTCAATGACTATGAAGAGAATTCAGCTGCCTTTTGTCTGTTGAGAAGCTGCCCCAATTTGCAAGAAATAGAGATATTGGTAAATGACTTTCGATATGCTTGTGTGAAATTTTATATTGATTGCATCACGATTTTTTTTTCTTAAAACAAAGAAGAAGAAGGAAATAAAGAAAGAGAGGAAGGGGAGGAAAAAAAATTGCCTGATCAATTTATATCTTATACCACTACATGGGGATATTATTGGTTTCTTATATACTGGATTCCATGTAGGCTCGCCCAGAGGAACAAGCTGTTGTGGGACCAGTAACTGATTTCTGGGACGATGACCATTGGAAGTGTTTATTTGGCCAATTGCAACTGGTGAAAATAGTTGGCATCTCTGGCATTAGATCTGAACTTGATTGCATTAAATTTCTGCTTTCAAACTCTCCTGTGCTTGAGAAGATGACCATTAAGCCTGTTTCCAATGAGGGAGGATGGGAGTTGGTAAAACAATTGCTGCATTTTCGGCGAGCCTCAATCCAAGCAGAAGTCTTTCATCTGGAGCTATAACTATGGACTGCGTTTTGGGCAGGTACTGCTGCGCTGTAAAATGCTTCCCATGTAAATGTAAATAGAAACTAACCTTTTCTGTGTCTGCACTGTTCATTTTTGTGTGATTAAAAAAATGGCCAGTTACAAGTAGAAATCTGTCACTATATAGTTACTCTGAAATCATATGCTTGAATGCACGATTCAGCTTCTGGTTTTTGCAGCCATTTTATGGTTAGCTGGTTGCGAGCTCCTTTATTGTCCTGCAGTGTTTTTATGTTCGGCAGTTGGGATGTGATTGTTTTGACTATGTGCTGTGCTGATATTGGCCTTTCAACTCAATGAGTATCTCTCTTTTGTGTTGATGGTCATCTCTGAAACCAGGATATCCATAGGCACATATCCTTTACTTTTCTAACTCTACCCTCCTAATCAAGGCCACCCGTCTCAAATCTAAGCAGAATGCTCTCGTTCAACGCTCTAAATAGAATTAAATCAAAGGAGAAGCCAGGCATGGGGCTCGTTGTCGCTCATAAATCTTGAGAGAGTATGTCATGGGCTCTTCAAGATGGAAATTTTCTTTCCATTATTGTCCAAAACACTGAAAATAGAAATCTCATTTTATTGAACCAACTCCTTAAAGTTTCTTTCTTTCTACGTTTTGGACAGTACTGCATGCTGTACAAATCATGGGAGTTACAAAGATGTTCCAAGCCAACGAAGGATCTTGGTGAGTAGCACGTTATTCATGCTACCTTAACTTTAGGTCCTATTCTAATATTAACAGGACTCGGTTTACTTTATGCATTTCCTCATTTAATTTCCTTCAATCAAGAATATGGAGTCACGGTCAAGTATGGTTCTTAGTTCATGGTCGCAGCTCCAACCAATCACTACCGAAATCCAATTGAGAGGGAAACAGGACATCGTTAGTCCCAAGAAAGGGCCAGTGTTACTTCGGTTTGTCGAAACTCTCTCACACAACCAACCTTGTAATCATAACACAGCCAGATAACCATAGCTAAAGTGTATTAGTAGCTAAAGAAGTTATGGCCACGGATATTACTCCACTTCTACCTAGCCAGAACAATATTGGGCATCATGAGCAAAAACTTTTTAGCATTGTTAATGAGTTCGGGCAAGAATCAAAGAGGTTATGGAAGCTTGCAGGGCCAGCAATTCTTACTACCATATGTCAAAACTCGCTTGGTGCACTCACTCAAACCTTTGCGGGTCTCGTCAATGAGGTTGATCTTGCTGCTGTTTCTGTTGAGAATTCTGTTATTGCTTGTCTAGCATTTGGGGTCATGGTACATTTTTTGCCTTAGCCACCAATACTTTGCTTTATACTTTGAAAAAAGCACAGAAATCTTCTTGATATATCGTTAAGTTTTATGTTGAATGTAGTTGGGAATGGGGAGTGCATTGGAGACACTATGTGGGCAAGCATATGGCGCTGGAAAGCTGAGAATGTTGGGCAGATACATGCAGAGATCATGGATCATTCTCTTGACAACGGCTTGCTTAATGATACCAATTTATGTTTGGTCTCCTCCCATGTTAGAGCTCTTTGGAGAGACGACTCAGATATCTGAAGCTGCTGGTTAGTACTAGATTTTCCCCGCTAATTTTTTCACTCCATGGTCAATAATCTGTTCTGATACAAACAAGTTGGTAGGACAGAAACAAACGTTAACTAATGGATTCATTGGAATAAACAACCCAGCTGGAAAACAGGAGGAAAGACCAAAATGATCCGGTGCGGGTTTCAGACTAAACGTGCCTCCTACATTCACTTGTGGATGGAACAATATTCTCACGGTTGGTTGGGGATTTTGGTTACAGGGAAATTTGCTCGGTGTATGCTTCCACAATTGTTTGCTTATGCAAATAATTTTCCCATTCAAAAGTTCTTGCAAGCACAGGGGAAAGTCATGGCCACGGCCTGGGTATCAGCTGTGGTACTGGCGTTACACCTTCTGCCATGACTTAAACTAACTCTTTCCTAAGTTTTCCGAACCAATTCAGAACTGATGCAGCTAGAAGTGAGTGACCTCCGACAAAGTAAACTAGCTGGTGTCACCTCAAGCGGAATGTGCTCTCAAATAATTTTTCTGTTGTATCCATGAATGTCTTGATCTTTAACTTTGTTGTACTTGTGACACATTTGAATGTCATCGATGAATTGGTTTAGCTTCAGTGATTTGGGAGTGTCTTCGGAGGTTTACCTTGATTCCTGAACCATTGTCAATGGAATCTCATGCATCTTTTCAAGAACCAAGGTAGCGACAGAGATTCATGGTCTTAATGACTTGTCATTTCGTAAATTCATCTAAAACGTTAGAGGCCTCCTTAACGATTTAAATTTTTAAGGAGATAGTGATTTAAGTATAATAGTCTTAAATATCAATCTCATCATCTTATCTTATCTTATTTTATTTTATTTTATTTGATAAAAAATAAGTGTAAAATAATATCTTTATAAATTTTAAACCTAAATAATTTTTATTTAAAAAAATATATTAAAATTTTATCTAATAATATATTATAAAATTATATACAGAGAACTTAAGTTTTTTGATGTAATGGTTGTTTTAACGCCACGACACCATCAGTTTTTTTATTACAAAATCCTTCATCGTAGAACTATGGGCATTATCGTCAATTGAGGAAACATTATCCCCTTCCTTCCCCTGCTCCACCCGCTCAACGTACTTCCCATCTTTCCTTTCTTTCCCCTCTCAATCTCAAAGTCTAATAAAATAAAAGCACTAATCTTTTCCGCTTGCCTTGAAACCGAAAAGATGTCAATCTCAATCTCCTCTCTTGCATCATCCCTCTCTTCACTCTCATTTTCCTCTCAAATTTCCCAAAAACCAAACACCCTTTCATTTTCTCGGTCCAAATCTCTCTCTCTCTCACTCTCCCCCTACTCCAACTCCAACAAACAGCCCTTTACTCTCCGTGTCACCGCCACCGTTGCCTCTCCCGAAACAACCACCACGGACCTCAAGAAATTAGTGAAATCGAGACTCCCTGGTGGTTTCGCAGCTCAACCTATTCATGGCACTGGTCGCCGAAAATGCGCCATTGCTCGTGTTGTTCTTCAAGAAGGCACTGGCAAAGTTATAATCAATTATCGCGACGCAAAGGTAAATGCCAATTCTCCATCTTTTCTTACATTTTCTTTCACCTTTATGGGAACTGTGGTTTTTTGGGTGGTTGATTGTTCTTGATATTCTCATTTTATTTTATGCTTCCTAAGTGATTGCAGCCACACTGAAATGGGTTTTGCGGATTTTATCTTAAAATTGCCATATTTGTTATCTGAAAAGTACTTGTTATGTGGAAAAATTACATGGCACAAGCTGTTTTATGAGCAATGACTGGATTTTATGCTTGCCTTCTTAATTATTTGATGGAAGAATGAGTGTTTCATGCTCATTGTTACCATACTGGGTGCCTATTTCTCAAAAGATCAACTCCTAGTCCTCTTTTTGGCTATAGGTTTTTGAATGGAAAAGGAAAGGCTATACCTTTCCGTGATTTAGTTTTCATTTTGCTTGAGAGTAGCCTTCGCCAATGATGTAGTTCTGGTCCCTTGAAGCGGGCTGACGGAAGTTGCAATACTTTTTTTTGGATGTACAAGTGCTCTCAATAGTAAAAACATGCACCTTGGTGCCTGCAAATCTAGGGCTTGTGTGTTCAATCAAAGTAGTAGACCTTTCGAACGAATACATGCTTTCCAATGAGGGGCGGCTCAATTATCATGCTTTCTTCCCAATTCTAAGTGATTCAGTAGATACCAAAGTTCCAAAGTCACAAATGAGGATGGCAGTTTACACACATTGCAGCCCTACCGCATGTACTTATAATGCAATAATCTGGCCTTTTGAGTTCTCTGAGTATTGATGTGATTATGCCACTTTTTTGCCACGTTCCCCCCCTTGCGTTTTATACATTTTTTTTATGGGCTTTCTATTTCTGTAAAGGAATATCTCCAAGGAAATCCATTGTGGCTTCAGTATGTGAAAGTTCCACTGGTAACTCTGGGGTACGAGAGCAGCTACGATGTGTTTGTCAAGGCTCATGGAGGTGGCCTCTCTGGTCAGGCTCAGGCAATCTCCCTTGGCGTTGCTCGTGCATTGCTAAAGGTGAGTCAGAACCACAGAATACCTTTGAAAAGGGAAGGGCTTCTAACCAGAGACTCGAGAATAGTTGAGAGGAAGAAGGTTGGTCTCAAGAAAGCTCGCAAGGCCCCACAATTTTCCAAACGTTGAGATTGGAAATGATTGCTCGCGTCTCCTCTTATCTGCCTTTGTTTGTACATGTTCTTGTAGCTGGGTCATTTATGTCAATGTATTTCAGCGTCAGATACTGTATTATTTTTGGGTGAGAGTACAAGGAATTTATTTTTGGTGATTTTTGTTTTTCATTTGGAGGTTCTTTAGATCATGAATCATTCATCTTAGGTTGGAAATGCCAGTAGAATAGATAGTAGTGGATTTTGCCTACCAACCCTGTCCGCGGGAGGGGGGAAGCAGATTTTTCTTCGTCATTGGCTAGAGGTGCTTGTGCATTTTCATTGAAGTCGAGTTTGGTACAGAAGAAGGATTTGCCAGAGTAACCGTGAATTATACCACAGTTGCTTCGTTAAGGAAGTCATCTAGCATCGCCATTAATGAGTACCAGCTGGATGTCGTCACAGGAGAGATTGGGAAATGAAAATAAACCTGATGTTTAAGTGCATCAAAAGTTCATAGAGAGAGTACTTTGATCTATTGTGCGAAGGCAGATGCGATCACCTTTTTTGACTCAAATATCAGATTTTATTGTGTCAAAAAATCATAAGATTATTCCCTTTCACATGATTTGCTGTTGTTGGTGACCATTAACTGTTCTTGTGTTTTCCGAAGAGATTCGGGTTCTTTTGAGAATGCGTCTGAAATGTTATGTTTTAAAATTTTGAATTTTTTTAATATTTTTAAATTTTTTTTAATATGTTGATGTTAAAAATAATTTTTAAAAAATATAAAAAATATTATTTTAATATATTTCTAATAATTAAAAGTACTACTCGAAACTCAAATCCCTTAGGTTTCCATTTCCATCCTGAGCAACGGATTCTGCATCTTTTCCGATTTTCGTTGGTCCTAGATTTTAATCTACTCAATCTGGAAAGCAATCTCTAATAAATATTTAAGGTGTGCATCAAGCTTTAACTGCTTTGCTTGCTTAATCACTAAAAGGGTGTTTGGCAGTGTGGTAGTGGTTGCTTTTTAAATAGCTTTTCGTACCGAAATATATGCCAATAATATTTTTTTATTTTTTAAAAATTATTTTTGACATCAGCATATCAAAACGATCCAAAAAGTATAAACCGCACTCAATTTTAGTAAAAAACAAAAAATTAAAATTTGGTCAAAAAATAAGAGACGATATTTCAAACTCACCTCAACAGGAAGAGCCTCTGGAATACACTGTATCTTCCTTCAAAGCAACCTTTATATATATATATATATATATATATATATATATATATATAGAAGAAGAAGAAGAAGAGAGCACTGAAA
>Ga0307517_10005481_pt1 | contig 19098 bp, 12 predicted proteins | sample 23_EM_MG_FD_194515 | JGI IMG/M metagenome (GOLD analysis project Ga0307517, IMG submission 194515) | Populus trichocarpa ectomycorrhiza microbial communities from riparian zone in the Pacific Northwest, United States - 23_EM | ecosystem: Host-associated > Plants > Roots > Unclassified | place... | reverse complement strand
GTTTCATTTTGTATATATCTGAATCTAACTTATGTAAAAATCGGACTTCCTATTTTTCTATTTCATTTTTATTTAACTGTTTTCCTTTAAAATGGAAAAAAAATAATATAGTTCAATGAAAATCATACTATATAATCAAATCTATGCAAAAAAAAATGTTCCAAAAAAAGTCATATTGTAAAAACATATCATAGATATATAGTTTAAGGTTCAGCAGTGCATGGGCAAGTAGAAATCTTAAGAAATCCAAGAATTAAAGAAACTAAAAATTAGCTCCTAAAGCATTCATATTGTGAACTGATCATTATATATATATAGCGACAACCACCAGGGCAAATAGTAAAACCTACTTTGACCAGCATCTAGTATCCGGCCGGATGTAAATCAGATACGTACCAGAAGTAAATACAAGGGGAAGGGGAAGGGGAAGCAAGAAAGAGAGAGAACACTACAAGTCTTCAACACTGGACATAGTATTTCCAAGTTTTGCATGGTTTCTTGTTCTTTTGCTGCTCCTTTTCTGCATTTTGTCTGCAGATTGCTTTGCCTTCTCTTTCGCCATTCTGTACTTGAATATTTCGGTGTTTATTAATGATATTATGGCTATAAAAAGGACTTAAATCGAACATAATTTGGAAAGCTTCTTTAATTTGATTATCTTGGAGTACTAGCTATCATTCAATTGGGAAATGTTCCTCTTACATTATATTCTTCTTGCCTAGCCTTGAACTAATCCCAACCACCTGCACAGTTGGGGATAAACTCTCCATTTTATGGAGAACCAATTCCAGAGAAATTAAAGTCTGCAGTTTTCAGGACAGAATTGCTTGCTAGCTTTGTCTTTTCTCTTTGACCCTTAACCCCCCATTCCCTGGAATGATTTAAATACGGCTGGTAAAGACAGTGCAAAAGCAGCTAGGACACTGGAAGAACTGCAATATGTTGTGGAATTTAACCATGAGACAAAACACAAACACACACTTTCCTTCCAGGACAAAAAATTGATTTGTGATCTCCTGCCTATATATATATAATTACTTGCACAAGTTCTCAAAAAACAAACTAACTCTCTACAAATAAAGAAAGAACAGCTGAAACTTTTCGATCCCTTGAAAATATGCAAAAGAGAATTCTTCTAATGACTCGAGATCTCCATGAAATAGACATCTAGATCAGTATCTCGACATATAATGAATGCATAGAGAACAAACATCTTCCACTAATTAATAAAGACCGCCAATTATATTCCTAAAAAGCACACCGTGAAGAACAATTCATATTTAAATCATCCAAAATTTAAATGTCACTTTGTCCATTTATGTTTTTCTTTATCCTCTTCAGCTCTACTCTTCCACTTCCCAAACTTGTTTTAACAATTAATTACTACTATTAAAAAAAACCTAAATGTACGACATTTGAATCGCTGTTCATGATGTAATTATAAATTTGCTATTAAAAAAAACCCTCATTAAACTAGATGATAGAAGAAAATTATCTTTAACTTATTATATGGGGTTAGATATGTCATTTCCCTTTTTTTATGGAGTAAAATTATTACTTGGGCCTTTGAATAAAAAAATCTAATGTCTTTGACTAGGGGTGTTTAATTTGGTCTTGTCAAAGAACCATCTCAATCCAATAGCTTAAGCTGTTAGGTGAGGTTCCAGGATATAATTTATATTATTCTCTAACACACCCCCTCAAGTGAAATTAAGTCCTTTGGACTTGAAACTTGCACAAGCCCACATTACCTTGTGCTTAATTTTTTATCAAATAAATGGGGATGGTGAAATTCGAACTCGTGACCACTTGATCATTAAGGCTCTGATACCATGTCAAAGAACCATCTCAATCCAATAGCTTAAGCTGTTAGGTGAGGTTTCAGGATACGATTTATATTATTCTCTAACAGGTCCTTTTATTTTTTTCAGAATAGTACAATTACTTTGGTGCTTTTATGGACAAAAAATATATATATAACTTTCTTGTAAGGATTTTTTGGTCATTTCACATTGGTTTTGTTGTAATTAGCATATAATAAATATTATTTAGAAACGGTTGGCGAGTGCAACCCATGCGCTAGAGTGTGGACACCTCTGCACCGATCAATTGATGTGTGAGGGTTTGTCTGGCCACAAAAGGTTGCCTTCAAGGGCAGTGATTGGAAGATCTTAACGCCCTCTACACGGTGATGCGATGCATGTACCAGAATCGCGTGACACTGGCAACCATTTCTTTATTTTTTTTCTCATTTTTTTTGTTATATTTTTTGTTTTTGCAAGCTTTTTTATTAATATTTTTCATTAATTTCATACTTCAAAATTAAATTAATTGAGAATTAAGGTTCTTGATTGAACTTGGGTCCAAGATTTCACATGTTGCAGGTTTTAGAGATTAGATCAGGTTTAAAAGTTTCGTCTGGATTTGCTTTTTTTTATTTTTTTAAGATAATGTTTTTTTTTATTATTTTGTTTATTTTGTTTTTTATTGAGTTTGTCTTTTATTGGGTTTAACATATATGCAGTATTAGTAAGCTTAGCAAGACTATCCGTTCAGACTGAGCTGGTCAGGTGGGTCATGAGAACGTGAAAAAGGAGATATGAGATATGTTAAACCAAAGTCTCACGAGTTCTTATCACGTCTCTCAAACAGTAAGCCACTTTGGTCTGGATCTGGCTTTCCATGGTCAAATTAATTTGGGGGAGTGTGGAGGTTGTGGCTTTGACTTTAATGATGGCACCCATAAACAGTAGTGGAGCTTGGATAGGTTAGGGCCTGCTTGCTAGAGGGGTCGCAGCTATGGCGAGTGAAAGTGTTAAAAGTGGTAGTGTGAAGGTCACCGAGGAGAGTGAGTTCTTGATGAGGAGGGTTTTTGTACGTATATTTACACCAACGATCGAAATCGTTTGATGTAACTAGAGTTTGTACTGGTTTTCACTTCTTCGAAGGAAACTCCAAACACATCGGTGATGGAAATCCAGCCTATGGCCTTGACGTTGCAACCTGTATAAATTTATATTGGATCCATGCTAGATTGGCTTTTATAATATATTTTAATATTTACAAACAATCGAGTATTTTTACAAAGATGATACATCTTACTTTTCAAAAACACTAAACAACAAAATATGAAACTTGGACGAATCAACCTCTGAACTTTGGAATTCAACTCCTGACGTTTTTTTCCCTTTAATCGAGATTCTTTCTTTACGTTTTGAAGGAATTTTCCATCTAATTTGTTCTTCTATTTTCTCTCTTCTTCCTTTTGAATTCGTTGTCCCTCCTCAAATAGAAAATTAACGGGTTCTGGATAGCAGTAGCAGTGGCGGATACTGACCAAATATTTAGGAAAGCAATAGCAATAGTATATATAGTATTGTTCATGGTATTGTTTATAAATACAATATTTTATTTAAAAATAAATCAATTTTATTTAAATCACATGTACATATAATTTGAACAAAATAAATCTTTTTATTCAAATTGAACAAATACTTTACGTGTCTTAGATTTTCTTAAAAAACATTTTTATAAAAGTTTTTTATTCAAAACAATTGTTTTCTTCCATTCTATATATTGACTTGTTAAAAGATATCTGGGATTTTACCTCGTAAATATAATTAGATTTTATTTTTAAAAACCAAGGTTTAATATATAATTCTAATATTTACTCAAGTTATATAATTAAATAACCTTGTTTAATATTAAAAATGAAATTATAATTTTTAAAAGCACTTAAATCAAAATGTAATATTATTCAAAAACCGGGAGAGACTACTACCCTTCCATGTCTTTTTAAGGATCCGTTAACTAAGGCATGCTCTAAATATGATAGATGATGGAACTAATGTTCATTTAATTATACCTTGCCTTAAGTTTCAAAACATGTCTGGAATATGTGAATTCAATTTAATTTAAAGGATAGATGAATTATGGTGTTTGAACTCTTTTAAAAATAGAATTCAATTTATAAAAAACGTATAAAAGTAAATCAGAAAGTATCCTTTCTTATTTGCTAAAACTTTAATAAATTAATAATTGAATCAAAATTTACTTATTAATTGAATTCAATTTGACATAGAATTTGATTTCAAATAAGTAGAGAATATTAAACTTGATATGGTAAAGTTGCTAGTTGAATTAACAAAATCTTTGACTCAACAATCATTTGACTTTACTAGATTTTTTAGAGGTGTTCATGAAAATAGTTAAGTTGGGTTTGTATCTATAATTATATCAGACCTAACCTCTAATATACCTCTAATATTTTAAAAGTTCAAAACCTGATGTATTTAATTTTTTTATTGAATTCAAATGGGTTGAATATATCAAGTTAGACTGAATTTTTTTTATGGATATTATAAATATTCATGAGTTAAATTTATATTACTAATTTTTATAAGTTTGCCTTAACTAGAACGAAGACTTGATCTCAATAAATTAACAAAGCCTTATATAAAATGTAACAAATAATTTAGGTTTAATAGTAGTAGTTTACTACTATCTACTTTAACAACATTTTAAAGCTCTGGAAAGAAAACAAAGTATAACCTACACATCCTTGCAGTAGAGACTCCACCAATGTCTTCTAGGAAGAGGTTCTGAGGGAAGGAAATTGATCGTATATATACATTAAAAAAAAGGGAGAAAAAAAAGAGAGAGCATAGATTGGTGACTAAATTAACAACAAAATGTCTTTCTTAATCAATTGTGCACAACTTTCTCTTACATTTCTTTCTAGTAGTGTTGTTATGAAGATGAAGCTAGCTTTCCATGCACATGTTTGCTAAGCCAATACAAAATATTCGGAATAAATGGACATCTTTGTTGTGTACTGTGATAAGAAAGGTAAGCAAAAGGAAAGTTTGGTATGAATTTAGCCACCACTGCCAAAATCCACTCCTATATATGAAATATGAAGCTTCTAACCATCAGGTTGACACCTACAGGAAGATCGATAAAGAACCAGACTAGATTTTCAAAGAATTAGACTAAATCTTCACGACATTGTCAAGACAATATGAACTAGATAAAAAAAAAAACTAAAAAAAAAGTATCAAGACTGAATAGATATGCCATTAAAAGTCAGCAATCGAATATCAAAGAAAATTCTTTTTTAAAAAATATAGCAGCATATATATAAATTCAAAAGAGAAACAATAAAGGGATTGTTAAAATAAAAAAATTAAAGTACAGGGAGAGAGAATTTACTGTTAGGATTTTTATTTAAAATAAAAAATTGATTGAAATTAAATGGTATAGTAGAGGTTTCTTGAAATCAAGTTGAGACTTTTGATTATAAAAATAAAAGGAAAGGATTGGTAGTTTTAATTTATTAAAATATTATGCGCATGAAAGAAATTATCATTAAATTTAGGGTTATACGAATTGAGTGAATTTCAAGAGAAAAAAAAAGAGAGAGAGAGAAATATTTATACTAAATGAGCAATATAAATTATAAAAATTCTGACTCATTATTTAACTTGTGAAATTTATATTTTTAATTTTTTAATTTATTATTATATATTATTTTATATTATTTAATTTTAACAAGTTAAGTAAAATTAGATAATGTAAATATTATCAACTAGGTAAATATTTCTTTTAACACCCTTAAAATTTGTAATGTAACGAACCAGTCGCTTACGAGTAAAAAAAAAATCTTAACAGACAGAGCATTATTTGACACGTGTACTTCATTAACCAAAGTCAAAGGTCATAGAAAAGAAAAGAAAGAAATTACCACGATCCTCGCTGCCACTCAATCTTCTCCCTCATTCACCACTCGCCAATAAAAATAGGGTTTAATCAGAAAAACACCCATTCTCCGACTGGGTCCCGGTCCGATCAATCATGTGTCGTCCAGATAACGGAGCTGAAATGGTCTGCCAGCGAGTCTGCACCGGTGGGCGGGCGGGCGGGTGAATACCAGGAGAGAGCAAGGGAAGGTTTCTTTTGCTTTCTTAGAGGTGAAAGACGGATCGTTTCCAGCCAACCTTCATGTTATCGTGGATACTGGTGTAGCACATGTGAGCACGATTGTACAGACTGGGACTTGCATGTTCGTTGAGGGCTTGCTTAAGGTCCCCCCCTGAAGGTACAAAGCAGAAGATTGGCTTTGCCGTTCGCTTGATGTGACATCGCTTTACTGTAATTTGCATAATCTTGTTCTACTAACATTGCCCATTTAATTTCTAAGAAAAGCAAGGTGAATCTAGTCAGGAAGGGACCTACTTGTGTTGTTGTGGTAAAAAAACGAAGTGAAATATCAATAGTTGAAGTTCACGAGTAGATATTGATGAGTAGTGTTTTGCAAAATGTTGATTGTATAAATGGTTTATGCCTGCTGGTGTTTAGTCAAATGAGTTTTTAGGTCTTTGGAGCTTTGTGAATAAGCATTGTTGCTTGTTATTAAATTAAAGTACTGACGTTGAACGTTTTATCGTGCACAGATTGTGGCTGGTACAGTGTTCTTCCGGCTGTTTGTTGCATTCAATGCCTTTTTTTAATTTCTCCATTTCTTAGGAGGGAAATTTATGAATATTTGGCTACTGGTGCTTATTCTGTATTGATAAGCACAATGATATAATTCTCAGGCGCTCTACGTGTTGTTGGAGATGACAGTGGGCAATAAGAAAGGTTGCGATTCATTGACTACTAGTTGTAAGCCTCATGCCTCAAAAGAGAAGTTGGGTGTGATTGAACTAGTAATTAACTCGGTTTTTTTCGTATGATTTTCCGGATTCGATATGATAACCATGCATTTAACACTACATGTGCTCTTATGTCTTGTCCAAAGTAATTGGGATGCGACAAGGATCGATGGGAGGAATGCTTGTATCCCCAGGCACCATATATATTTTGCCATTCAAAGGGGAAGATGCTTTTTAAAAGATATTACTATATATCATTCAACATTTAGCCCAACTTTGAACCTGGTTGTCATGAATTCTCGGATCAAGTGATGACCTCAGTCTTGGACTGGGCTCAAACCACATCCTATTTTTTCCAAGAAAAATATATAATAAATAAAAAGGTGCAAGAACTAAATTTAGTTGTTTTATATTCATAGTTTACGCATGGCATAAATCACAGGGAGGACTATTAGCTCAGTTGATTAGACCTCAATCATGGCTTCCATTTTGGAGACACAGCACCGTGGAATCGAATATTATGGAGATAACAAGTACAAAGAACCTCAATTCTTATCCTTTCGCCGCACAAGATGAATTTGGTCCAACCTTTAGATTATCAGTTGCATAATGTTCCCATGTATATGATGCTTTTACATGTGCTCAAGATAAATGGTGGACAATATCGATATCCACTATCTAGGATTTTTCGGTGATTGATTTACGTATAGCTGTATGAAATATCTAATGTCCTTGCAGAAGACAGGAGGAAACCAAGAAAAGCAATTGTGTCTCTGGAAAATCAAGTTTTCATAGATAAGCCAAGACACAAAATTAGGATGGTATCATTTTAGAGATAAGGATAAGATGCCTATGTTCTATTGTTAGAGTGGCGGAGTGAATTTAGAGTTGCAGGCCGCATGATCTGTGAGGATGAAAAGAAAAAAAATAAACCTTTTTTTAATGGTCTTATAGTGATTACACTATGTGTGTAGCTAGCTAGTACAACCACGCCTATGTTCTTGTGGATGACAGTTTTGTCGATCGTTTTTCTTCTTCTTCTTCGTTTTGGTTTTTGAACGACAAACATCTGGGTTGCACAAGAGATCATCATACAATAAGAAAAGGGTTTTGGTAGACGTCCATCATTTATTGAAAACTAAAGCTCATCCTCATGTGTCCACGCCAAATCATCTTCCTGTCTTATCTTCTTCTAATTTCCAGTAAGGAACTTGGACTGCTTATAAAGTTACAAGTACCAACAAATTAAAATTGAGTGCAGCAATTGGAGTTTGCAAGCCAGCGATCAGACTAGTATTCACTGTGTGGGTGAGCTCAGAAGACAGACTTGTCCACCTTGTCCCCATATTGTCGCAGCTACATGCACAGAGCTGGGTTATAGGGGACCTCCGATTGGGCCTTTGCCTCCTAATTCAGGACTTCTGATGGGCTAAAATGAGCCTAAGTTTAGTTAGGAAGGGCGTCCCTGGACAGTGATGGTTCAGTACTTGAACAAAAACTTCGATTAAGAACCACTCGGGGGATATTATAACCCATCGTTTCCGATCAAATTAAGAAGTCCACAGCGCACCAGATTCTTGTATCATATTTTCGTTCATGCAAAGAGACGAGATGGGACTCATGAAAGAATCATGGCCATGGAAGGTAACTTTTGGAATGCATGGTGCATAACAAAAGAGAGCAAGGAGACATCAATATGAATCTATCCAGGATTTTTTAGCAGTTGGCTAGGGGGATGAGGATGTTCGGCTAAGGTGAGTAGCGACAAGTATTCAGTGGCCCTGGGCAGGGCAGCATTGGTATTGTAAGAAATTAATGGCCTAACGGCCCAAGTACATGTGGACGCTGTCCAATCAGGTTTATGCGCCTTCCTTAGTGTTATATACCTTTTCTCTTTTCTCTTTTTCTTTTTTTTTATTATCAAAAATATTTTAGGGCATCTAAACTAATCTTATAAGTTCTAAAGTTAACGATTATATAAGCCTTTCATGATCCAAAAAGAACTCAAACTCGTGATTATTAAAAAACAAATCCAAAATCTGACCAATTAAACTACCCTTAAAAATTTTTGACATTATACTTTGATTTAGGACATAGATAATTTACATGAATATTGCCAATAAATATCTCGCAGCGCGCACACACGCTTGCTAGCTCAGTGATGTTTGATTTTTTATGCCTTTTTTACTTGCTTTAGGGATGATGGTCTAGGTAATTGACTAATTAGTTTTCCGGTAATTGCTTTAATAAATTAAAGTCCTCAATTACTTTATTTATTTATATTTTGTTTTAAAAAAAAGAAGTCAAGTGTTCTGTTTACGTATATGACTTAATAGTATTTAAAACTAAGTGTGTACCCGAGCTACACGTGGGGCAAACTAATTTGTTTTGCTTAAAAATGATGCTCATATTACAGAAACGCATTTTTAAAAAAAAATTAAAAAAAGTTCACGACTCGGATATACATAATTAAATCAAATAAATTTATTTTATTTTAATTAAATGATAAAAAAATAGATAATAATAGAAAATGAACTAACTTTTTTTAAAAAAATCACGATAACTTAGAAACAAATATTTTTTAAAAGAAGACAAATGATGTAGTATCATATTTGGAAAAACCATGAATCTCAATTCTCAATCAATCAAATATTAAAAAATAAAATTAAAAAAAATTTCAATTACAAGAGGATTAAAAAAATAAAAACAAAAATAATGAGGATTAAAATTAAAAAACAAAATAAATTCTATATTTGATTGAAGGGTGAAATTGAAAAGAAAGAATAATTTAGCAAAAGGACAAAAAAAAATTGAATGAGGATAAAAATTGACATGAATAATAAAAACATATATAAAAGGGCTAAAAAAAATTAAAAAGCAAAAGAATAAGGATGAAATTGAAGAAAAAATATATGTATCAAAGTGGAATTGAATGATGAAATTGAAAGCAGATAAAACTTTTACAAGAGGGCCAAGAAGAAAATTTTCAAATTAAGAGAATAAGGATTAAAGTTGAAATATCATAAAAAAACAGAACCAAGCTGTCATTTTCAGGGATGAGAGAGAAAAGAAAAAAAACGAATGACTTATTTGTGATAAAACACCCACCAATCGCCAACACATACCGCTCCAAGTAAAAAAAAAACACAGCAACACTCTCAACGACATGATGGAAGGTAGCTTTTGGTCGTCGACAAGCATCGCATGAAGGGCACAAGCGTCTCCCACACGCTAGCTCATGTTGCACACGTGCTAACCACTTTTTATTTATTTATTATTATTATTTATATCTTGTCAAAGATCAAATTTCTCCTCGACTACATGATAACCGAGGGGGGGATGAAAGGGTCTGTTGAGGTCTATTTTTTATATATATTTTTTAATTTTAATTAATTGTTTTGATGTGGTTAAAAAAATATATATACACTTGATTAATTCTTTAATAATTAATATATCTTGCTATTGATATAAATACCTCAAATGTCAAGATATTTAATTATTATTTTTTGAGGAAAGGGCAAAGATTTCATTGTCTTCAATTCCCAATAAGCTTTTGTTAAATTGATAGTTATTCTGTTCAGGATTTGGTGCCGAAGCCTTAGATGGATTCGAGTGGTCGACCCAAAAATTTGTAATTTCTCTCTACAAAAGTCTTCATTTTTGGAATAGCCATCTCTATACCAATTCTTGGTCCCAGGCCTAGCTATAACTACAAGCCACCGGCCTATTTGACACCCAGAGTCATGAAGGGAAATTTGAGAATTAGTCAATTTTACGAAGTATAAAACACAGTCTACGTAGTGCTTGGTATTATGACCTCAAACTAGAACTGTCATGATCATCTTAGCTCAAATGGCCCCGTCTTGTTTTGGGTTGATAGATGACAATTGACATCTATATTATATGCACGTCATGTGTGCAACTTTGTGTGGCTATCTGCACACGTATGTACTCGTTCCCAGAAGCATGCCCTCAACACTGAGATATGGGTTCTCACGGCTAAGAAATAGACCAAATCTGCAATGGACTAACCCAGTATCTTGAAAGAACGAAAGCTGTTTGCATATCTAGTTCTTTACACTTAAAAAGGTCACCCCACATTTTTCATTTTCCTCATTTTTTGAAAATTAAAGCTCATCCTCATGTGTCCACATCGCCAAACCATCTTCTTATCTTATCTTTTTCTAATTTTCTGTAAGGAACTTGGACTGCTTATAAAGTTACAAGTACCATCAAATAAAAATTGACTGCAGCAATTGGAGTTTGCAAGCCAGCGATCTGACTAATATTCACTGTGTGGGTGAGCTCAGAAGACAGCCTTGTCCACCTTGTCCCCGTGTTGTCGCAGCTACATGCACAGAGATGGGTTATAGGGGACCCCCGATTCGGCCTTTGCCTCCAAATTCAGGACTCTGGTGGGCTGAAATGAGCCTAAGTTTGGTTAGGAAGGGCGTCCCTGGACAGTGATGGTTCAGTACTTGAACAAAAACTTTGATTAAGAAAAGCTCGGGGGATATTACCTGTCGTTTCCAATCAGATTAAGAAGTCCACACCGCACCAGATTCTTGGATCATATTTTCGTTCATGCAAAGTTGTTGCAGGTGAAAAGGGTGCAAGGCCTTTAATGTAGAGGGCAAGAGACTAGATGGGCCTGATGAAAGAATCATGACCATGGAATGTAACTTTTGGAACGCATGGTGCATAACAAAAGAAAGCAACGAAACATCAATATGAATCTATCCAAGATTTTTTTAGCAGTTGACAAGAGGGGATGAAGATGTCTGGATAAGGTGAGTAGCGACAAGTATTCAGTGGCCCTGGGCAGGGCAGCATTGATAATGTAAGAAATGGCCTAACGGGCCAAATACATCCGTCCAATCAGGATTATGCAGTTTCCTTGGTGTTGCTCTGGACCTGATCGCAATATCCACACAGGGTAACAGATGATTTATATGAACATCGACATAAAATATCAAATGTATATGCTTGCTAGCTCATTGATCTTTGATTTTTGATACATTCTCGAGCTTGCTTCAGGGATGACGGTTTAAGTAATTGACAAGTTAAGTGTTTATTTGTTTATTTCTTTTAGAAAAATAAGTTAAGTGTTTCTGTATACATATATAATTCAATTGCAAATCATGATTCTAACTGCCGAATTTAAATAGTATTTAAAATTTGATAGTGCCGAAGCATTAGATGGACTCGAGTGGTCGACCCAAAAATCTGGAATTTCTCTCTACAAGAGTCTTTAATGTTTGAAATCGCCATCTCTATTCCAGTTCTTGGTCCCAGGCCTAGCTATAACTAGAAGCCACTGGCCCATGTGACACCCAGAGTCATTGGAGGAAACTTGAAAACCTATCAATTGTATGAAGCATCTACAACAGTACTAGAAAAGCAACAATATGTTGCCCTCCCAGCAAACGCGTGGTGTGATCTAAATTAAAAGCCTTGCAAGTTGTAGAACTTGACTCTGAGATTGCTACAGGTTGTGTAATGGATAAAAACTTTGGAGCAAGTGTCACATTCTCAAATGGTGGATTAAGAAAAGGGGACCATCCTATTTTTTTCCCTTAATATGTTTCAATATCTAAAAATTGACTGCACCTTATGACCTCGAACTAGAACTCAAATGGCCCAGAGTTGTATGGGTTGATAGATGACAATTGACGTCTATATTATATGCACCCCCCTTGTGTGCAGACTTCGGTTGGCTCTCTGCACACGGATGTGCTCGTTCCCACAAGCATGCCCCTTGTGTTCAACACTGGGGGATGGGTTCACGGCAAAGAAATGGACCAAATCTGCATGGACTAACCCAGTATCTTGAAAGAATGAAAGTTGCTTACACTTCATATGATGATATCCAGCTCTTTGCACTTGAAAAGTTCATGACTCCACATTTTTCATTTTCCTCGATGGTGGGACTGGAACTTGACAGAATTAGATTATTGTTCGGATTTTTTAAATCCTCAGCTGTATAGAATGCATGATAAAGACAAGGCATGGATGGATAATAAAGGAAACTTGTGTTTTCCTTTCAAATGGCTGGACAGAAATATTTCTAGCTTGACTGTGATCCACCAATGGATGTCTACTAGAAGGATTATCATTCATCAAATTATGTCTTGATTAAAAGATGGGGTTTCCTTCTCTTCATGACCTAATAAATGATCAGAAACATGGTCGATCAGTAGGCTTGCTTGCTTAAATCACAGGGGAGAAGGTAGAGAGAGTGACTAGTTCCTATATGACACTTGTCTACTATTCGAGGCACGATGTGATACAGATCCAGGCTTGTTTCCTTTCATGTTATTCTTCAACATCTTACAAGTTAGCCCCTTGAGGCTCTGTTCATCTTCTTACTGATATTTTTGCATTGCATTTGCATCCCACCATGCATCATGTGATCTAGGAATTGATTTGCAAACTTCGATCACCCAATTTTCCCTCTCTCCATTATCTTTCCCATATAAATATTAATTCCACCTTTTTTGTTCTTAACTTGCAGGAGTGTACTGATTAGTTAGGGCATTGTCAAAGGAGCACCTGAATCCCAAAGCGACAAATAAGAAAGTTATGAAGGAGACATCATCTTTTTTGCCACAGAACCCAGGGCCAGCAGGCACTCATGCCCCGGAATTGGAGCCACTAGGTCAGGGATGTGTACGGCCCCTCTGTTAAAAGACTCAAACCTCAACTCTCACAAAGAAGAGGCAAACTAGATATTGCGCTGGGCCATATAGTTGATTACACTTACACCAGTCAAAAATGTCTTAGCCTCTTAGTTAAAGAGATTAATTAGTGTTCATATGATGTAATATTCCGAATAATTATGGAGTGACTTCCAAGCTCTCAAAAGAAGTGTGGGATCTACCGAATTCTCCAACTCTATAATGATGATATTCAGTTGAAGTGCATGGCCATGTATAACCCCATAGCCAACATACTTGAAAGCCAATCCCCACTAAAACAGGTTAAAACCCTAGAATCCAAGGAAACACAGCTCTTTGCTCCCCACCATCCCCAACCAAACCTCTGGTTTTCACAGTAAGAGAAGGATAAAAGCATGTTTCTTTACTACGTACCCCAGCTCACTTCTATAAAGCACAAAATTCACATCAATATGGGTCTCTTCCAAAAACACTCTTCATCATGTAATGTTATAGACAGTGGCAAAGTGATTGATTGTTATAAATCTATACCCCCTACCACTACTCTCAGTCATCTCAAAACCATTCCCTCTATTCTACAATCACACATACCATACTCCCTTCTCCCGTAATTCTCCTCCCATAAATACCTTTCCATATCCTGTAACATTAACTTCCAAAATCAACTTTCACACCACATGTTCGAAAACTTCCAGTAGTTCTCAAAAATGTCCATCACAGGACTCTCATCAGACCCTAGTAAGCCTTACAAGAAGTCCTTGCATCGGAGAAACAATTCTGATGAGCTTGATGTGTTTGAGGCAGCACGGTATTTCTCAGGGTACAATGAAGCAGGTGCGGGGTATAATGGTGCAACTTACACACAGAGAGTCATGAGAGAAGATCATAAGAATTCTTGGAGGGGAGGAAGAATGAGCCTAGATGTACCAATGAGAAATCCGCTACCTCATCATATCCATCAACAGCCTCATACAGTGGAGAAGCAAATACTGAAAGAGAAGAAATACAAGCAACCAAGCTCTCCAGGTGGTAGACTTGCCAGCTTCTTGAATTCTCTCTTTAATCAAACAAGCTCTAAAAAGAAGAAATCAAAGTCCACCACACAATCAATGAAAGATGATGATGAGAGCCCCGGTGGAAGGAGGAAAAGGAGGAGCAGCATTAGTCATTTTCGAAGCTCAAGCACTACTGATACAAAGTCTTTGTATTCTTCTTCAAGCTCTGGTTTTAGGACACCCTCTCCTTATACACACCCTCCAACAAAGGGCTGCAAGGAGTCCAGAAGCTATTCAGATCACAAGCAAATAGTTTCCTTGTCAAAGCAGAATGGGACTGTGAAGTCCACAACTTTCCAAAATGAGATATCGGATGATAAAAAGAAGTCAGGTTTCTCTTGGCTGGAGGAGAGATACAAATTCGTCAATGATGGGTTTTCAGATCAGAAAGCAGCCAAGAATCGCGGTAACCAATATTTGGAGAAAGACAGGACTTGGGTTGATGAACATTATCGATCAGAGGAAAACGAATTTAGGAAGTTCAATGAGGTGGATGATGGAGCTGAGAGTGATTCAAGCTCTGATTTGTTCGAACTGCAAAACTGTGACTTGGGTATCTACTCAAATGGTCTGCCCGTGTATGAAACAACACATATGGATAGCATCAAAAGAGGAGCAGTTCCAATTTCAAATGGCACCCTATGAGAGACAGAATTATATTTTGTGCATTTCCCTTTGTTGAACGGTTATTAATTGATGATATTACTATAAGAAGCTGTGAGAAGAATATTATTGCCATATTGTCATGTCTTAGATCTTGCTTTCCAATTTTTTTCCCCCTTCCTGTTTCAATTCCTCTCTTTCTTTTCATGTCTGTATGTACAGTGTGGAATGTTTATTTGTCTTTCTTTTTCTCTCTTTCTTTCGTGTAAAGACCACCATAGTAGTGGCTTCCTTAGATTGTGCCATGATCAGTGATTTTCCACTAAATTGATGGAGAAACAAAGCATGCATTATCAACCCACGTGGACTATATCTTTTAGCCTTTTGACTTAGGACTTAGGAGTTTGGACATGGAGCAATAATTGATAAAAGCATAATCCTGCCCCCTTTTTACCTCTTGTGTTTTAGGAAAGCAAAGGAAATTGATTACCGGTGAAAATGGCCATTCATCCAAGGCATGTCCTGCAAGCATCAAATGATAGTAGCTATCCAAATAACAGTTTGTCTTGGAGCTTCATAACTAAGTTCAACCATGCAGTCTATTTTGTCATACAGTGCATCGATCTCTCTAGCTTAATCACATCAGGAAATTATAGATTAGAAAGAGTACTGAATTAGGTGCAAGGATTCTATCTGAATCCAAAGGAATTGGAATTTTGTAGCGTAATTAGGTTCTATTTATGTGATCTGGAAGGACCTTTTATCAAATATGGGATCAGGAATATATAATTGATCAGATCGCCATATGTTTGCATTACTAGCTACCATAATTTTAACTTATGGACATCAATGGTAATTAAGTTTATAACTCAACTGCTGTCATTCATCATGTTTTCTCTCTTCTTAAAAAAAAAAGAAGAAGAAAGAAAGAAAAACGTCTGTGCCTAGTTAAAGTAAGAGCTTGGTTTGAGCTAGCAGCTTGGGGAGGGAAAGAGTACACAGCTGTGCAGTACGGAACCAATAAATCCTCCCAAATTCGTGCTTTATATAAACTGAACTCGAATTTTTAGGAGATTGATAGATATAGGTTATATATTTCTGTCTAATCATCAAATGATCAGCAAGGAAAGGCATGTTTAGAGTGTTTCTATTAATTCTTTTTTGTAGCATTAGTGACAGAATCGAGACAAAACAAGCTAGGCCCATTTAAGATTACAAGATTAATTTAGTATAAACTGGTCTCAACTTTTAACGCTACATTGATTAAGGAAAGCAAAAGGGAAAAATGTCATGAGGTGATCGCGTATGTACTATATCGAGCATGCATGCCAAGGCGTTGTCGAAAAAAACAAATAAATAGAAGGGCATGCCAAGGGAATAGAGCGCAGATTTTAATTACTCATGATCTGCATTAAGATGCGAATTAACGGATAATCAAACAAACAGAGAAATTTATCATAAGAAAAAATACAGAGAAATTTCATGAGACTAAATTGATAAAGGGTATGTAGTTTATCAATTAAATCGAATCATATACTTATCGACAGCTATCTAGTTACTCATTAAATTGTTCTTTTTATTCAAGAGCAGATTGTCTTGCTGAGATAAAAATTTATTTATTTATTTATTTTTTAAGTGCTTATCGAGTTGAAAAGCGAGGGTGTGTGTTCATGCATGCGCGTCCGAATATATAGGGCACAAGCTTGGCACTAGAGTGTAGAGGATGATGATGAATACTAAGGATAGCCTTTAGAAAGAATGATGCAGAGGAATGATGTCTAGGAGGCACCAAAGGATTAAAGCTCATTAGAAGGCATTATATGCAGGAGTTAATGATGCGTTGAGCATTGATGGGCCAGGCCATGGTCATGCAAAGCAGGTCACTAGCTAGCTAGTGGATGGAGGGGCCGAGTACGTACGTGCGATTTTCCTAAAGGATCGACAAGTATATAGTAATTAATTACAAAGTTGATGCACACACAAATCAAGATCGATAAAGCTAACAGAAACTGCTCAGTTTTCTTGCGGACAATCAAATCTGTTATCCTTTATCGAAGTTCGGAGGGAAAACAGAGCTTGCTCTTAGAGGTACCGACTACTGGCTCTGATTATGATCTCGGTTTTAATTATACCTGAAATATGATATAGTGCGGTGATTTAACTTGATCTGTAGACGAACCAAGTTCCGAATGCCTACACCGTAGAATTAAAAAAGAGAAGAGAGGAGAGGAGAGGATATATATAGCTAGTGATAATATCCCTGAAGAAATATTGATCTACCATTTGCTGTGTGACGATGAAATTCAAGTCACACTTGTTAAGTATGATGTTTGGCCATTGGTATGATAAAAGCTACAGGACCACCAGATTATTTAGTGCACTGCAGAATCCAGTTATACATGAGATCAGCAGCAACTGATGGGTATAGATGCATCCTTTTGCATCAACATTCTATACAGAGAAAACCCTTTAGCCGCCAGGGACAAGCCGAAAAGCTTGACAGCAAAATTATCCTTCAACTTGTAAATGCCTTTTGAACATAACACCTGCAGCCATCAGAAACTGAAATGCTAGTCAGCATCATTTTGCACAAGTATCCCAGCAGCAAAGTACTCTTCAGAAGACGCTCCACAATTCAATGTCTCTTCACAAGACACCAATTGCATGTTCAGGCACTAGTTTTTTTAAGCATCGGCAAGCTGGGACTCTTCTTCTCTTTCAGGTTAAAAGATGTTTTCGATAAATTTACATTAATTATTTGATTTCTACATTGCCAAAGAAAAGTACCACTGCCATTATTTTCCACCGTCCATGTCCATGAACAGCATTCACGTATGTGCTGCATAGATGACCAGCGTAAGCCTCCTAACTCCTTTCGTCCTTTTAATGGAGAGGCTCGGTGATCACAGTTTCTAACCCAACTCGGGGGTCCTTGTTTTACAATAGAAGCCCGCCCTTGAATTGGGCTAGCCCGTTAAAAAGGGGCTTGCTTTTCCTTCTCTGCCACGCACGCTTGATGCCACAATTCGAAACATATCCAAAATGCTTTGATGTCAATGTCAATTCTTATGATTTGTAAGTACAAGCACGGATAGGGATAGTTGTCCATGACAGAGGGGGCTCAACGGTGGTGGTGGCGACATGTTTTTCCTTAAAAGCAGGTCCCCAGCTTTTTATCCCCTCGCGAAAGCTTTCAGACCTCGAGAGTGCATGCCGTTTAAGCCTTTAAGGGCACTTTGTTGCTTTAAACCCATTATTTCACAGAAAAAGCAACTGGATCCTGTTGTTGGGATCGGGTCAAATTTTGTTCTTTCAGTCCAACTCTGAAGTTTTCCCTGCAAACAGACCCTTGTTATGCACCCGGTGCAGTCTCATTCAGTGTTAATATGGTTCACAGCCATCTCATCAGACCCTTGAAAATTCAAAATTAAACAACACTTTTTTATATAGTATATATGGTTAAAAATAAATTAAAGTTAAAGTAGAATTAAAACATACAAACTCGGTTGTGTGAATTTTTATTTAGAATGAGAATTGGAATTGTTATTTATTTACAATTTCACAGTAAATGGTAGTTAATTAATTATGATTAATTAATTAATTTTTTTATAACACAATTGTACCATCAAAAATATTTTTATAGAACAAATCCAATAATATAATAAAAGATTACAAACAATGATTCAAGTGAATTCTTCATCTTTAAAGAATAAGTGTGGCCACTTAAATTATTATTGCTAATTTTTTATGACGGTGATAAATTTATCTTATTGAGATTTTCTTGATATTATCATAATATTAATATTGTAAAAAAAGTTTTGATATGCCTTTATAATTTTATATTTTAAAAAAAATTAAAAATATATTTTTTTAATATATATATTTTTTTTGTAGAAATTACTTCGAATTTGAGGTTGTTAAAAAAAGAAGAAGAAGAAGAAGAAGAAGAAAAAAAGATTGCTATTCTGAGAGAGGGAGAGAGAGGGAGAGATCGCTTTCATCGGTGCGCGCGCACACAGAGTATGAGGAGGATTTTGTCGGCACCCCATCTCTTGCTTTCACTGCCCCTCTGGCAGTATCTGCCCCTTTATCTCGCCATTAATTGTCTCC
>Ga0307517_10005480_pt1 | contig 19110 bp, 21 predicted proteins | sample 23_EM_MG_FD_194515 | JGI IMG/M metagenome (GOLD analysis project Ga0307517, IMG submission 194515) | Populus trichocarpa ectomycorrhiza microbial communities from riparian zone in the Pacific Northwest, United States - 23_EM | ecosystem: Host-associated > Plants > Roots > Unclassified | place... | reverse complement strand
CACTCAGCAAAATAATTTAAGAGACAAAATAGTAAACTGGCTTTTGCTGGCGCCGCTTTCGGCAGTTATCGGACTCGCAATAAAAATGTTACTTGGCAAATAGCACACTTCTCACGCTGCGCTTGTGGTTGTTCACCTTGCATTGTTACACAGTAAAGGACAATTACCTTAAGCTTAAACAGCTTCTGATTGCTTCTTTTCTACTTTTTTACATAATGGAAGTGTGTCTTTCTCTTGATGTATTATTTCCCTTGTATTAAATTGTGCCTCTTGGAAACCAAGAACCGAATTAAATAGGGCATGGCATAACCTTTCGCATGCAACGGTGTCTCCAGTGGCCTGGCACAAAGAAAGAAGTAGACTCTTTTTCTCGGCACTATCAGCTAATGTGACAGCTGCCTCAAATGCGTTTTTAACATTTTGCCACGCCCAAAGACTACTTTGATGAATTTTTGCTATATCACCAGGGAAAGTCTGTGCGGTTATTCTAAAGACATTCTCTAGCTTTTTACGTTGCTCGTTTTGGCTAATTCCGTATATAAATCCAATAATACCAACTAATGTTCCTAAACAGGTAATGATAAAACTTAGGGTGTTCATAATTTTTTAATTAAAGATACTAAACTTAATCTGATACCTTGTTCCAACGCGGTGCAAGGCAGTGTGTGAAAAGCTTCTTGTGCCTATGTTGATTATTAGGGGCAGCCAGGCTTATAGATATTAGTCGGTTAAATCGGAAAAAGGACTTGGAAATGAAATATATTCGATCTTAGGAAATTAAATAGACAAAAATGGAAGAAACAATAAATAATTATTTAGACAAGCATTTGCCTCATAGACTTAATTCACTATTGGCGATAGACCTTATTACTTACAGGCGTAGTACCAGTATTTCAGAGGAAATGAAAGTGAAATGCTATCAAGATTCCCTGATATTAGAACCTGCTTTTGAAATATCGATAGTTTTTGGACGAGCACTTCTTAATTTTCTTGGAATCGGATACCATTTTCAAAAAAATATCCTGAAAGAGCTTAAAAACATAAGACCCGACGACATTACTATACAAAAACTATATCCGGACAGACCCTTTTGTTCTTTAAAAGATGAGATAATAATTCAAAACAATACTGAACTTTGTACATTAATGAAAATTGCGGATAAATCTGTTGCTCATTTAACAACTATTGATTCGAACGAAAATGAGCATGAACAACTCGCGAAAGCACGTAAAGCTATTTATGAACTTGTTCTTAAGCACATTCCTGAAATTAAAAAGGAAAGAATATGGTGGCATGAACAAGTGAAGACCTAGGCAGTGCTCTAGAAGCTCGAGGAACACGTGTATCGTCCTCAAGTTAATTCAGCAGCTTATCAATCCTTTAAACTTGCGACAGGATGATTGATTATTAGTCAATAGTTCATTTTGCCATGAACGTTCTTAGTTCCGCTAATCTTTCTTTACTAAGTTTTGCAACTTCCGGTGGCGTATTAAAATTTCGGTATCTAGCCGTTCTGCAAGTATCATGCAACCATTTATATAAATCACCAGCCTCATCACCAATCTCAGCAAATACTAAATTTATTGTAGCTACGTGACGATTAGGCTTATTTTTTATATTATTGAAATGCCCGTTGTAGTAATTTTCAAAGCTTGAATAAGTTATTAACCCTATTTTTCTTGGGAAAACTTCATGTTGAACAAAATGGAGTGCTGAATAGAAAGCGGTAGTAACTACCCAATCAAGATACTTACCATCTTTAAACAAAAAATCACAAGCCTTTTCGTTGTGTTCAGCGTGCTTTTTTTTCAAATCAACCAATTGAATGAGTTTTTACAAAGCCTTCTGATGCTAGGCATTCTGAATCTAATGCACCATTATCATAAGCTATTGAAAAGGCAACCCTATAATTATCTGATCGACTGGTCTTTTCGATGTTATGTGTATAGGTGTAAATTTTTAATAACTCTTTATTTGTAAAATCTTCAACAGGAACTGAGAATAATACAGTCTGTGAACTTGGAGTTTCTAATTTGATGTGAGCTGTTTTTGGATGCAAGTTCAAAGCGTTAAATTGCTTAATTACCTCACTAATGTAAGTAAGCGTTGTAATAACATTTGCTTTAACTCTTGCTTGAAATTTTTCCTTGTCATCTATACCGCGCGCATCCCACCCCTCCTCATAAAATTTCAACATATCTTTAACATATGTATCGGAGTTTTTTAGGGTATTTTCTAAATCTTCCACCACTATTGTTTTTGAATTTGTTTCCACTTATGTATAGATAATATTATGATCAGGTTGGCAGGCAATTAATGGTTAAACGGATAACTTAATCAATTGTTACGCAATAGTATAAACAATAATTGATAATAAATAATAAAAGGAGTCAAAGATAAAAAATATTATTTACTATTAAACATCAATTTAAGAATTGATTATCAATAACTTGAATTTCCCGCCAAGTTTAGCGTCGACACTGGAATTGGCGACCACCCGTCATGCTAACTCAAAGCATTGCTGGGCACGGCCTTGCGCTCAACCTTCGAATACTTCACGTTGACACCCCTTTTTGACTGGCTCTCTTACATCAATATCCAACCTCTTTAACGCCCTGAAAACAGTTGTAGTGGATACATTAATTTTGGCTGCTATCTGGCGGATGCTGAGGCCCTGTTGGTTCAGTTCGGCTATGCGGGCCTCGTTAGCTTTGCGGTGCTGCTCGGTATAACTGGCCAGATGGGCGGCTTCGTAGTCGTGCCCGGCAAATTCGAACTGCAAAAAATTATAATGCTTTACAATATTGCACAGGCATACCTTTTCGGCACCATAAGTTTCGCCGATGCTGCGCTGTTTTATCTGTTTTACATAGCGCTGCCCGGGTACAGACTGACTTTTGCCAATGGCAAAAGCACTGTCGCAAAAGTTGATGAGCATTTTACTGCCCTGCAAGTCGTTTTGGGTAATTGGCTTCAGTGGGTTACGTTTGGGGGTATGTGCCAGCACCAATATGGACAATCGGTACCTGCTTTTGAGCGATTGCAAGCTGTTGATGAGGTTTAATGCGCCGGTGATAGCATGTGTGTCGTAACGCAGACAAGTGAGGTTATCAATAATAAGCACTTTGGCTTTGGTATTGATAATAGCATTTTCGAGCTCGTTACTAATATATTCCTGGAAAGTGCTGAACTTGCGGGCCCTGTTTGACGATGGATTGGACACCGCCCGTAAAAAATTGGGGTTAAATTTGTATTCGCCATAACCGGGTTGATGGTACCGGTTTTGAAACTGCTTATCGGTGAGCTCAAAATCAAAATACAATACAGTTGCAGGCGCGGCCTGTATTTCAAACCTGCTTACGGGCTCGCCCCTGCTGATGCTATCGCCAATTTGTACGGCCAGTATGGATTTGCCCGCATTGGTATCGGCAAACAGGATGCACAGCTCTTCTTCGAACCAAAACCTGTCGAACAGCATTTTGGCAGCCGGCGTTTTACCTGCTGTTTGCAGCCAGGTACCCGCCGGTTTAATGATAAAAGCGCTGTCCTTGTCGTCATCGAAGGCCTCATAAGCATTTGGTGTTTTGACTGGGTTTTTGCGCACCATATCGCGGATCATTTCGATTTCGCGCGGGCGGACGTTGTGGTAAATATCGGGCATAATTTAATTGTTGGCGGGAATGCTGCTTGAAGAGTTGACTCACCCGGTCTACTCCGCCTAAAGGCGGATGGACCACTCTCTCTGCTGCCATAGGCGGCAAGAGGGTTGATTTAAGTATTTAAAGTTTTACCCACTCTGTCTACGCTGCGCTGGACATCTCTCCCTAAGTGTAGGGACAGAACTACTATTTATATTTTACTAAGGCTTGCCTATATTTTATTCAATCAAAATTTAAAGAGGCTCTGAAAATCCCCGGGCATATACAAATTTACTACATCGGGTTGAACAAAGTGGTGACGGTGTTTTGCCACCATATTGATAGTTAAATAAATTAACTATTGTGGTGTTTCACATCGTTCCAGGTGTTACACCTGTTCCATGGAACACCAAATATTAACCGATCAAATATTCAACCCAATCAACTCAATCAACCAAATAATCTATCTTTGCACCAAATATGATCATCCATCAATTTTACGATAAAGGGTTAGCCCACGCGTCCTACGCATTGATCAGGTTAGGGAAAATGATCGTTATTGATCCTGCACGCGACCCGCAACCTTATTATGATTTTGCCGCGTTGAATAATGCTGATATAGTTGGCGTTATCGAAACACATCCACATGCCGATTTTGTAAGCTCGCACCTGGAGATACATCAAACAACCGGGGCCATTATCTATGTCAGTAAATTGCTGGGCGCCGAATATCCGCATGAAAGTTTTGATGATGGTGATGTGATCCAATTGGCCGATATAAAACTTAAAGCGCTTAATACTCCCGGGCATTCGCCGGATTCAATCTGTATTTTGGTTCAGGATGAGAACGGAAATGATAAAGCAATATTCACTGGTGATACCTTATTTGTAGGTGATGTGGGTCGACCCGATCTGCGCGAAAATGTGGGTAACATCACTGCCGCAAAAGAAAAATTGGCCCGCCAGATGTACCACTCCACCCGCGAAAAGCTGATGGGATTACCGCATAATGTAACCGTTTACCCTGCACACGGCCCCGGATCTTTATGCGGAAAAAATCTGAGTCCGGACCTGCAAAGTACCATAGGCCGTGAGTTGCGCGAGAACTATGCTTTGCAATTAATGGATGAACTGAAATTTGTCAATACCCTTGTAGCTGATCAGCCATTTATACCAAAATATTTTGGCCACGATGTAGACACCAATAAGAAAGGCGCTGAGCCGTTTGCTAAAAGCGTTGCTTCTGTACCCAGGATCGACAGGGATTCCCCACTTAAAGAAGATGCTTTGATCGTAGATACACGCCCGAAAGATCAGTTCAAAAAAGGACATGTGAAAGGCGCAATGAACATACAGGATGGGGGTAAATTTGAAACCTGGCTGGGTTCTATCATTGGGCCCGACGAACCTTTTTACCTGGTAGCAGAGAATGAAGCGGCTATGGATACACTGATAAAAAAAGCAGCCAAAATTGGCTACGAAAAGAATATAAAAGGCGCGCTATTAAACCCAACCAATGCGCTTGAAACACTCCCCGACCTGGAAGATTTTACCCCCGAAAACTTTCAGCCTGAAAAATATACGATAGTAGACGTCAGGAATTGGGGCGAGATCAATGTCGGCAAGATATTTCCGCATGCTATTGCGATCCCTTTACCCGAACTACGGGAATGGGTGAATGAAATTCCTGTTCACAGACCCATCGTTGTGCATTGCGCCGCTGGGTACCGTTCAGCTGCTGCTACCAGTATTATTGCCGGCAAGATAACTTCGGTCCCGGTATATGATTTGGGGGAGGCTGTTGTTGAGGTCGGAAGTCAGAAGTCAGAAGCAGGGGAATAAATCAAATCACAAAATCCGAAATCATGCTTGAACTCGTCACCACTGCCGATGGCTCCAAAACGATTTACAATAGCGAGGTTGGCGAGAACTATCATTCCACGCACGGTGCTTTGCAGGAAAGCAGGCATGTTTTCTTAAACTCAGGGCTGAAATATTTTTTAGAGCTTAATACAACTTCAGAAATATCGGTTCTGGAAGTAGGGTTTGGCACCGGACTTAATTTTCTGTTGAGTGCTGATTATTGCACTGAAAATCAAATCCAACTCGATTATGCAGGAATAGAGGCTTATCCGCTAACAGAGGAAATGATCAGTCAGACAGGATATGATCAATATCTCTCACCCTCTATCTGGAGCAATTTTTTAAACCATTACCCTAATGCTTTATCCGGAACTGCTCAAATCACGCCTTATTCCCAGTTGCAAATTGCACACTGCGAACTCTTAAATTTCAATAGCAATCAGCAATACGATGTGATCTATTTTGACGCCTTCGCTTCTACACGTCAACCTGAAATGTGGAACGAAGAAGCGATCACCCATACTGTCCGGTTTCTAAAACCAAGCGGCGTGTTTGTTACTTATGCCATTACAGGCAATTTAAAACGCATGCTCAAAAGCCTTGGATTGAAAGTTGAAAAAGCACCTGGGGCACCCGGTAAGCGGGAAATGCTCAGGGCAGTTAAACTCTAAAATTTAAAGCCAACATTAAATTTCATCGTAAACCCGTTCGAGGTCGGCAATTCGCGGACGGCAAACTCATTAAAGGCAGGGGTGCTACGGGCGGCATAAATGATCGGTCCGCCGCATAAAGTAAACGAGAACCGGGATGTTGCAGGCGCAAAGTTTAGCGAAGGGCCAACCAGCAAACGGGCGCCGCCCTCGGCTTCATCGGTTTCCCAAAAACCTTCCAGGTCTTGTCCAATGGCTTCAATCCCTCCAAAAAGAGACCCGCTTATTTGCCGGTGAACCCCTATGCTGCTGATAATATCCAACCCGTCACGGTCCTTATCAAATGCTTTTTCAAAACGCACATTGGCGCCCAATCTCCAGTTAATACTTTCATACGCAGCAGTTACACGGCTCAAAGCCACCTTATCATTATTAAACTCCCTCCTGAAACCCAAACCGGCGCCCAACCTGAAACCGGAAGGCAAATTTCCGCCAATAAAATCCCGCAAGGCCTCAACCTGTTGTAAGCTTTTTATATCTCCATTATTGCCAAAGCCAATACCCATTGAAGCCAAAAAAGTAAATTTCGCGCCCAAATAACCTTTCACACCAATATTCTGATCTATCCCATCATAGCCTAAAGGTGTAACTGTACGTTCGCCGTAACCACCATTATAATTCAAACTCCAGCTGCGCGCCGTCGGGTTAAGGGTATTGATGGTAAATAGAAACGGTTGTGGCTGGGCCATTGCTGGTGTTGACTGCTGCGCATTAAATGTTTGTGCATTAGCTAAAAAAGGCAGAACAAGGCCCATAAAAACTAAAAGGTAGAAACTCCTGATCATACGTAAAGCGATTTATTATTAAAATTACGACTAATTAACGCACTTTAAATTAATTCAACATTAACAATTTATAAACCCTGCACCATGCTTACTTACATGTGTGAATAACCAAAAATCTGCACATTTACCCATCTGCACATCCGCACATTAACTACATTTGCATATCTGCACATTCGCACATTAAGAACATGCCAATCACCGCACCCATAACTGCAAATACGCCGTCTGCCGCATTTGAACGCCTGCTGACAATAATGGATGACCTGCGCTTAAATTGCCCCTGGGACAAAAAACAAACCCTCGAAAGCCTGAGACACCTTACTATTGAAGAAGTATATGAGCTTTCGGATTCGATATTAGATGGCGATATGCCCGAAATAAAAAAGGAATTGGGCGACATCATGCTTCACCTCGTATTTTATGCACGTATCGCATCCGAAACCAATGATTTTAATATTACCGATGTACTAAACAGTATTTGTGATAAACTGATCAACCGCCATCCGCATATTTACAGCGATGTAAAAGTGAATGATGAGGCTGATGTAAAACGCAACTGGGAGCAGATCAAATTAAAAGAGGGCAATAAATCTGTTTTAGGAGGTGTACCTACCTCGTTGCCTGCACTGGTAAAAGCATCACGCATACAGGAAAAGGCACGCGGCGTAGGCTTTGATTGGGAAGAAAAGGGCCAGGTGTGGGCAAAAGTAGAGGAAGAGATGCAGGAGTTTAAGAATGAATTTAATGCGGAGGACGAAAGTAAAATTGACCATGAAAAGGCGGAGAGTGAATTTGGGGACCTACTTTTCTCCCTCATCAACTATGCCCGTTTTATAAATATCAACCCGGAAGATGCACTTGAAAAAACTAACCGCAAGTTTATAAAACGCTTCCAATACCTTGAAAATAAAGCAAAAGAGACCGGCAGGGATTTACATGATATGAGCCTGGCTGAAATGGATGTGTTTTGGGACGAAGCAAAGAAATTGTAAAATAAGCTTTAGGGTGTAGCGTTTATATATTAAATTACGTATCCCTAAAAAACTTTCACTTAAAATGAAACATAAACTACTTTACTTATTGCTTTTTTTGGCGGTTGTAGCGGCCGGATGTTTAAAAACTCAAAAGGCAGCCGACCCCGTGCCAACACCTTCAGGAACTTTTGCAGGCGAATTCAAAGTCTTTCACAGGCATACCGACAAGGTTCCTTTCGATAGCACAAAAACAACGCTCACCGTAAAACTAACAACACCAGATTATACTTATACAGTTACGGGCGATACCTCAACCCTGCATGCCGGTAGTTACGGCACCTATGGCGGCAACGCCACAGCAATGCTTTTTACCGATAAAACTTACTCCGCTTCGGCCCCTTTTACAAAATGGCACTTAAGTGGTGTTTATAACTATACCTACGACGGGACAAACCTGACAATATATTATGCCAGCTCAGATACCCTTGTTATTGGCTATGCCTTAAAAAAGCAATTGTAAAGCTAATTTGAAATGGATTTAGTGCCGGCATCTGTTGCCGGCTTTTTTATTTTGCACGAAGGCGCAAAAAAAATCACACCAATTGTAGCGATATTGGTATTTGTATCGTAACTACTACGAACAATCAAATTAATTAAGTTATAGGTTGAATAATAACATTTAATGCATCCACCCCAACGTATTGCCGAAGACGAACTAATAAGGCAATGCAAAGCAGGCAGCTTAAAATACCAGGAACTGCTTTATAAGCAATTCTATGGCTACGCCATGGGTATTGGTTTACGCTATAGTCCGAACCGGGATGATGCAATGGAAATTGTGAACGACGCTTTTATAAAGGCGTTTAATTCAATGGGAAATTACGATATCACTAAACCTTTTAAAGCCTGGTTGCGAACTATAATCGTGAATACTGCAATTGACCGGCGTCGCAAGGATTTAAAACTCCAGTTAAATATCGAGTTAGATAATGCGGGGCCGATCATTAGCCATGTAAGTGCCATAGATCATTTGAACGTACAGGATATTTTAAGCATGATGAAGGAGCTTCCCACTATTCAACTCACAATATTCAACTTATATGAAATAGACGGATACAACCATGATGAAATTGCCGGAATGCTGAATATCCCTGCAAGCTCATCAAGAGTTTATTTGAGCCGGGCAAAAGAGAAATTGAGAAAATTAATTAAAACGGAAACACAAAACCATGGATGACCAGTTGGATAACGACTTAAGAAACCGCATCAGGGAAGTGTTCGAAAATTATGATGACGAACACGCCGATGAAGGCTGGCTGCTACTCAGGGAGAAATATCCTGAGAAGGCCAAACGCCGTCCTATTGCATGGCTTTGGTGGGGCTCAGTAGCTGCGGCATTGGTACTGTTATTCCTGGGTATCCTGTGGTATAATTATACGCCTAAAAAAGAAAATCAGTTTACAGGTAATAAACAGCATCCTGCTCATTTGACACAAAAACCTGCAGAATCAAAAAAGGATAACAATAAGAGTATTGATGAGAGTGACAAGAAAGCAGATAGTGTGCTCAACAACCTGCAAAAGGAAGCTATTGCTAAGAATAAAGTATCTTCAGATCATTTACATAAAAATACTGCCGATAAAACAAATCATTCGAACTCAAATCCTGTAGCCTTAAATAAGGCTACCAATGAAAATATCATCCATATCCCTCCTGCCGACAATGGGCTCATTGCGAATAATAATAATAATAATCCGGGGAAAGATGCTGCTGCGGTAAATGCGATCAAAACACAAGCAAAGCCGTCCATTGAAGCAAACAAAATGGACAATACTGCAGCAAAAGTCGACTCGGGGAATAATGCTAGTGTTAAATCGATGGCGGTTGTAACTCAACCTGGTATCAATATGCATGACCAGGCTAAAAAGCCCAATAAAACACTTTTTGCAAATGATGAAACCCCTAAAAACAAGAAGCCGGAAAAATCAGAGTTTACAGACAGGGCTGTGCGTTTTGGAGTATATGCAACCTCATACGTAAACTATGCAAAAGGGAGCAACAACCAGATGAACCTTGGTGCGGGCATTAGTTCGGATATTAGATTGAGCAGAAAACTCAATCTGTCCACAGGAGTATCGATTGCTCAAAACACATTAAGTTTTGGCAGCCAGCTACCATCTAACACTGCAAAATTAAATGCTGCAACTTCATCGATTGCTTCTGCTGACAATCAATTGGCATTTGCCGCGGCTACACCGGCTTTGAAAAATTACAATGCTAACCTGGTAGGCTTAGACGTCCCTATCAACCTGAAATACCAGTTTAATCCTGAGAAAAACGCAGCATTTGTTTCGCTCGGCGTGAGCTCCGGTACGTTTATAAATGAGACCTATACATCTACCTATAATTTAGTAACGCCTTTTGCTTCCAATCTTTCACAAACAGCCGATCAGTCGCTGCATCAAAGCTTCAGCAGCTTTTATTTTGCAAAAACGTTAAATTTTTCATTCGGTACAGGGTATAGAATCGGTGGCAATGACCTGATTATTGAGCCATTCCTGAAATACCCTATTGAAGGCCTTGGTTCACAGCAGATCAAGTTTGGTTCGGGCGGGCTAAACTTAAAATTTAGCCTACAAACGAAGAGAAAATAAAGACTAAGACACGATTATAGGATTTGAATGATTTTTAGGATTAAACTGTTTATAAATCTTATATAATCTCTAAAATCTTATAATCGTGTACTATTTGAACCGGATAGCCTTTACCGGGGTTATCCTGGTTACCAGTGTGGAGGGTATAATAAGAACCAGCAGGCAAATTACAAGGGTGCCTAAATTGAGTAGGATCATATCGGTCCAATGTACCTCTATCGGCACAAACGTCATGTAGTAGGATGCTTCATCCAGCTTGAAGAAATGCGTGCCGGACTGAAAAAAGCTTATTCCCAGTCCGAATATATTGCCCAGGATCAATCCGATACCAATAAGATAGGACGCATTGTACAGGAAGATTTTCTGGATAGTCCAGTTTCCTGCACCCATCGCTTTAAACATACCGATCATGGAGGTACGCTCCAATATGATAATAAGCAGCGCCGAGATCATATTGATAGTCGCCACGATCAGCATCAGTATGAGCATTACCTGCGCATTCACGTCCAGCAGTTTTAGCCATTCAAAAATGGTTGGGTATGAATCGCTGACCGTATATGATTTTAGCTTCAACGGCATTTTATCACTCAAAAAATCATTGGCTTCATCAAGGCGGTCAAAGTTTGATACCCTTAATTCATACCCCCCTATCTCATCCGGGTTCCAATTGTTGAGCTTTACCAATAGCGATAGATCGCCTACAACAAAAGTCTTGTCAATATCCTCCACGCCAACATCAAAAATACCGGTGATATAGAAGGACCGCTTTTTTAAAGGCTCCTGCACAAAGTACATCAGGAATTTATCACCCACTTTTAACTTAAGGCGGCTTGCAGTTGAGCTCGATATCATGATCTGCTTTTGTGCCTCAACAGTATCTGTAAAATCGATCACTTTACCTGCAACAAGTATCTTCTTAAAAAAGGTCCAGTCGTAATTTTTGTTTACCCCCTTCATAACTACGCCTTCTATCTCCGTGCGGGTTTTGATGATACCCGGCTTGGTTGCAATAGGCATTATGTGTGTAAATAAAGGATTTGTTTGTACTTTTTTAATAAAGTCTTTATCAATATTAAAAGGCGAGTTCTGATCAGAGTAATTGTTATCAAATTTCTGAACCAGGATGTCTCCGGCAAATCCCCTGATCTTCTGTTTAATCTCTGATTTGAATCCCCTTATCACCGCTATTGATAAGATCATCACCCCTAAACCCAGCATGATACCCACGACAGCTATTCGCACAATTAGCTTCGAAAAGGTCCGGTTTGATTGGAACGAAATACGTGAAGATATAAATGAGGCGAAACTCAATGCAGAATGATTTTTGTACTTTAGCAAATATGCAGATTTCGGGTGAATTGAGCTGACATTTATCCGTATTTATGTGTTATATTTTGGTAAAAGATCTATCAATGAAAAAGCTATTACTATTTGCACTGCTATTTAAAATAGGTTTGCCTGTAACTATCTTCGGGCAAGAGCCACTGCGCACGGGCGCCGACAGGACTGAACTCTATGTAAGCTATCTGAAGAATAAAAACGTCGGCATGGTGATTAACCAAACCTCAGTAATTGGCAAGAACGAGGTATCCAGCGTTGACAGCTTAGTAAAATTGGGGGTTCGTGTTAAAAAAATATTTGGTCCTGAACATGGTTTCAGGGGCACAGCCAGTAACGGGGCATCTGTTGATGATAGTGTCGACCCTAAAACAGGGATACCCGCTATTTCACTATACGGCAAACATTACAAACCCACACCTGCAGATCTTAAAGGCCTCGACCTGGTGGTATTTGACATACAGGATGTAGGTGCCCGTTTTTATACCTACCTCTCTACTTTGCACTATGTAATGGAAGCCTGCGCCGAAAATCATATCGAACTAATGATACTTGACCGGCCTAATCCGAATGGCTTTTATGTTGACGGCCCCATGCTGGATACTACTTACCGTTCATTTGTCGGGCTTGACCCTTTGCCCATTGTTCATGGATTAACATTAGCTGAATATGCACAAATGATCAATGGCGAGGGCTGGCTAAAAGATCACGTTAAATGTAAATTGAAAATAATTAAAGTATCTGGCTACAATCATGATACGCCTTATAAGCTGCCCATCAATCCTTCTCCTAATTTAAATACCCAACAATCAATTTTACTTTACCCAAGCGTTTGTTTGTTTGAAGGTACTACGTTCAGTTTAGGCAGGGGCACGCTTGTTCCATTCCAGATACTGGGGCACCCCTTGTTGAAGGGACAATACAGGTTTGCTTTTACGCCGATCAGCGTACCCGGAATGAGTGAAGATCCGCCGCAAAAAGATAAGCTTTGCTTTGGCCTTGATTTAAGGGGATATGACGTGAACCAATTCAGAATTAGCAAAAAAATCGATATATTGTGGCTGATAAAATTATACAGTGTATTTCCGGATAAGGAGCATTTTTTCAATGCTTATTTTGCCAAACTGGCAGGAACAGATCAATTGAGAAAACAAATTGAATCCGGAAAAACTGAAGGCGAGATACGAAAAAGCTGGGAGCCGGAATTGAGCAGGTATAAAGAGATGCGAAAGAAGTATCTACTCTACAATTAACAAAGAAAATACAGTTTACCATAGTTTAGCACTTTATACTGCTTATGAGAATCGTTTTTATGGGTACACCCGAGTTTGCTGTGGCATCGCTGGATGCCCTGATTCAATCGGGAAGTGATATTGTTGGTGTAGTTACCGCGCCTGATAAACCCGCAGGCCGCGGACAGAAGGTGAGCGAAAGTGCCGTTAAACAATATGCTGTAGCCAATGGCCTAAAAGTACTTCAGCCTGAAAAATTGAAGGACGAAAAATTTCTTGAAGAGCTACGGGCTCTACATGCTGATTTGCAGGTAGTAGTTGCTTTCCGCATGCTGCCTGAAGTGGTATGGCATATGCCGCCGATAGGTACCATCAACCTGCATGCTTCTCTATTGCCGCAATACCGTGGGGCCGCCCCGATTAACTGGGTACTGATAAATGGCGAAAAAGAAAGCGGCGTAACTACTTTCTTTTTAAAGCATGAGATAGATACCGGGCACATATTGTTTACCGAAAAGATCACGCTTACCGGCCACGAAACAGCAGGCGAACTGCACGACAGATTGATGGATAAAGGTGCAGGCCTAATAGTTAAAACTGTAAAAGCTATTGAAAGCGGCCGTTATACCGAAAACCCACAGGAACATCTGACGGTTGGAGTCGAACTGAAACATGCACCCAAAATATTTAAGGAAGATTGTAATATCAACTGGGATCAGTCTGCTGAAAAAGTCTACAATTTCATAAGAGGACTCAGCCCGTATCCCACAGCATATACCACGCTAAACGACAAAATATTAAAAGTATTCGGCGCCGAATATGAATTAGCAGAAACCGGAGACCAACCCGGTGAGTTTTTTTCTGATAACAGGACATTTTTAAAAGTATCAGCCACTGATGGTTTTATACATTTAACCGATGTACAGATGGAAGGAAAAAAAAGGATGGGCATCCAGGAGTTTTTGAGGGGGGTGAGATTGTAGCTTCAGTCCACATCAATTTAACGTCATAAATCAATAATTTCCTGTCTGCAAATCAATTAAAATCTATTTTTGCGCGATGATGACAAACGGGCAATCCGCAAGAATAGCAAAGTTAAGAGCCGACATAGAACCACTTCGCCAGCAACTCATTGGGCACGATCTTTACAAAAACATCCGCACTATAGATGATCTGCATATTTTTATGGAGCACCATGTATTTGCCGTATGGGATTTCATGTCGCTGCTTAAATCATTACAGCAAACACTTACCTCTACCAATGTGCCCTGGATGCCTGTTGGCAATGCCAATACCCGGTACCTGATCAATGAAATCGTTTTGGGTGAAGAAAGCGACGTTGATGCCAACGGAAATCGCATTAGTCATTTTGAACTATATAAACAAGCGATGCTGGAAGCCGGATGTGCGGATAACGGCATCAACAACCTTTTTGCCGAACTTATTGGTGGAAAGAATATTGATGAAGCGCTCATCATTGCGGAGATTCCACAAGCCGCCCGTAAGTTTGTACAGCATACTTTTGACGTAATAGATACCCGCAAAGATTATCTGTGTGCCGCAGTATTCACTTTCGGGCGCGAGGACCTGATACCCGGCATGTTTATCAGCATGGTAAAGGAGATCAGCCAACAGCTTCCTGGCAAGGTGGATACCCTTTTATATTATCTTGAGCGGCATATTGAAGTTGATGGTGAACATCATTCACAACTTGCCTATCAGATGACTGCTGAATTATGCGGCAACGATGATGCTAAATGGATGCAAGCTACTGACGCAGTAAAAGAATCTTTATCAGAGCGCATTGCGTTGTGGGATGGTATATTAGAAACCATCAAAAGCGCAACTGTCGCATAATTCGTCGTTCCTACTTTTTCAGGGTTGCTTTGGCTTCGTATTTCCCGGCCAATTTTTTTGTCTGTGTATTTAAATTTCCAGACTCACTAGCAATTGCTTCCACGCTTTTACCATCTGCAAGATGCTTATCCTGGTAATCTTCTATCACCGGAAGGGTAGCAGCCAATTGTAATGTCAGATAATAATTTGATGTGCTTGTATCTTCATTGTGCATTTTATTAATCAGCGAGGTGTATTTTGATATTTTATCAGCATATTTCTTTTGGCTGTTAACTAATAATGCGCGTAGTCTTTGTTTGATTACTGTATCCTTTATCCTGTCCAAAGTTTCAAATGCCGAACGATAATAATTATTAGATTTTGAATCGTAGTTATTAAAAGCCTGGAGACTATCCTCACGGCCCTCATTAAAATGTTTCCTCTGATCTTCCAGTGCTTTCAGGTCAGCATTCTTTTCAACCAGGTCTGAGTAAATAGACCCCAGTAGATCATCAGGCGTACGTTTTGACAAAATACTTACTTCTTTACTATCGTCTTGCAAAGGTTTAGGTGTTTCGGGTTGTTTAGCCGGAGAATGTATCGAGGGGCTTCTATTGCAGGAAAAGCAAATTGCAAATAATACAAGGGCAGATGATATTGTTATCAGTTTCATGATTGGTATAGGTTTTATCTCATAAATATATACAAGAAAACCTTACAAACTAAACCGTTTTATTATATACTACTATAATTTGTTCAGCTCCACCATCAACCCTTTGCTTAATTGGTTAAAATAGCGTTTTACACCGTAACCCATCACCCATTGTATGCCATTGGTGGCATTGGTCAAAAAAACCTCGTCAGCTTCGTATAGTATGTCGGGGTTGATCTGCGCCTCGGTAAATGGAATATTGCTTTGCTTAGCCAGTTTGATCACGATCTGCCGCATTATCCCTTCCACACAGCCTTCGCTTAATGCCGGTGTATACAAATGGCTTTTGTACCAGACAAATATGTTCGAGCTTCCGGCCTCGCACAAAAAACCATTTTGATTGAGCAGAAAAGTGTCATCCAGTCGATTTTGGGTTTTAAATATTCCGGCCAGCACGTAGATCAGGGAATTGCAGGTTTTAATGTTCGACAGAAAATTAGTCGGCTTGGTTACTTCAGTAAAAATATCCATGATCAGGCCCTTGTCATTCAAAAAGTAACGCGGCTCATCCATTGGCTGCAATTCCAGGCAATAACCCATCTTATTTTGTGTAGGTGCATATAAACCCTCCGCATCTCGGTAAACAGTCAAACGCAGGCGGCCATGTTTAATTTTATTGCGGGTGGCCAATTGCTCCACCTTTTCTTTTAAAAACCAGGTATCCATCTGCGAATAACCATCAATTTTTAAAGCCTTCATTCCACGTTGCAGGCGATCGGCGTGCAGGTCGGCAAATTTCAACTGCCCTTTCATTAGCCGCATGCTCTCGAACAAACCATCACCGTACCTGAAGCCACGGTTAGCCGTTGTCAGCAAACGAGTGTCAGCCGGGAGCAATTCGCCATTAAAATTGATAAACAGGGGCATCATACTTAGACTTCTAGACGTGAGATTTGAGAATTAAATTCCGTAATACATAATTACCTTTTTCTATCTGTTTTGTTCTCATATCTCCAATCTAAATACTCACATCTGTATTAGAATATTTACGCCATTTTTGTAAAACCGCTTCAAAGTCCGGTGGTAAAGGCGCTTCAAAATGAATATATTTTTTTGTGCTCGGGTGGGTAAAGCCCAATGTTTGCGCATGCAGCGCCTGGCGTGGCATCAGCTCAAAACAATTCTCAACAAACTGCTTGTATTTACTAAAAACAGTACCCTTTAATATTTTATCACCACCGTAAGTTGCATCATTGAACAAAGGGTGACCGATATGTTTCATATGCGCCCTTATCTGGTGCGTACGGCCCGTCTCCAACTGGCATTCTATCAGCGTCACATAGGTTAATCGTTCTAAAACTTTATAATGTGTTACAGACCATTTCCCTTTCTCCGGATCATCATAAATGGCCATTACACGCCTGTCGTTTACGCTCCGGCCTATGTAGCCTGTTACTGTTCCGTCCTTTTCAATATCACCCCAAACCAGTGCGGTATACTTCCTTGTTATGGTATGATCAAAAAACTGGCGCGCCAGGTAGGTCATCGAACGCTCGTTCTTACTGATAAGTAGTAATCCTGAAGTATCTTTGTCTATCCGGTGCACTAATCCCGGCCGGCCGTCATTACCAGGCAGTGTGGGCAATTGCTGAAAATGAAATACTAATCCGTTCACCAGGGTCCCTGTATAATTATTATAACCAGGATGTACCACCATGCCCGGCTCTTTATTCACAACCAATACATCATCATCCTCATAAACAATATTCAGGGGCAAATCTTCAGGATACACTTCTGTATCGCGTGGCGGATGCGGCAGTACTACCGAGATCACATCCAGCGGTTTTACCTTATAACTGGCCTTTATCGCTTTGTCATTTACCAAAACATTCCCTTGTTCAATAGCGTTTTGGATACGGTTGCGGGAGGCATTCTCAATTCGGTGCATCAAAAATTTATCGATACGCAGTAAGGATTGCCCTTTATCAACCATTATCCGGAGATGTTCGTATAAATCCTGTTCTTCCTGCTCTAATAGCTCGTTATCGGTTATCATTGCAGCAAAAGTACTCGTTTTTTTATACTATTGTTTATTGATAAATATGCTACAATCTAAAATCATGAAAAGAATTACGCCCCTATTAATTGTTATTATTATCCTGTTTACTGCTTTCACATCATCTGCCCAAAGTGTTTTTTCGGATCTGATAAAATCCGGTCCCGGGGATGCCACTAAGTTATTAAATGCTTACGCTCAACCTCTTTTTAAAGGTTTCGGCAACGGCATGAACAGCAACTGGAACAATACAGCTAAAACAAAAAAATTGCTTCATTTTGATCTGCGCATCAGCGCAACGGGAGCGCTTGTTCCATCTTCGGATAAATCGTTCGACGTAACAAAGATTGGTTTATCTGATCACGTCGGGCCAAAAGATCCTACCCAAACCATTACGCCTACATTTGCGGGTAACAAAAATGGGACTCCTCCCACATTAAATTTTTATGATGACAGCCATCAGAAAGTCAGTGAATTTCAGATGCCATCGGGTAAGTTTTCCATTATACCCTCACCACAGGTGCAGTTAACCATCGGCTTACCTAAAAACACCGATATAACTGTAAGGGGTATACCGCAAGTTAATTTCGGAAGCGATGTAGGGTCAGTTTCAATGATCGGTATTGGGATAAAGCATAATATTATACAGGATTTTGTCGGTAAAAAAGCTGATAGAATAATACCATTTGACCTGGCCGTCGCATTAGCATACAGCAGGCTTAATATGAGTGTTCCACTGGATGTACAGCCCGATGAAGGCGCACAGCCTGAAAATGCGCAACAATCAACCGATTTTAGTAACCAGCATTTTGAGGGGCACTTCAATAGTTTTCTGGCACAGGCCATTATCTCAAAAAAACTGGTGTTCTTCACCCCTTTTCTGGCTGTAGGTTATAGTACCGCCAATGCGAATGTAGCTGCAGTTGGAAATTATCCAATCACGACGGGTGCTACGCTTCTTGCTCAACCCACTTATACCACATTTCACAATCCTATCAGCATTAAAGAAAATACTGTTAGCGGTATGCGTGCTGATCTTGGCTTCCAGTTAGACCTGGCCGTTTTTCGCCTGTATGCTTCGTACAGCCTGGCAAAATACCAGTCGGTTAGCGCGGGTATCGGATTTGGTTTCTAAATTTGTTGAATGAATATCGATTTTGAGATCTTTAGCCCTGTCCATCAAATTCAGGATAAATTATTTGATGAACAGGGCTTAAAGGTTTTCATTAAGCGCGATGACCTTATCCATCCCATCATATCAGGAAACAAATGGCGGAAACTAAAATACCTGTTAAAGCAAGCCCAAACAGAAAATAAAACCCACTTAGTAACATTTGGCGGTGCATATTCCAATCATTTGCTGGCAACAGCC
>Ga0307517_10005479_pt1 | contig 19115 bp, 19 predicted proteins | sample 23_EM_MG_FD_194515 | JGI IMG/M metagenome (GOLD analysis project Ga0307517, IMG submission 194515) | Populus trichocarpa ectomycorrhiza microbial communities from riparian zone in the Pacific Northwest, United States - 23_EM | ecosystem: Host-associated > Plants > Roots > Unclassified | place... | reverse complement strand
GGGAAGCCTCTTCTATTGGCTGGCCCTCTTGGATGGCTTCGGAGGCAGTAGAGGGCTGAAGCGTTAGTGCTGGAGATGAGGAGACTGCGTCAGGCATCGATAGGTCGAGATAGGAGTCTCAAGGTGGTCGAGTGAAGAGTTTCAACAAGAGTATCCACAGACTGCATTTCCCTTTTACGGAAACGCCCTACACCCAAGCCATAGTGCAACTGACTTTGACCCCAGACGTCTCGAACCCCTGGCGATGGACAGACTGAGACGGAAGTTGGAAGGGCAGACCACGATAGAATTCCAAGAAGACCCCCGGGATGCCAGTACCATCCACGAAGCACACCCAGAATGGGCTTCGACCAACGTACCGTTGCCCTCTCAGCCGTAACACCAAGCTATAAGATCAACGGGCAAGCGCGTAGGAGATTAAGTCCGACCGCGCCGTTGGCCAACGATGATCATGATGCATGATCCATTGCATGAACTTCCGATCCGAACACTCACCTCGGGAATTTGAAAACGTCCCACATTCAATCTCGCTCTCCCGGAGCGCCGTCTCTAAGTCGAGTATTTAAAGTCCAAGAACCACCGGGGGAGAAGATGTCGGATACGTCGGCTTCGGGGTTCCCCTCTACGTTCTCCATGGCCACGGTTGCGGGTCACCTCTCGTTAGACGACATCGCGGGCGCCGCTGCTGATCCCGACCCGAACTACGAAACACCCATTCTCCAGTTGCTCTCGACCAGCAAAACCAAAGGATACGATACCGTTTGCATACCCCTGACGAATGAGAAATGGGAGACGAGGTGGAAGAAGATGTGTTTGTCCCCCGAAGACGAAGCGGAGAAAGATGATAGCGCTGAACGACTTTCCGAGGCTTGGAGGTCTGACCCGATGTTCTTTAGGGAGGAAGTGAATGTTACCCGGTTAGGTGCGTGTGCTGAACCGTCAGAATGCACTATCGTACTCATATCTGGGTGCCGTCTAAACGGGTAGATGAGGCTGAGAACACGATTGTCGTGCTATCGGATTGGCTCGAATTCGATTCTCCAGATGAGTGGGTCAGGTGCGATGCGGAGACGGTACAAAGCCTTCAATCACCATCTAGCTACGGTCTCCTAACATGATCCTCTTAGGCGCTCATGCAGGAGTTAGCATACGCTTCGTATCTGAACGTCTCAGTTGCCATCCTCCCACCACCACGGAACCGGACCCACGTCCCCTCATACGCTCGCGCGATTCATGCGTGCCTTAACAAGATACCCTTCATGCACCTCTCCGTCCGGGTGCCCGTGTATGACCCTGCAGTGTTTCAACTTGTAGCGTCCACCCCACGAGCCCCTTCGCCTTCCCTGAGCGCCAGTACCTCCTCGATTGCGAGTAGTGCCTCTGCGATGTCTTCCAAGTCGGCAAGTTTTCCGCATACGACAGAGGAGGAGTTCAATGGTACGTGGGAGATGTGGGATGTAATAAGGACCATTTGCGAAAGTAGCCCCCGGTTGAGTTTGAGTGAGTTGTTCCTTCGGAAGGGCGCTTGGATGCTAATGTGTTCGGGTTTAGCCCTTGATTTGACCCCACCTCTGCCGTTGACGGCTGGTGTCTTGGATAAATGGCTGGCAGAGCCTACCAGGCAGATCTTCCTCCCTGCTTCCACGTTTATTGCGAACTCCAAATGCTACCCAGTGTTGCCAAAAGGCACACAGTCGTTTATTCGCGATATCATGAAAGTGAGTGCATATGCCGAACTTCCGTGGTACTTTCCGCGACTGAACACTTCTCCAGTTACAACCTACGATCATCCTTTCGGGGACCAACACCGGACAACACAGCCGCGGTGGGGAAAAGGCTTATACTCAATATATCAGACACCTCGAGAAGACTAGTCCAGGGGCGCAAGCGATGAAGAGACCTGGGACTGTAGAAAACTTTGCTATCGGATATCAGGATTACTTGCAGGCACCGCTTCAGGTTTGTGGTCACTGGTTACATTGTGCTCGTGGAATGTGACCATAATAGATGCTACTCCACTCCATGTCGCGCCTTCCAGCCGTTGGCGGATAACTTACAAAGCACGACGTATCAGACCTTTGAGCAAGATCCTGTCAAGTACACCAATTACGAGGAGGCGACCTTTCAGGCTTTGCTGGACTGGCCAAAAACCGATGACCGAATGTATGTGCTCCTTGTGGAATTGTGGTTTCCCTGTCATTCATTCAGTGTCCAGACTCTTGTGTGTAGCGGGAGCGGGGAGAGGTCCGCTGGTGGCTCGAGCACTAAAAGCAATATCACGAGCAAAGCGGAAAGCGTTCATTCATGTTGTGGAAAAGAATCCAAACGCGTTTGTAACGTAAGTGACCCACCTCCCCAGTCATCGAATCATCTACAGGCTGGGTGCTCATCGCGATAAAGGTTACAGGAGAGGCAGAAAACAGAATGGATGGACCGAGTTCAACTCCATTTTGGTGATATGAGGACGCTAAAGTTGCCTGAAAAGGTTGATATACTGATAACGGAGCTTTTGGGCTCATTTGGGGATAACGAGTTGAGTCCAGAGTGTTTGGATGGGGCAACGAGGTTCTTGAAACGTGAGCGTGCGCGTGTGATTTACCTTTTTCCCGACTGAACTCTCGGCCCAGCCAATGGAATTTCGATACCATCATCGTACACCGCACACATTGCGCCTCTCTCTTCGACCAGATTGTTTAATGAGGTCGGGGGACACGGGGACTTGAAGAAATCCGAGACCCCATACGTTGTTATGTTCAACGCGGTCAATACTCTCAGCGGCGGGGGTGGAGGGGGAAATGCTGGACCCCGCATCCAGGAATGCTGGGAATTCGCGCACCCAGTGAAAAACGTCGTGCTAAATGAACGAGGCGAGAGAACCGAGAAGTTCACCGGTGTATTAAAGGACTGAAACCCCTCGGCTGTAGGTCTTCCTGTGACTAACAGCCATAACTCTCGGTTCGCCAACCTGAGCTTTCATATCCCCCATGCGGGGGTCCTGCATGGCCTCGCGGGGTATTTCGAGGCGATCCTATACGGGAGTGTCGGTCTCAGCATTCACCCGCTGAGGAAAGAGCATATTTCGAAGGATATGATAAGCTGGTTCCCGATATACTTCCCGTTCAGAGTAAGTTTCCATTCCACCTGTCACTCGCGAACCGATCATAAGTTGCCGTAGGATCCGTTGTATCTCCCAGGGAACTCGGAGTTGCAGGTATCGATGTGGCGGCTTACGGACCAGCAACGGGTGTGGTATGAGTGGTATGCCGAGGCGTTCTTGCCCGTGATGATACCGGTGATGGACTGGACTGTCGACCGTGCTCCGGGGGGCCTCAGTCCAACCCCAACACCTCTCATCACTCCGAGCCCTACGATTGATGCGTTGGACGTCCCGCCGATTGTCAACAAGACGGAGATTCCACGGGTACCTAACGAGTCGTCAAGGACGGAGACCCGGCTGGTCAAAGTTGGTCAGACGGCCTTGCATAATCCTGGTGGGAGAAGTAGTTGGATAAAACTGTGACGTGGTGGACAGGTTGCAGGTTCTGTAATTATTCTGTGCTCCGATCGACTTTCTTTGGGTCTTGTAATGCATAGAGGGTTAAATTCCGGAAGCAAAAGTCTGGGTACCTTGAGATTTTTGTTTTTGCACTGTGTAGTACGCGCGGTAGCCCTGGCGACCCCTTGGTGTTGGGTGAACTTGAGAGCATGCGTCGGTGATGTACGTTATTCTCGGCCCTGCCTTGTGTTCTATCGGGGATTGCCCGGGGGATCAGGCGGAGTTTCAAATAGAACGCCTTCGGACTTGCGGGTCGTGGAGTGAGCTCATTCCTTTCTGTTCGTGACAACCACGACCACACTCCGTCTCGTTTTTTTTTCACCTTCCCCCAAAACCAGCCATGAAGTTCTCAGTTGCCGCTGCCACTCTCATCTCTCTCATTCCCGCCGTTCTCGGGTTGACCATTAATACCCCGTAAGTTGCGACGAGCTCGCGTGGTTGTTTCCTTGGTCACCTGCATGCTGACGGGTCGTTTTCCCTCTAGAACCAATGTCGTCCAGTGCCGTGAGTGGCATACTCGATATCCTTGGCTTGATTCTTAACATTTCGTCTGTTTTTCCGTCTTGTAGAGCCCGTTCTGTAAGTTAAAGCCCGACCCGTTTTGATCGCTACATTTTCTCTGACACCTCCCCGTAGTCTCACCTGGGCTGATGGAACTCCCCCTTACTACATTTCTCTCATCCCTGGTAAGTATCTTTTGAATTTTGTGGGTCGAGCGGTCTCTCAGTGGTCCCGAATTCCCAGCCGGTCAAGTCTCCGCTCCGGCAGTAAGTGTTGCCTTGATGCCAAGGGGAACTGCTAAGCTGATGCCCCTGGTCACCAGATCTACACCTTCCCGACTCAGCAGGGTACCTCGTTGACCTGGACCGTTGATCTCCAGGCTAACACAAATTTGTGAGTCCACGCCCCCCGTTGCTCTCGGTTGAGCTAATGTAGTCCGCCAATAGCAACATTGCCATCCGGGATAACACTGGCACGCCCGCCTATTCTGATATCGTTACCGTTCAAGCCAGCACCGACATCACCTGCCTCAACGGTGGTACCAGTAACGTCAGTTCCCCTCCGAACACCAACACCGGTTCCCCCTCTCCCACCAACACCGGATCCGGAAGCGGAAGCCCTGCAAGGTAGGCCGTTGCGGTGTCGATGTAAGATGAGGATACTAACTCTTACCACCTCCCTGACAGCGGGACCAGGACCTCGACTTCCCCTTCTTCCACGGGCAGCTCCGGTAACAGTGGTGACGCTTCCGGTCTCGCTCTCAGCAGCTTCGGTATTGCTGGTGTCATTGGTGCCGTCGCTGCTTTGTTCTGAGTGGACACGAGCAATGGACATCTTTTTTGCTGGCTTGCGAGCCGACTCACTCCTTCTACATCATTCCTTGTTTCATATCATTCCTTGGACATACTCAAGTTCTGTTTGACACCCGATATCCAATAGAACTGTTTTCTTACCCTACGCTACTCTACCTCGTCGTTTGTTGTCCTACCTTCAATACACGTGTAAAAAACTTCACCTTGGAGGGTCGTGTGCTCTCCTACAACCGGGGCCCGGCCCGTGCTACGAATGGGGTTGACGATGTCACGTGTAGGTGTGGATATCGCGGGATTTGGGTGAAGCTTTTACGCTCTTCAGTTCTGACGGTCATTGTCCAGTGGCATTTGGCTGTCAAGAACGGACCCGTCCCTCCGTCCAACTAACCTTGGCCCATCCTACGCGTTCTCCAACCCCGGATTTACGACCCATGTCAGCCCAAGAACCCGTGATCGCCCTCTCGAACGAAACCTCTGAATCCGAGCGTGTCGATTCCTCCGCTATTCCCCCAACAGAGCACCCAGCTGCGAAGGATGTCTCTCCAGCCGTGGATCCATCGCCGGCGAAACCTGTGACCGAGTTGCCAGCGGAGGCCGCTCGAACCACCTCTGACGATACCCCGTTCATTATGCCCACCCATGACACGAATATACCCAACACCGTGTCAACAAATTTCAACGGCTCCCTCAATGAAGTCGAAGCCACGCCTTTCGTGAGTGTTGAACTTTTGTGCTGCTTTTTTTGTATCTCCGCTCCGGGGTTGGGAGTAATTCATCTGCGTTCCTTTGGCACGGCCTTTACGTGATAAGTCCGATGATTGTCTCGTGCCCTCCCTCCCTCGTGTTCTTTCGTTTATTCTCGTTCCTTGTGAATGTGCTGCGGCCCGCGTATTCTGACGTCTGTGATTTGGTCTGTTGTCAGGTTAATGAATCCGATAATACAGTCATTCCAATTGAAATTGGGAAGGTCGATGACGCGGATGAGGTCGTTGAGGATAAGGTACCGATCAAGCACGGAGTCAACGGTGATGTTGAGGGTGCTAACTCTGGTGGATTTGAGGGAGCGGATTTGGATCTTGCGGATCAGACCCTTGTCGAGGATTTGTCCCGGGACACGGATGCTTCAGTGATCCAGGAAATCTCTGTAAGTGGCATTTCGCTGTTAGGTTTACCATTGTCCTTTCTTGTCCATTTCGTTCAACGCTTTGCCTCGTTTTCTTCTTCCTCCGCTTCCTTTACTTCCGCGTTTTGTCGATTGATCGGACGCAGTCGTGTGCTCATTCCGATCTTCCGTTTCTTCCTTTGTGATAGGACGCTCCCATCAAGACCCTCGATGCCGAGAAGAATGTTGTGATCGAGGAGGATGAGGGTGATGGCGTCCCAGAGCCTGTCGCTGGTTAGTTGTTCCCTGGTCCTGTTTGAAAGTTTCCGGGATTTGCTAATTGGGATCAACCCAGTTCTTGTGAAGGACGTGGATGGAGGCGAGGTTCCTGATGTTGCTCCTGTCCTTGAGGCCACGGAGTCCTCCACTGCCCCCCTTGAAGAAACCCCTGCCGAGCCCGAGCCCGAGGTGGAAAACAAGACCGAGTCAGCCGATGTGGAACCTCCGGTTGCTGAGCCTGTTGAGGTAGACGCAACTTCGGATTCTAAAGATGTCGAGCCCCTGCAGACGAAGGAAACTCCTGAGCGTGTGCCTGAAGAGCCGACGAAAGTTGAGGAACCCGTGGTCGAGCTCGATGCTGCGCCGATAGTTGAGCTCAAGGTATGGAATGGAGTCTCTGATACTCGATTAGACTAGCTTATCCGTCACTACCCTCGGATAGGATGAGGTGATCACCCCTCCTGTGACGGAGTCCACTCCTGCCCTCGTGATCGAGAATCTCGACGAGGCCAAGAAGGTTGAGGAACATGCTGCAGAAATCGAGGTTGCTCCGGTCGTTGCAGGTTCTCGTGTCGAGGTGGGTACCGCGTTGATCAGATCTGAGGACAAACATCTCAAGAGCTCGGCCATCTTGTTCTAGGAGCCTACAGAGGATCTTGCCGTCGAGGTTGTGGAGGTCCCACTGGTTCCCAAGGAGGATGCTCCATTGCAGGAAGCTAACGGGCATGAGCACCCTGAGGAAAAGTTATCTGAGCCTGTTGAGGATAATGTCCCAGAGGTCACCGTTCCAGAGGTGTGTGGTATAGTGACTGGAAAAGATTTTCACGGTTGGTGACCAGATGCCAGGAATCGACTCCGAGCATCCCCGAGACATCTCCTGGTGATGTTGAACTAAAGGCTGAGGAGCCTCCTGCTGCAGAGGACGAGGTTGAACCGGTTATCAAGGAGTCGGAGGGAGTCACTCCTCCAGTGCAAGGTATGACTGAGATTTAAATTCCTAGTGGCGCGCAGGCTGAGTCGTTGCCAGCAGAGGAGGTTCTTCCCAAGGTTGAAGACTTCCCTTCTACGACCGGGGCTGCCGAATCGGAGCCGGCCGAACAAGTTGAGGTCACTGGACCTGAGAATCCCCTTCTCCTTGAGTCGGAGTCTGTTACAGAACCTTCGAACGGGGTAGTGGATGCAGAACCCGTCATTGCAACACCCCTCTCCACTCCCAGCGTCACAGAAGATGTGGTGGAGCCGATTGCGGTAGAGGAAGTTCTAGTCGTCGACCCTGTTGAGGATGTCACTCCCGACGTTGTTGCCGAGGAGAAACTCGCTGTCGATGAACCGGAGGTGCCTGTTCTAGAACCTCAAGAGGTGGTTGAGGAGTCCGTTCCTGCCGCCCCCGCACCGGTTGAAGAATCGGAGCCGTCTCCTGAGGTCACTCGACAGGAAGTTCCCGTTCCTGTTGTATCCGACCCTATCGTCGAACCCGAGGTCCCCGCCCCTGAATCTCGAGAAGCTGAGACTGTTCCCCCAGCTGTCCCCCCTGAAGAGGAGGGGCTTTCTGTCGGCGGGGCTGGACCGGAAGAAGCTACCCCCGCAATTTCTGAACCCGTCGAGGCTGCGCAGGATGTGACAAACCCGGATCTTCCCCCAGAGGAAACAAAGCAAGTCGAGCGTCCTTGGACACCATCGTACAGCGTCAGTTCCCAGGGCGGTGGATTGGACGATGGCGCGCCTGCAGATGAGGAAGCTGCTGAACCAACCGCTCCCGAACCACTTGTAGAGGAACCAGCCGCAGAATCCGTACCTGCACCTGCGCCTGAGATTGTGACTCCTGCTGAGGTCCGTGCATTCGTTGGTTCGTCTCCGTAAGAAAAAATTGACCGGGTTTTCGTTTAGGAGTCTACCGTTGCCGAACCAGAGGTTGCCACTGACGACGCTCAGAAGTCCCCTTCATGGACGCCCTCCTATCTCACGACCGTCCAGGGTTCTAGCCCCGGTCCCGAAGGCCAGGCGGTACCTGAGAATGGACCTGAGTCGGTCCCAGCTGCGATCCTGGAGGCAGCACCTGAGCCTGCCGTAACCGAGCCCGTCGCCGAAGAGCCGACCTCCGTGGCACCCGCTGAGGTTGGTGGCGAAGTTTGCGTGTGTGTTTCGTACTGATTGTTTGCTGATCAGGAACCCACTACGGTCGAACCGGGGACTGTCTCCGAGGATATTCCCAAGTCTCCCTCGTGGACCCCATCCTACTCTACCTCAGCTCAGGGCCCCGGCCTTCGCTCTGAGTCTGAGACTGTCCTGGCAGACGACTCGGAACCTTCTGATGACGTCCCAACCACGATTAGGGATACGGAGTCCGTGCCGGCTCCTGCTGAACCAGTTGCAGCCGCGGAAGTTTCTGAACCAACAACGATAGAGGATGATGAAACCCCCGAGACCCCTACCGTCGACCCACCTTCAGAAGAACCTTCGGATGTTTTTGATCCCTCGTTGGGTCAGGCTCGTCTTGCTCAACCAGAGGAGGTAGAGGCTGACAGGTCCAAGTCTGAGTGGACTCCCTCGTACGCTGTCACCACTCTGCCGGGTTCTGGTTCCAGCCCACGTGTCGACTCGAAACCTGAGCTGGACGAGGCACCAACGGTAGAGACAGAGGTCGAAGTACCACCTGTGGAGAAGATTGAAGCTGCAGAAACCCCCGAGATCGTCACCCCCGCGGATGAGGAGCCTGCCGAACCCGCCGCTACCACCGAGACTCCTTGGGCTCAATCCTATTCCGTTATCTCCCAACCAGGCAGCCCTCGTGTTTCGCCCAAGGCAGAACCGGAGGAACTCGAGCCACAACCCATCGAACCTGTCCAAGACACTTCCGCGATCGTGCCGGTAGTAGAGCTCGCTAACGTACCTGAGACTGTCGTCACCCCTGCTGTTGAGCGCGAAGATGAGCATACCGCTGAACCAGTCCCAGAGGAAGAATCGAAGCCCGTCTGGACCCAGTCGTACTCTGTTACTTCTCAGCCGGGTAGTCCTCGCATCTCCCCGAAGCAAGTTCCCGAAGAGATCTCAGAGACGGAGGAGGCGAAGCCATCATGGACGCAGTCTTATTCTGTCACTTCACAACCTGGGAGTCCTCGAGTCCTGCCAAAGGATGACCTACCGGAGCCGACCGTTGAATCCGTCGCTGTTGCTGACGAGCCGATATTGGTTGTTGTGACCCCCCCTGTTGAGGAGGCTCCTCCCGCTCCAGTTGAGGCTGAGGTTCCGGAACGACCAAAGTCCCCCCGGACCCCCTCGTACTCCGCCGCCACCCTGGAAGGTCAGACTGAACAAGCCCCTCCCGAGGATGCTGAACCAGAACCGGAAGTCGTGTCGATTCCCAAGACGCTCGTTGAAGAGGCCCCTGAGCCAAAGCCAGAAACTGACGCTCCGGTTACGGATGCCCCTCTCCCCGAAGCCCCTGCCATCGGGCAGGAGCAGGAGAAGCTACCGGAGTTATCTTGGACTCCGTCCTATTCCGTCACCACACTCTCTGGTTCTGCGCGAGACGAGGAACATAAACCTGATTCCGACGTAGGCAAGCCGACGGCTGATGTCGAAGTGCCAGTTCCTGAACCGGTCGGAGTTATGAAAGCAACGGAGGAGCAACCAAAAGAGAACGGAACGACGTCTGATGTCTTCGAGGCTCACGAGGCCGTTGTCCAACTCGCTGTTCATGATGGACCTCAGGTTGGTGTCAAGACCCCCGAACCAGCTCCCTCTCAACTTGATCTCGTGAGTCTTGGTTGTTTTTGCCTAACGATTCGTTCCATTCCTGACAGTAATGTTCAACTAAAAGCCGGATGTTAACACTGAGGTTGAGAAGACTTCCTGGACTCCTTCATACTCAACCACGCGACTTCCCGGTGCGAGCCCGAAGGTGAGGACGAAGGAAGAGCTTCTGTCTTCTCAGGATACTCCAACAGCGGATGAACCCACAATTAAGGAGGTTGGATCTACTCACTCCCGTACCACTACCGACGACACCACGGCGGAGAAGACTAAGGATGATGAACCGCACTACTTCCCCAGGGTACCTGAGTCTCTGGATGAGGCACCAGAAAGGCAAGTTAACCCATTTATGTTCACTGCCCCCCAATCGTACTCATGCGAAAGCTTAGGCCGAAGTTGGACCTTCTCACATCAATCGACCCTTCCAGCATCACGAAGGTTTCTCCTCGTGCACGGTATGCCTCATCAACGTCGTCTCGATTGTTCCCTGGTGCCTGGCTCTCATCACCAAAGTCGCCCGGAGATGAAGGTCGGACGTCACTGGAGGAAGCTACTGGAGAATTTGTCCTTACAAAGTCCTCTGTGGCTCCCAATGAGCCTGACGTAGCGGAGGCTCCTGAAGATGTACCAGCATCACCCATCTCTCCATCTACACCAACGGCGAAGAGAGACAAGAGGAGGAGGATGTGCGAGATCATGTGAAAGCCACCTGGGATGATTTTTTACCCCCACCCCCCGTCATCACATGCTAACCTTTAATCCTGAAGAGAGGATTCACTTATTCTCTTTCTTGGTATTTACGGATCCACACGACAGTCAATATGCATTTATTACTCATACGCCTCTTTCACCCCCCCCCCCCAACTCAATGACCCGCCTTATAATCTTCACTCCGAGTTAAATACAGCTCATTCCTTCATGCACGTGTTCATGTCTTTGAAGTCTGTCCCGCTTCGAGGAAAGCTCTTTAGCTTTGTACATTTAATGAATATGATCCACCCGGACATCCCACTCTTGGCCAAACATCTCATATCCCAATCCCAAGGGGGTCTTCGAAGCCTTCGGAAGTCATTGAATTGACCAAGGCACACGCAGATTGCTATTGTGCGCTGCGTGGGTCGGTGGGTATGTGTTTGGGTTGCGGATACAACATTTGTAAGTTACAGAACAACAAGAGTTAGATCAACCTGAGGGGTCGACCAAAACCAAGAGGGTAGCGCAGGGTGGGTCGTAAAGAGCGAACACCAAAACCAGAATAAAATGGCATAAAGAAGCGTTATGGGAGAAGATAGACCGGCTAACCGGAGGATGTCGGAGGGTTAGTAAGGGTAAAGTCGTGGAGGAGGGAGGAAAGGGGTGTCTTAAACAGAGGTTTTTTCCTTATCACTTTCAACATCGTCAACAACAGTGCTGGACTCGGAGCGAAGGCCCATCTGGCTGGTATCGTAGCCGTTAGCCTCGAGGTAAGCCCTGAACTCGGCGTCCTCCTGAGCCATCCCATCGGCCGTCAAAGGCTTGACAAAAAAGAAAGTAATCAAAGCCGAAAGAATGGCCAATCCGCTTCCGATCCAGAACGGTCCAGTGTTTCCACGAGTGCTCTCAGCGCCACCGAAAGCGTCGATGATGGGAGGGAAAGCCCAAGTGCCAACGAATGCCCCAACCTTTCCAATGGCGGCGGCGATACCGTAATACTGTCCACGGACGGCGGTCGGACCGGTCTTGGACGCCAAGAGGCCGAGGTTGTTTCCCGCTCCGACTTCTCCGAGGGAGAGGAAGATCCCGTAGACGACGGCGAAGGCGGCGATGTGTTCGGTGAGTTGGACGTAGAGGCCGCTCATGATGAATCCGACGACGGCTTGAGCGAGCAAGCCACCGATCATCGTGTATTTGGGCCCGAAAATGTCAACGATGAAGGCTCCGGTAAAGGCTCCAGGAAGGTAGAAGGCGCTGTACAGAGATGTGATAAGTATGGCGGTGTGATGGATAATTGCGGAGGCGAAAATTGCAGATGTGCTCACTTAATGACGACACCCCAGGCAAAGATGACGGAAAGAGACTCGGTTCCGCCAGTGATGTTGTTTACGACCGTGGTAGAGTACAAGCTGAACTATAAAAGGACCTCAGCATCGAAAACGAGACTGCGGTGAGAACGGGGAGAGGGAAACGTACGGGGTAGACGATGAAGTCGTAGACAAACCAAGAGAGGGAAATAGCAGTGAGGCCGACCCAGTAACGCTTGATGATCAACCAGTAGGGAACCTTGGCGTGCTTCATAGAGTCGCGCTTGAACCTGTCAGGCTCATCCATGTTCAATCGCCAAATCAAGACAGCAAGGGCGGGGATGACACCGAGACCAAGGGAGAGACGCCAGACGGCCCTGAGGTGGTTGGGTCCGAAGCTAAGATTCAACGTTAAGCCAAGGGACTCGGTCGGGAGAGGAAGAGGGGAACACGAACATCCAGTATAGCACCAGTGGCACGAAAGAAGAGACCACGAAACCCACGTCAATCATACAGTTGGTTGCGAGGGTGAACCAACGGTGTTGAGCCTTCTTGGAGATAGCGCTACCCTCGGACTGTTCGGAAGCCGCAACGGATCCGCACGGATATTCTGCTCCGACGCCGATACCAAGGAGAAATCTATAATGTCGTGGCGCAGATCATCGAAAAACGTCAGCCAAGTCGAGGGAAAGGTGATCGCGACCGAGTGAGGCTTGGCCGCGAGATGGCGGACTTAAAGGAAGCTTGTTTAGACTCACCGACAAGCGATGAGCATGGAGAGCATTCCGCCAAGACTACCATGGGCGCCGCTAGAGGCGGCCGACAAACCGGAGAAAAGGGCGACGATACCAGTTGCAGTCATCTAGACATCCGCATCCATGTCCGCCAAGAGGGTGGTGGGGGAGCATAAAAAACGTCCGATAAACAATGTCAATCGAGATCATCATCATGATCGAGGGTGGCAGCCACTAACCATTCCGAACTTGCGTCCTGGAAAAAAGTTAGGACGAGACTCGGAGATGTGGAAGTGGAAATAGAAGTACCGATTTTGTCAGAGAGGTAGCCAAAGACGAGCATACCGACGATTGTCCCGGCGAAAGCGACGGAGGCCAATGTGGTGCCATAGTTGTGGTCGTCGATCCTACTTCCGTAGATTCGTCGTAACACTGGACGAGGGGGTCTCAATCGATGTTTAGGAAATGGTGTGGCGAGGTGGAAGCTTACGAGTGTTGACTAGGGTTGGGGCAGGTGGTCAGACGACTTTTTTATCCAACGGGCTCGTTCAAAAATACGCACCGCATCCAATGACCCCGTTGGCATATCCTAATGCCAATGTCTACTAAGCCTCACTAGGTTCACTGAGAGAATATCAGAGACTCGTACCGTCAGAGAATAACGCTGTGCCACAACTGCGGGTTCCCGTCAGAACCAAGTCGTACGGGTACTAGAGATAAGCCCGTTGCGGGGAACTCACGCGAAAATCAGCGAAACCTGCTTAAGCTTTGACGGTTGGCTCGACATCTTGTCGTCGTTACCTTCAACCTGAGCGAGGACGCAACGGTTGGGAGGTCGTTATAGAGGGAGTGCTCGAGGAGGAGACTTCGCCTTGGAGAGAGAAAAAAGGTCGGCAAGGGCATCCGGGGGATTTAAATAAGACCCCAAGAAGGATTTCGTGGGTTGTTCGGATCACAGGAACCCATCATGCAAGCAGAACAAAGTGAGCGCACGTTCATCTCCAAAGCGAATCTGTCCAGCAACCGAACCGGTCGATTGCGATGGTGGGTACCGGTACTCCCAACCACCCGCTCCTAGTCCACGACGTTCGTCATCCCTCCACCTTCACGTACACTCATCGGAGGTACGACCCACCCGACGGCTGGAGAGAATGATCCGCTCCGGTAAACTTTCCCCGCAATAGCCGGCGCATCTTGGCACTCCTCCGTTGCAGAGCTCGCGGAGGCAGGAGAGAAACAACCCTCGCATACTCGACGCACGGTCGTGGACTGTAGTGCGCCACCTCTGTATTTCCGTCGTAGTCTGAGGCGTTCCCGTTATCTCATCTGAGATCCCAGGATCAGTGTGAGCTCTAACCGGTTGATTGGCGGTGACGGTACAGCGCCTGAATCCAGCCTGGGTTCGCACCCCAGCTGCACATCTTGGGCGAAGGAAGCACAAACCACAGCGTCTTCCATCGTCCAGGTTACATTTAATCACCTACACGTTCAAAGCTAGCGCGATACAGGACACGCGCAACTCCCCCAATTCAACGGCTGTAGCGCGCACCGGCCTTTTCTCCCCCCTTCTCCCCGGATTGAGGATGTCTCTAGTCTGTCTACGTGAGGGGTTTTCTTCCTTACAGAGGTAGTCGTATCTCTACAACCCGTGTTGTTGTTCAGCCACAGACGCGACCTCTTAGCGGGATGCGGAAACGCCATTGGGAGATTTGGCTGATGGAAAATGACCATCATCCCTGGACCTGTCTGTCACCGGTGATCCGTACTACTACCACCCATGGTCCCATCTTCTGTCCTCTCAACCCGCAAGACAGGTTCGTCCCATGAGTTGGGTCACGTGTTTCATATCCCTATACTCGACCAGGCGAATCGCCGTCTCCTGCTGGCTTCCGGTTCACCCTCGTGTCGTTCGCTAGACCGGGCACCCCAGCGTCTCGTAAGATTCTGAGAACGACCCGTGTCTTCTCCCGTCGCCAATCAAATCTGCACGCGGCATACAGCAGCACTCGTGATTTCATCCAAGCAAACTAAGCAAACTGATGGCGTAAGGCCAGCCCTCTGCCAACCGTCGATACGCTCCATTAGGCTCCGCGTGCATCTAAGCGCGATTGATTGTTGAACCCTCCGAGAGGGAGGGCGGGGTCTCGGGTGGGCAGGACGTTGCGCGTTACCGACCGGCCCACAGCTCATTCTTGGGAACAGTGGGTGAAGATGGATTGCTTATGTGAGGTACAGGGGAATACGACGCTCCAGAGAAAGAAAATATCGCTGTCAAGGCTACGTTTGATGCGACCGGAATGTCCCACATGCTTCCTCTACGCTAATCATAACTCAGTGGTAAAGGTATCCTCGATACCGGGCCGGTGTTCCTTCTCTCGTCACACACCAGGATCACCAATAATAGGTTCCTCTGCTCAATAGCTGCACCTCCACTTTCAAGGTGGTAGGCGCCGAGGAGGGAAGGATAAAGGGGATCTGCTCCGGTTCCCCACTAACCGCGTCACTCCCCACGGCGAGGTCGCTGTGGGGGTGGGTCTTCTCCCCCCATTCAAAAGGCGCTCACGTCATTGACTTGATACCCTTTCAATTCGATCGGCGTCAATCTTCGTGGCATCACTGCTCCAACACCTCTTGAACCCACTCCCCCCCGAGCGGTGCCCACTGGTTTGTTCCAAGTAAACACGAAACCTGGTAGGAATCTCGCACGATTCCAACAAGACCGCTCGCGCGCACTTATCGCATACTTATCTCTGTCATCCAGATACCCGAAATCCGTAGTCCATATCCACCCCTGTGATGAGGTCAACGAACTTGGAAGACCTGAGCAGTCTGATCAAAAACGAACAAAAAGGTTCTCAAGGGGATCAGAGACGGTGCATCATTGGGGAAAACGCACAGGTACAGGGGCGGCGAGGCGCAAAGACAGCACATCACCCAACCCCATGAATAGCGGCATAGGGAGACATGAGATTGCTGAGTAGATGGGCCGACGATCCATCAAAAGCAAGGACCTTCGTTTCCTCGGCATCCAGTTCCAATTCGTCCAAGAACCCGGCAGCACCAGACGTGTGCGACCCGAGCGCACGCAGCATGAAGAGCAAGCAGCTCGCGACTAGGGGGTGGTACACCTTCGCAATTCGGAGACAAGTCGACCAGGATCGGGGCACCAGGAGCGGATATCTCAGGACGTCTAGAGTTGGTACGAATCCACTCCCCGACGTACGCGCTGGAAAAACAGACCTCGTAGCAATTGGACTGTATACGCATTCGGTCAACTCAAGTGAAAGAAGGCCCTCTGAATGGCTCACGTTGTCGGTACCTTCGAACCACAGATCCAAGGAGTCGAATTTTGAATGGAGATTGTGTTCCAACGAGAGTAGGTTCCAAATCTCGTGGACACCATCCACCGCTTCGAGAGCCATGGCAAGACTCTCGAACCCAAACTGCTTTAAGGTGTTCAGAACACCAGCGGCATCATGTGTCTGGACAATGGGTGAGGAGAATGAACGGCGGTGGAGGCCCCAGCGATGATACATACCTTAACTCCCGTAGTGCTGGTCTCGACGCCCTGCGTCGTCGACTCACTCAAAATGTGACACGTTTTAACGGTAATGGGCATTCCGCCCAGACTCTCGTGCTTGCGTCGTAGTTCGGCATTTAGCTTAAGTGATGCATCATCAAACATGCCTGTGATCATACACCGAAAGCCATCGCGAGCAAGCGCCTGGTTAAGTGTGAGCAGCGGAGCGGAGAAGGCATAACGTGTGAGATATATGCACTTTCTTCCTGGCGGTCTCGTAATCTTTACCAGAGGACTCTAAGGAGGCCCTAATCATATCTTCCAGCTTGTCATAGAAAGGGGGCGAGGGGCGATGGGAGGGTGGACGGTACGGCTGAGTGAGCGTCCTGACTTTGAACAACTGAGATGTCAAACTCAACACAGGGAAGTAATAGAACGTACACCCGCGTATTAGATGGTCTAGATGGCGTTTACCGACCACGAAGACGGCATCGTTCTCATCACAATTAGGATCCTGAGATAACGATATGACCTCTTGGATGACTTTCGAGCAGGCCTGGCTGCCGAGGATATGATGTCGAGCACCAAGTTCAAGGACGAGAAACCCAACAACTCTTGCGGATACAAGGTTCTCGTTCTCCCCATCGTGGATAGCCTGGGCTTCGGCATTGAGTATCTTCGTGTAAACGCTAATTGCGTTAACCTGTTCACCCAATCCCGATTCCTGGAACTGGGGGGACTCTACGGGGGGTAGAAGAGATGCCGTCAACATGGCTTCCTGTTGTTGTATGTGAGGTATAAACGCTGATGAGTACAAAAGAAGAGTGGTTTGCTGCTCAAAACTATCCGAGTCCCGGGGGTGCTCGGCGGGGTAATGTCGGTAATTACGTAAGCATGCCCCACCACGCAAAAGTGGTCGTTGGCTGACCAGGATAAGCACCGCAGCGATCGAGATTACACACACAACGTGACAAATGGACAGAGAGAACAGAAAGAAAGAAACGGAGAGATGAGGAAAACGATGGTGGGTAGTGATAGTGCTCAGTGAAAAACCGTGCGAGGGAAAACTTCATTCAACGGCTTGAGCTAGACTTAGATTTGAGCTTGAGTAACAAGTGGATCGTTGGTTGTGTCCAAAGGTGGGTAAGACCGATGTTGGCCGATTACCATGAATCTATTCGCACTAAGGGTGGCTGACCACCCCGAACGGGTGGGCATGGTAGGAACAAACATATGGATCAAGGGGTTCTGCTTGCGGGGGCATACGGGAAGCCGACGCGGGGCAAAAAACGCGCAAGGATGCGACCGCGTGTAGGGACAATAGATCTAGATCAGAGCACTCCCGTACCAGGGTCAGGCAGCGAAACCTACGTCACGCAGACAGTAGCACTATCCTTCTTTCCCACTTTCCGTATCGAGTACCGATCGTGTGCCGAGAAGAGGCGCCTCGATAGATGGGGAGCAAGGGAGCCGCACTTTACGGTGGTTTATCAGGATGACGTTGGCTTCGGAGCGAAACCCGTTTGTGGAATGAAACCTTGGCCGGGAGATGGGAAGGCGGGTGGGGCGATGATCATGACCTGCTTATTCTCCGTAAACCGCGATTACTGTGCATAAGCAAGATGATCCCCCTAGATGGGGTAAGGGGAGTCCGGGGTTCGCGGTATCGAGCAGCCCTGCATGTATAGTGTGGTTGCTTTATGGTAGGACCCAAACGGTTGGAGGGCCTTCAGCGGCTTTCACACACATACATCTTGAAACGCCATCGGAAGCGGGGGGATCGGTCAGAGTTCCGCATGTCTCAATCGTGGTGAATCGGGGCACGGTGGGTTACTGTCAGAAAGCTGCTGAGTAGCACGGAGTTCTCTGCGTTTCTTAGCGCGAAGCAAGCTTTTGAGGTCATTCTGCGAGACCAGGAGTTGCACATCGCTCGGTGCGTAAATCCGGCCCCATCCCAGTCAGGCTCTGCCGCTCCTGGTCTCGATAAAGTCTGTGAGAGTGGGTCAAATAGCAAGATAAGCAAGCACACAGAAACCTACGCCACCGTTTGCGGAGCTATTTTCGTTTCGTGAACAAAGGCATGGGTGACACCACACGTCACGATCCGGAACTCGTGGCCGATTACGGTATAGCGGTGGTTGGTTGGAATTATGTAGGGGGCGGGGCGGGGGGTCGGGGGTAGTAGGTCACCACATTATGGTAGGCGGGGTGGGATGGGTACGGCTGGTGTCACCGTGCAGTAGCAATAGCTTGCAGTAGAACGGTGGGAACGCAGGTAAGGCGTCGACGGGCAAAGCGGGCGCCGGGGACGGGTGACCGTTTACGTCCGGATAGGGTCACCGAGCCCCCACGGACCTACTGAACCTCCGTAAGTCCTCCGCACCCCGACGTTCGAACGGATCCCAATTGGAGCAGGTCACTACCCCAGCTGGTCAAGCGGATTAAAGCAGGCCAAGTCCGAACCATGATGGAGGGGTGGATCCAACAAACGATGCTGGATAAGAGGGAGATAAGGGAGAAGAAACGGACGAGAATAGCCGTTACTGCGGTGTCTGTTCTGTCATGCTGACGAAGCGCAGAAACGGATATGGAAATCTCTCCCACGAAACTCCCCCACGCCGAGGGGGGGACTTTATCCGGAGACATTCGATCAGGCAGCGATGAGCCCAGGGGCGGACCAGAAGACCTGGTTTTTGGACGTGGGTAGGAAGTGGCTCATGGTTATGTCCTGAGATGGGTAGATCGGTATCGGTTGATGACCGCGAATCCATCCGCATGGGGGGTAAGTGCTTGAGTAACCATCCCGAGTGGGTGAGCGTAGTAAGCACAGGCGTGGGAGTGGGACCAGACGTAAGCTG
>Ga0307517_10005478_pt1 | contig 19115 bp, 19 predicted proteins | sample 23_EM_MG_FD_194515 | JGI IMG/M metagenome (GOLD analysis project Ga0307517, IMG submission 194515) | Populus trichocarpa ectomycorrhiza microbial communities from riparian zone in the Pacific Northwest, United States - 23_EM | ecosystem: Host-associated > Plants > Roots > Unclassified | place... | reverse complement strand
ATGATGGGTTACGGGGCTATTAGTTTGATCTTGATGTTAGCTCTTTTTTTTTATTTAGCACTTTACATGTATGATATATATTATAAAGTATTTTTATTAGATCTGTGATTTCTCAATTTTCCTTGAAACCTTCTCATATTTTGTAGCATAAAGAAAAATGATATCAGTTTCATTAACTTTTTTTTAAGATCAATATAAGGATGAAATTGATACAACTTTGGATATTATCAAATAAATAAAGAGAAAAAATTATCTAAAAGAAGGATTGATAAATCCTCTAAACTCGAAGATTTCGAAATTAGCCGTAACTAAAATATACATTTTATTCAAAACTAAAATAAGATTATTGTTCTAATTCAATTGAACAACAAAAATATCATAAAAAAACTTAAGCAATAGACATTGAGTTGGAAAAAAAAAATATTTCCCCTTTATTTATCAAGAAATCATGAAATTAAAAATTAAAAAAAAAACATGCATTAATATAACTGGTTAAAAGCTATCATTTATGATTAGATAAATACAATAATCTCTAGATAGAAAAGGTGTTGTAAACGAGTGTCATTACATAAGCATCTTGGTATTCAATCCTAAAACATAAGTATTATTTATTATAATAAAAGTTAAATGGTACGAAGAAATCACTGTAAATCAAAAGATATTTTATTGTAAATTGTAATAGTAGTTTCAATTTCAATTTTTTATTTTTTCGCGATCGAATAAATATTTCTTTAGCTTTCTTCCATAAGAGTATTCAAGTTTTTTCAATTTCCAAGTACAAGCTCAAATAACATTGGTCTGACATATTTTCATATCCAACTAAACTTGGGTTAGACATGGTTGTCAGACCCAAACACCTTGGGTTTAGCATGGTTTGCTAGACCTAAGGCGCTTAGGTCTGGTATAGTTGTTGTTATTGTTGTTATTGTTGTTGTTATTCAAGTAAACTTGGATCAGATATGTTTGTCAGATCTAAGTAACGTAGATCTAAAAATTATTTATAAACGAAGTATAAATAATTTATAAACAATAAATCATCATAAAAATCTAATTTAACATTTTAGATCTAAAAATTCAAATAATATCTTTTTATTGAAATAATTTTTTTTTTTTTATGTTTATGAATTTGTTATTCCTTCAGTATAAATTATATCTTTTATTATTATCATTATTGTTGTTGTTATTTGTTTTATTAGTATATTATTGTTGTTGTTTGTTTTATTAGTATATTGTTGTTGTTATTATTCAATTAAATTCGGGTCAGACATGTTTGCCAGACCCAAGAAACGTTGCCCTAAAAATTATTTATAAACAAAGTATAAATAATTCACAAAAATCTAATTTAACTTTTTAAATCTAAAAATTCAAATCATACTTTCCCATTGAAATAGTTTATTTTTATATTTATGAATTAGTATTCATTCAATAGAAAATTTATCTTCTCTTTTTTTTTTGCTCTATTCTTTTTTTTTAACTATATATATTTTTTAAATCAATGCTTAGGATTGACATGACCTAAGGGCCTAGCCTTGACAACCATGCCAAACCCATCTAGCGGCAATGCCAGATCTAAGTTGCGTGGGTCTGGCGACCATGCCTTTTAATATTGAGTTGTTTGAGATTTGAACATCATTATTTTATTCAATTTGTTATTTATGAGGTTATCATAGTCTAACAATTAGGTCGTGTTTTTAGCAGGTTGAATGGAGTGGACTTAGGTTGTATTTTTTTATTATTTTTTTTTTAATTTTCTTCTTCAATATTTGATTTGCTTAAAATTAAAATTCAGATTTTTTTATTTTAATTTTTATGACATTATCACGTTCTCATTTAATTTTTTTTTCGTTATAAAATACTAGAAAGATATCTTTTTACAATATTGTCAAGTATTAATTTTTTAAAATTAATTATTTTGTATTTTTTATTTTAATTTATTTATTTTAATTAATTATATTATTAAATTAATGATATTTATTGAACCAATTTAAATTAAAGACTTGAGTTTTGATTTTTTTTTCTGCTTTTATAAAAATGATAGCGACACCTTAATATGTTTTTTACATGGGAAAAAAATTGAGTTGGCTGAGGTTTAGCACGGGCCACCACTACAGGGACATGCCAGAACCCTACCATAGTCTCGTTTCCCACCCGAACAAAACTAGTTTTAAAAAATATAAAAAATTTGCTGACTTGGATCATTTTCAACCGTTGATTTAAACTTCCATAACCAACGTCCTGCACTGCCACTCAAGCACCAAAACCCCAAACCCCACCCCACCATATACTTTCCTTCACTGCGCCTCTTAGGCTTCTTCGTCTCTCTCTCTCACCCAATGCACGGCCACCGTCCTCCCTACCGGCCCGGCGGCCGCGGGCAACCACCTCAACGACATCCACTACAACAAGAACTACCAACAGAACTTCTTACTTTCAATCCTAATTTTGTCCCTCTCCAAGACCCAAATTTTTTTCTCCATACCTTCACCAATGCTTTACTCCAACAAAACTTCCCAATGCAAAACCCTAATTTCCCAATCCAAAACCCTAACTTTTTTCTCCCTCCACAACAACAAATACAATATCATCAACAACAGCATCAAGAGCCGCCGCCACCAGGAGCACCACCTCCACCAGAACAACAAGAGCAGCAACAAGAGCCAGCAACACTACAACAAAACCTGCCTAAGTTTCCACAAAACCCTAAAAAGAAAGTGAAACAAAACAATAAAGAGCTACAATTAGAGAGAATTGATAGAGCAGTAGAGAAAGCACGGCAAGATCTTTCCGACGCAGAAGAGAATGTTTCTGCATGGAAAGTTTCACAGTCCGTGTTAGTGAATTTTCAAGCTGAGTCATGGGACTCTTTAGGGTTTAAAATGCAAGAGGTTCCTGCTCTTTTCCGGCTTATGGTCACTGAGAGCAAGGTAATCAGTACCTACTAATTAGTATAATTGCTTAGCTAGTATTTACATAGCAGAATTCTGTTTCACCTTTTTTTTTTTTTAAAAATAATTTATGAAGATGTTTAATTTTCTTAGCAATTAGTGATTGGTAACTAGTCATTACAAAGCAAGACTGTTTTTTTTTTAAAAAAAAAATCATGATTTTTTAACTTCTTACTAATTAGTAGCTTGCTAGTCATCAGTTTTTTGTAGTTGCTGTTTTCAAAATTTTCACTATCAATCAGTAATTACATAGAAAAGTGTTTTTTTCTTTTCAATTTTATGATGTATAAATTTCTTATAAATTGGTAATTGGTGACTAATAATTACAAAGCAAAAGTGTGTTTTATCCTTTTTTTTAATTAATATTCAGTAATTACCTAACAAAAGTGTATAGCTCCTTTTTTTCCCTCCTAATTTGTTGTTGTTAATGCTGTTTATTTCTGTTGTTTGATTTTGTGTTATTTAGATAAATGCTTTTATACATTGCTTTGTTGGGGTACGAAGAATTACATCAATTTATGATTTGGAAGTGGCAATATGCAAGAACGAGGGTATTGAAAACTTTGAAGAGCTGGGATTGGGGCCGTTGATGAGACACCCACTGGTATTGCATTATTTTTCGATGAAACCTGATGCTAGTGCAGAAGTTTTCAAGATAACCAGTGAGGAAATAATTCTTTTGCTTAGTGAGTTTATGGACACATGTCAGAAGAAAGTTATTATTGTTGATGAATTTCTGCATTTTCTTGCAAAGAATTATCCAGTTAAGGGACCAGAAATGCTGGGCGTGCGTGTTCAAAGCTTGGGGTGCGTATTCATGAATTATTTTCAATTTTTGTCATTTTGTATTTTTTCTATTTGACCTTCTTCCAATTATTATTTCTAGTTGCATTGCAATGAGGAATTTCTTATGTTATTTTTTTGCGTGTGGCTACATACACACGCACACAAATTTACAAACATACATAACATATGTATATGCTAAATTTGTGGCAACAGGACACATATTTCTTTTATTCGAGAAGCTAAAGCATCTGAAAATTCAACACAAAAGAAATGCCGAGAGACATTAGCAAGGAATGGATCATTAAAGAAATGCCAAGAGGCAAGAGCAAGTGGACCTCGAGTACGATCTCAGAGGCATGAAGGGCGTTTTTCTTCAGAGAAGGAGCGACTGGAAGAACGTTTTTCTGCTGTAAGCGAGCGTATTAAATCATTTTCCCAGGAAAACTATGGTTTCTGTGGCAAACACATCAGATTTGTTTCATCAAGCTCTGAAGATGAAAAAAGTGATGATGGAAAGAATGAAGATGAAATGACCAGCAATAATGTAGGCAGCCACTTAAGGTCTTCAGCACAGGCTATCAGCAATTCTGATCGGGTGAGTAGCTGTCCTTACCCTTCTGCAACTGAAGAGATGTCACGCCTAGGGTTGAAAGGTGAAACAGGTAGCCAATTTTCCCCTGATTGTGGCAGCTCAAGGCCTAAAGAGAGTAACAGGTCATTTTTTAAGAAAAGAAAACTTGAAGATGCAAGTTGGAATGTATCTGTGCCTTCAAAATTGCTCAGAAGCAATAAGAAACATGCTCATCCTATTGATAATTTTGACAAGACTGAAGAGTTTGTTACTCCAAGTGAAGATGATATCTCACTATCTAGCAACGACCTGGGGGCCTTTATCACCACCTGGAAGGAGGCATGTAAGGATTACACTGTGGCAGAGGTATGGTGAAACTTGACTTGAAAGATACTCCAACTAGAATAAAGGTGTCTGTGTTTTGTATATCTATACTTATACTTTCCATTAGTGCTCCTTCTGTGTTTATGTTAGATGTTTCTTAATTTGTTTATGTCCATTCTGTTGATAACAACACTTGGATCTCTGCTGATGATTTAGTTGATCTTGAAGTTCATTAGGAATCTTACATGTCAGCGGGGTTGACTTGTTTCAATGCTGGGCTGGAGTTTCAAGGAATTTTAATTAGTTCTGGTTGAAATGTGAATGTTGCACTGGTTATATACCTTCTTTTTTGAAGAAGATATCTTCGCCATGTGCTCGACTCATCATCAAACTAGCATCCCAGTCTACTAGACTGTATTTTTTGCAGTCCAAGTGGCTTGGTGATGAAATCTGGTTTAATAAGTTGTTAGAGGTCTTGTACCTTGTCTTGCCAAGTTGTCTTTGCTAATGGTTTACATAAAGACTATGAAACTTTTGGCTGTTGGCTAAACATTAAGAATAACTGAGACAGTTTAATTTAAGGTGACCCATAAAGAAATGAAGTCTAGAGCTTTTAAGTTTAATTTTTAGGGTTGCCCTTTAGCCTCAAAATCTTTATTTAACTGAACCAATAGAAAATAGTTGGATTAAGCAAGAGAGCAAATGAATGTAATATTGCCCAGTGTCCTCTATTATTATTGTTGCATTATTTCTTTGATGGAAGAGATGCAGTCTTGAGAACCATGTGTTTCAGTTCAAACTGAAAGATCCAAGATCTTATAGTCCCTAATATTTTGAAAATGTGGACTGCTTGTTGCAGGAAATTTCTGGAATCATTAAATCACGAGTTCCTTGCTTGAAAGAAGCAGGGTGGTAGTGTCCACAAATAAAACATGTAATTTTTCTTGATGCAAGACTGAAAGTGTACAAGGACCATTTTTAGTTTGCTTGTAACTTCATTGATTTGGAAATTTTACATTATTTCAGAATTTTATTTTGAAATTCAAATGTTATTCATGATTTTATTGTTACTAGGATTCTATTTTATTTGGATTTTATTACCAGGATTATATGTAGTGCACACTTGTAGTGTTGCCTAGCAGTTCTGTTATTCCTCTCTTGCCGTTTTAATGCATTAGATGCTTCAAAAATGATTATACTTCATTTCTATCTTGTAATTATTTAAACTTGAATGTTACATGTAAAAGTCATTTTAATATAAGCTGCACTTCTCAGTGGGTATGCTTTTGTACTTTTAGATTCTTGAGAGAATGCTTCAGTACTACAAACCAACAGAAAGCAAGAAAGCTGTTCGCAAGCGAACTAATCGATGCATGAGAAGATTCAAATGCATATTTTCATCGTACCCATTTAACGGGATGCTCAATGTAGCTGTAAGTTAATTATTGTCTATTAAATTTTTATATTGACAAGTTGTCTCATTTAATGTTTCTTCTCAAGAAGGTATTTAAAAGTTTTTTGTTTTCCATATCTGATTGGGTTGTGGTTGTTTCCAGCTACCATAGCCCCAGCAGTACTTTGGCATTTTGTGAAAAAAAGATTTTGGATTATGAAGCCTTTTCATTTTCAGGGAACATTGTTTGTTCTTCTGCTGTAGTAGACTTTGATCTTTATCAACCCTTGCTGGGGCACAAGTGTTGCTTTCAGAAGCAACCTTCATGTCTTGATTTTGGACTGATGTGAGGGCTTTGTGTATCTAGTGAACATCGACTTTGGTTCTTTATTCCAGAGTGAAGCTATTTTATTAATTTTGCAGGTTGCATCTATCAAGTGTGGAATGTGGGATAGCATTTATGATACTTTCCAAGTCACAAGTCAACCTGATTCAGCTAACACCCTTTCTGGAAATTGTTATGAATACGGATGCATTGATGCTGAACCAGGTGAAAAGCAGGCACCAGTGGCCTGTGAGCGCTTACAGCAAACACGCAGTGAGTGATGCTAACTTTGAAAATAGGCTGTGCTGAATTTTATTTTTATACTGCAAGTGTTCTTTTGTGTCTTGTTTCTCCTTTCCTTTTGGTGCAAGTACCATTCATCACATCAATTTTCAGTTCAAATACATGTCGAGAGTCAGTGAGGTTGAAGGCTGATCCTATTAGTTCACCTGTAAGACTATTGGCACAGCCTTTTCAAAAGAAATGTCAAAATTTTCCTTTGATTTTATGAATATTAATGAGAGAAATCAGTATGTTTATGAAGGGCAATTTAGATGTTTCACATAAAAAATTGTGCTAGTAGTGCCCACCTGTGGTGGAATGCTACGTTTTTTTATTGGTGTACCGTGCCTTTCTGGAAAAAACTAGGAATAATGTTTGGGTCCTATCTTCCTAAGATCCATGTAGTTATTGGTTTAGTTCTGAGTTTGTTTTATATGTTTGCTTTGAATAATCTATCCATATAATCAAAAGTAGCAGCTGATTAGCATATCTCTCAGGTGCCGCAATTGATCTATCTTGCTAAGTTCTATGTTTCGTTTGAGTTTCTTTTTGTATCATTTTGGAATGATTTGTATCCATGTAATCAAATATATGTGGTTAATGGATCTCACAGGTGTCCCAGTTGAAGAAATAATTGGGAAAATTACTAGGCATTATGAGCTTGATAATGAGTATCAGAGCAATGGTAAATCAGTTCTGGAAAACAAACTCATTTCATTGAGGAAGCTGTCCAGTTGTGAGCTGTGGCTAGCAGACCAATTTGGTGTTAAGGAATTCAAGTCCCTTGGTCATGGGGAGTTTTTTGTTTTCCTGGAAAAACATGCCTCTCTATTTCCTGCTAAGTTACAGAATCTCTTGTCTGGTGATAGATGTGGAAAGTCTACTTTGGAGGTCTCGATGCTCCAGGATCAGTTGATGGTACTAGTGTCCCAAGCTTCATATAGTCTGTGGGAGAATGAAACTATTACCAAACAGATGGTTGCTGCACTGCTTACAAGACAATTTCCACTACTTAGTTTTAACATTATGGAAAATGGTTCTATAGAAGATTTTCAACAAATTGTGGGAAAGTTTAAGAACAATGTAATTTCAAAATGTGTCCTATTTTCTGCTACGTTGTCAGGAATGCATCATATTGGAGACTCATTGCCTCTTAAGGAAGACAAGCTGGAAACCAGTGAAGTGAGAAACAAGGGTGACAACTTAGTGGCAGCATTTAATTCTGTTACATCTAAAGATGCAATTGAAGTTTTGGTTAGAGCACCGATGCTGTCTGACCTGAACTCATGGTCGCATTGGGACCTCAAATTTGCTTCCTCCCTTGGCCCTCTTGTAGGATGGTTGTTGAGTGAGGTCAATGATAAAGAATTGATGTGTCTGGTTACAAAGGATGGCAAGGTGATCAGAATTGATCAATCTGCTACTGCAGATTCATTCCTGGAAGCTGCACTTCAGAGATCATCTTTTCAAACAGCAGTGAAACTGTTATCCTTGCTCTCATTAGCTGGGGGGGGAAACCATGTTCCTTTGTCCCTTCTAAAATGTTATGCTTGCCATGCCTTTGAAGTCATTTTGAATAATCATTCTGAAAATATGGAAGTAGAGGACAGCAGGAAATGTTTTTTGCATGGAAAGGCAATTGGAGTTGCTTCTAATAACTTGACTGTTGAATTGCAAAATAAATCATTTAAAATCAACCAGGCATTACATTTTGCGTCAAGGTTTGTCCTTGATTGTCTTGGTTTTATGCCTGCAGAATTTCATGGTTTTGCAGCTGATGTTTTGCTCTCAGGGATGCAATCTGTAATAAAAGAAGCTTCTTCAGTGATTTTGTATGAATGCAACCAAAAAGAACGCCTGATGCTTCATGAAATAGGATTATCTATCGGCGTAGTAGAGTGGATTGATGATTACCATGCATTTTGTTCTAATAGTACCACTGACTTGTCCGTATCTTCTGGGTCATCATGCTTGGAAACTGTGAGGTCTGAGATAAGCACAGAAAATGTGACTCTGAGAGAAGATGCACATTATGCAACTTGTACTCAAGTTAGATGCACAATTGATGATGCTGTAGTTTCCAGTGATGAAACTATCAGTGGTAGCTTAGAACAATCATCCGACCTTGACCAACACAAGGATGCAGCCATGGTAATTGAATCAATCAGGAAAGAAGAATTTGGTCTGGATGCAAATCTTTTCAATACAGAGAGCAGCATGTTGAAGAAGCAGCATGCACGCCTAGGGAGAGCTCTTCATTGTCTGTCCCAGGAACTGTATTCACAAGATTCACATTTTCTTCTTGAGCTTGTAAGTAAATCTAATCAGGGATGGATTGTTTGTTCTGAGTATTGTTTCTAACCCCAAGGTTTCATTTTACTATTACATGCTATCAAGCTAACTGCTAAGCATTGTTCAGGTTCAAAATGCTGATGATAATATCTATCCTGAAAACGTGGAACCTACTCTGACATTCATCCTTCAAGAATCAGGTATTATTGTTTTGAATAATGAGCGAGGCTTTTCTGCTCAAAATATCAGAGCTCTTTGCGATGTTGGAAATTCAACCAAGAAAGGATCTGGTGGTGGATACATAGGGCAGAAAGGAATTGGCTTCAAATCAGTATTTCGGGTATGCTTCTTTGAGCACTGCTATATTCATCTGCGCTCCCAACCATCTCTCCATCAGTCTCAAATGAAAAATTCATTTAAAAGTAGCGCTGGGGAACAAATGCCCTATGGGACTAATGTCAAACGATATTAAGGAAGGGAACAATTTGTGTAAACTAATGAACACGGTATGAATGACAGCAGAAAAAAGTATTGACAGTGGGAAAGAATTCTAATAACTTTATTGCAAATAACAAGAGTTACAAGGAATAGGAAACAAGTAGCCTCACACCACTCAAGAGAATCACTCTCATATTGGAATCACACCAAATACAAAGAGGTTTTCATTACAACATGAACTACCAGACATAATATTCTACAATAAATAGAGTTACATTTGATGGTTATTTAATAGATAACTACTAATTAAAGATAAGAACAATGACAGTTACAATTAACTTCTACTGCCACTTGGAAATACAAGATTATCTTCATTTATTGGATGCAAATTTCTCCTTATTGCCAATGTGCAATACTGGAAGTGTAGCCTCTATAGAGTGTATCCCTTTACTGGAACTAGCTTGATCTCTGTCAAACCTCATCACACCCTTCTGCTTGTCTTTGCCTTGAATACTGCCACTTTGATCTTAAGAACTTGCATCAGGGAGAATGGGGAGTTGGAACTTGGGAGTGAACCAAGTTATTTAGCTAGCAATCTTAGTCTCTGTATAGTTTTTCAGCATCTTTCTTTTATTCTCTTAGATGTAAAAATAAGGAAACACAAAACTTAGCAGTTCCTTAATCTAAAAGTTTGTTAAAGGGTGTTTTATTTGATAATCTGTCTCTGTGCAAATTCTTTCAATATAATAAAAAATTTCTTAGTACAAGGCATCATCAAAATATCTTAGAGACTTGTCTCTGTTACTATGGCCATATGATTGTCCCTTCCAACAAAGACTTGTTGCTTGCTAGGATGTTCCAGTCACTTTCTTGTTAATGAACCTTATACTTTATCACTATAATATATGGAATGAAACAAGTTTTTTATTTGGACTTCAAATATAGCACCTAAAATGGCAATTCACATAAAAGCACGGAGGTTTGGTTATGTATTTTGAGATTTTGCAAATAGACAAGAATAAAATGTTACTTGATTGATCATAGTTGCCTCTCCTTTTTCACAAAGAAAATGAACTTGTAATTGTGATTAACATGTTTGAAAATAGTCCCGGTAGTTGTTTGGCATAAATGCATAGGACACCTTTAATTCTAAAGACCTAGATGGGTAAATATAACTGCTTTTGTGACCAAAAGAACACTTTATTAATTTTTTGTTATTAAATAGAAGTGATAATGAAGTCTTTCTGAATAAAGAAAAAAAGTGTTATATGATAAATAATTTTAATTTGCTGTTGGCATTGAATCAATTCTTACACTATTTGTCATAAGATTTAAGATCACACAAGGGCATTTATAGATAGGCTATATTATATCTATTAATAATTTTCCTTTTTGATGTCATTTGGTCTTTATGTAGATCACAGATGCTCCAGAGATTCATTCCAATGGATTTCATATCAAGTTTGACATAGGCGAGGGTCAGATTGGTTTTGTTTTGCCAACTGTTGTGCCTCCTTGTGATATCAACTTTTTCAGTAAGTTGGTGTCTATGCACCCTGATCAAATGAATAATAACAGTTGGAATACTTGTATTGTGCTTCCTTTCCGGTCAAAATCAGAAGATACTGCAACGAAGATGTTTTCAGATCTTCATCCTTCTTTGCTGCTTTTCCTTCAGCGCCTCCAGTGTATCATGTTCCGAAACAGGCTCAATGATTCACTCGTCATCATGCGGAAAGAAATTTTGGAAGATGGTATTGTAAAGGTTTCATGTGGGAAAGATAAAATGTCTTGGCTTGTAGCATCTCAGAAGTTGGAGGCACATGCTAGTCGTCCTAAAGTGCAAGGAACTGAAATTGCCATAGCATTTACGCTCGAGGAGTCAGATAATGGGGAGTATAATCCACGTTTGGACCAACAGCCTGTTTTTGCTTTTCTTCCTCTAAGAACTTATGGTCTGAAATTTATTCTTCAAGGCGATTTTATTCTACCTTCATCAAGAGAGGAAGTGGACAAGAATAATCCCTGGAATGAATGGTTGTTGACCAAGTTTCCTGGTTTGTTTGTTAGTGCAGAGAGATCTTTTTGTGCTCTCTCTTGTTTTAGGGAGAATCCAGGCAAAGCTGTGGCCACTTATATGAGCTTTGTTCCACTTGTTGGGGAGGTGCATGGTTTCTTTTCTGGCCTTCCTAAAGCAATTATTTTAGAATTACGAAGAACAAGCTGCCTGCTTATTGAAGGAGACAGGAGTAAAATGGTTCCTCCTTGCAGTGTTCTGAGAGGTTGGGATATGCAGTCTCGGAATGTTCTACCTGATAGATTGCTTCAGGAGTACCTTGGACTTGGATTCTTGGACAAGAATATAGTTTTGTCTGATTCGCTTGCAAGGGCACTGGGTATCATGGAGTATGGGCCTGAAACATTAATTAAATTTATGACCCATTTATGTCGCACAGAGAATGGCTTAAAGTTGATGGGCTTGGGTTGGCTATCGTCTTGGCTAAACACCCTCTATGCAATGCTATCTCGATCTTCTGGGCAAACTGATCTTATAGATAACCTTCAAAGTATTCCATTTATTCCCCTTTCAGATGGAACGTATAGCTCAGTGGATGTCAGTACAATTTGGTTACACTCTGATACCGTAAGCACTGGGTTTGATCGTGTGCACAGACTTGAGGCTTTTCCAAAATTGAATGCCAAACTTCAGATTGTAAATCCAGCCCTTCTTTCTGCATCAGCTGTCGATGAGACTTCAGTCGACAATGTTGCTAGGATGCTTCATAGAATTGGTGTGCAAGAACTGTCTGCACATGAAATTATTAAGGTTCATATTTTGCAAGCTATCTCTGATGACCGAATCACTGATAGGGACAAGGATCTAATGATAGATTATCTCTGCTTTATAATGATCCACCTACAATCTGGCTGCCCTAATTGTTGTGCTGAGAGGAAGCACATTATCTATGAGTTACAAAATAAAGCTTATATATTGACAAATCATGGATATAGAAGGCCTGTTGAGACATCAATTCATTTCAGCAGAGAATTTGGGAATCCTATTGATGTGAATGAATTAATTAATATAGCGGAAATGAGATGGCATGAGGTTGATATCAGCTATCTGAAGCATCCAGCTAATAAATCCCTCTCAAATGGATTGACCAAGTGGAGGGAATTTTTGCAGGAAATTGGTGTTGCAGACTTTGTGCGAGTTATTCAGATTGAAAAGAGTGTTGCTGATTTATGTCATAGTGTTCCCAATTATATGGCATGGGATACAGACCTGATTTCCCCTGGATCAACAGCAAAAGATTGGGAATCCAGTGAGCTGGTGCATCTGTTGTTTATTTTGTCCACAAGTGGTGATGGAGAACGCTGTAAATATCTCTTGGAGGTCCTTGACACGCTATGGGATGATAACTTTAGTGACAAAGCAACCATTTACTATGATTTAAAGTCCAGCGATACTGGGAGATCCTTCAAGTCTTCCTTTATAAGCAAAATCTGTGACTTTCAGTGGGTAGTTTCTAGCATGGACAATGAACTTCACTACCCTAAAGATTTATTCTATGATTGTGATGCAGTACGCTCTATCCTTGGTGCTTCTGCGCCATATGCTCTTCCAAAGGTTAGATTAATGTTCATGACCAGCGAATGGAGTCATAGTTTATAATAGTTGTCCCTCCCACTTTAAGCCCAATATTACCTGCAATTGTTTATAGGAAGTAGAATTATAAATAAACAGTTTTCTTTTAATTTTTCCTCTTTTCATTGCATTGATTATAACACCAAGGGGCAGTAAAGGAATAGCACTTATCAAAGGTTTTGCAATTGATGGGTATCATAAAGTGACATCAAAACAAAATAGATGGTCAGAGGTGCACGTATTTGTGAGATAGCTATATACAGTGAAGTTTTGTCATTATCAGATTCCATATGAAATCTGTGTTTCTGCAAATATCAGTCCCTTACGTAGTGCTCTTTGTTTGTTTTGTTTTATTTCCTGCCCCAAAAAGGGAAGGGGAGACAGGGATAAGGTGGGGGAAGGGGAGACAGGGGTAGGGTGGGTGTTTTTTGCTTGTGAGATGGTTTAAAGTAGACACCTCCTCGTTAGGTGAAGGCTCACAGTAGATTGGAATAAACATCCGCAGTTGTCAAATGTGAAAACTTGCAGTTCTTGGTTTAGTTGAGCTGATATGATTTCTGAAACATTATATACTGTGGCTGCATCTTCTTAATCTAATTTGCACCACTATATTCCTTTTGTAACAGGTGAGAAGCAGAAAATTATTGAGTGAGCTTGGCCTGAAGACTGAAGTCACTATTGATGATGTTCTGGAAATTATAAAAGCATGGAGAAAATCTGAAACCACTTTCAAGGCCAGGTACTGCTGCACTTTTGTTGTGCTAGATGGTCACGTGGCTCATGAGTTGTGTAAGACATGATATTTATCATTATTTTGTGTACTTACAATGCTAAATGGTGCACACAAAGATTTCAATCTCTTATGGATTTTGTGGATTTGTAAATTCAACTCACTAATTGGGAGTCTGTAAAACCTCATTTTGTCATTCTGCTCGATTCTGAATATATCCTTATTAAGTCAACCGTATCTTTATTTTCTTGCCTATCTCTACATTTAAAATCCAGCTATCTTTTCCATATTTGCTATATTGTTTATTCCATTTTCTGTGTGCTGTTTGTTAGCTTTTTCTTTGATCTTACTCATTTAAATGACAACTGACATTTTTTCCTCTACAGCATAGCACAAATGTCAAAATTATACACATTTATCTGGGATGAAATATCTTCTTCAAGGAACAAAGTTTCAGAGGCATTCCGTTCAGGACCATTTATTTTCGTTCCTAGTAAATCTGGCTCTAGTCACAAGGATTTGTTACCTGGTGTATTTTTGTCTGCTGAAGATGTATATTGGCATGATCCAACTGGCTCTATGGACCGATTGAAAAAGATCCATTCTCAGGGCGGGTCTACAAGTGTTATTCAGTGCCTATTAAGCAAGATATTGTGCAATGTTTATCCAGGCCTTCATGACTTTTTTGTTAATGAGTGCGGAGTATCTGAAATCCCTACTTGCCATAGCTATCTTGATATTTTACTGCAGTTATCAACTGCTGTTTTGCCTTCACAAGCTGCTAGTGCAGTAAGTTCACAACTTGAAAAATAATTTGATCTTAAACTGATTGTGTTGTGTGGCAATCTAAGGTTTCTTTTTCATGTCATAGGTTTTCAAAGTCTTGTTGATGTGGACTGAGGGACTGGAATCTGGATCTCTAAGTACAGAAGATATCATTCACTTGAAAGAATGTCTGACAAAATTGGATTGTACTGTACTGCCTACAGCACAAGATAAATGGGTTTCTTTGGACCCATCTTTTGGTCTGGTATGCTGGTCCGATGATAAAAACTTGAGGAAGATATTTAAGAATTTCAGTAATATAGAATTCTTGTACTTTGGCAATCTGAGTGGCAGTGAGCAAGAGATGCTTCAAACTAAAGTGTCTCTCCTCCTGCAAAAATTGGGGATACCTGCTCTCTCAGAGGTAAGCGCTCCTTCACTGCCTGCCTCTGCCTTGTCAGTTGAATTATTTTCACAATCTTTGATGGAAACTTGTAAACTTACACCTTAGTTATGCCAGTTAAATGAACATGTTGACTCACCAAAAGAGTACTGCAAAATGTCCATGAAATCAATTAATTATAAAATTCTAACTTACCAATGATTTTGCATGTTATGTTAGGATTCTCTTCGTAATACTCGCACCAATTTCTGTTGATTGCTCAGAATGTTTTATTTAAAGTTTTGCCATTTCTTCAAACATCATGTATGCATATAATGGTTGTCTTTACGAGGTATCCACCTACTTATTTTTCAGATAGTGTGCTATACAGTATACACCAACTTATGAAAGCATAAATAATTTCAAATTGTACTGTATCTCAAGTGGTTCGAATAACAGTTATGCATTCTGATTGGCATTCTTTTATTGATGTGCCGTTTATACTCATTTGATAATTATAGTATGTAATTGCTGGTTTCCTTTTGTCACTAATGGAACTGATTTTGAAAATACAGTTTTTTTTTTTTTTGGTTTGAGGGAAAGCATTTTTAGATTCTTGTTCTGCGTGAAACCAAAGGCAGGGCTGCAGGATTGTTCCGTCTAAAATCCCTTGTATAAATAACCACTTGGGGAAGTCTTCATCATTTTTCTTCATGCAGGTTGTAACTCGTAAGGCAATATATGATGGTCCAGCAGACTCTAGCTTCAAAGCTTCATTGATTAACTGGGCTCTTCCTTATGCTCAGCGCTACATATATAGCACACACCCTGATAAATACTCTAAACTCAAGCAGTCTGGATTCAATAATCTAAAGCAACTGCAGGTTATTGCTGTTGATAAGTTATCCTACCACTATGCCATAAAAAAATGTCGCCTTGCTTCTAAGAGGCAAGAACAATGTAGCTGTCTCCTGGAGGTATGGAATGATACTGCTTATTCTACTTATTTCATTTCTCTCATTTATGTGCAGCTGACTAGTGCTGATAAACTGCTGGCAAGAATCATGTGAAATTTTGATTGGACAAGTTACCAAAGTTCATTGGAAATTTTTTGTTAATTTTGAAATGCAAGATCTTGAGGATATACAAGATCTCTGCGCATTATATGACCCTTACTCTTTCATGATTTTGGAAATGGAAAAAATTACTATGACCTTAGCCTTTCAATTATAATTTTTCAGGGTAATACTTTGTACACAAGGTTGGAATCTGATACACATGCTTTGTTTTTGGAGCTATCTCGTTTATTCTTTGATGGTACTCCAGAATTGCACTTGGCAAATTTCCTTCATATGATTACAACCATGGCTGAATCTGGCTCCACAGAGGAGCAAACAGAATTCTTCATTGTGAACAGCCAGAAGGTGTCAAAGCTTCCTGACGAAGAATCTTTGTGGTTACTCTCCTCAACTCAGTCTTTGACAACGAATGAGGAATCGCTTCAAATAGATGTTTCTCCAACATCAATAAATGAACAGAAACCCTCAAACTTGAAGTTGAAAGCCAGTGTCAGTTCATATTGGCCACCTGCAGACTGGAAAACTGCACCAGATTTTCATAGCAGCCGATGTAGCATAAATGATGAGGAGATTGTCACAGAAGCAGTTAGTGTAGTTCCAGCTAAAAACAATGCGGATTTCACCGTTGAAAACAAAGCAGATGAGTTGCCAGAGTCTGATAATGTGGACACCCAGACTCCTAAGTTCAATGGTCCTGAATTGGGTCCATCTAAAATATTCAGGACAGATCAGCTTCGTCCTGGGACAGCTAATGCAATACAAGCAATGGCTACTGGGAGAGAAGGTGAGCAAGTTGCTTTCAACCATTTGACTCAAAAATTTGGTCAAGTCGTGAAGTGGGTTAATCAGGATAATGAGACCGGGTTACCCTATGACATGGTTATAGAAGTGGGAAGTAGTAAAGAGTACATTGAAGTTAAAGCTACAAGATCCGCTATGAAGAACTGGTTTGAAATATCATCTAGAGAGTGGCACTTTGCAGTTGAGAAGGGTGAATGTTTTAGCATTCTTCATGTACTTTTAGGTAATAATAAAGCTAGGGTTTCAACATTCAGAAATCCCGCAAGACAATGCCAATCAGGGAAGCTCCGATTGGTTGTTCTGATGCCCACTGTCTCTGAGACGTGGGAGGATGTTTCTCTGCTGACTTGATTCGTGACACCATTGAACACCAAATTGACATGATTTCTGATCCATTGTCTAGGATACAAATTTCGAGATAGCGGATGATTGAGGCTTGTCTGCAAAGTTTTCTTGAGATAGCTGGGACTTGGGATACAAAATACTACCTCCAATAGAATCAATGCATTGTTTCTGCAATTTTGTCATTGCCAAAGAAAATAATTGAGCAGTAGAATCTATTGCCAGAGGAACAATAATTTGGAGAAGGGTTATAGATTTTCCAAGCTGAAACCTAAAGCTGGAAATTGTTGTGTTCACCACAGTAGAGATGACCTGTGCACATAGTTTTCTTTTTCACATCTGACAGCAGTGTTATTAACCTCCCCTGTACTCATTACAAGTTTCATCTGTCGAGCAACAAGGCTGTACAGATTTTGTACCGTAACAGTGATTCAACAGTAGAAATATTCGAATTCCTTGATAGTGAATGATATTATTAAGTATGAATTCCAAGTGAACAGTCGGTCTCATTTACACTATAGGTCATCTGTTGATCATCGTTAACCTCATTTTACAGTAGTACCGTGAATGCTGTGGTGTCAAATTCTCTCCGCTCTTTTTTTTTTTTTTGGAAATTTTATTACTCAAATTATCACTCGGACATTTATTTAAATTTTAAAAGGTTCCAGTGATGATTTTTTTTCAACTTGGTTACCATCCCCACCTGGAACTCAAAACTCGGTCCAAGCTGGGTTTATAACAAGCTAGGTAGGAGCTATCCGGTTAACTTTGAAAGTTAATATAATTCGATTTTTTGAAAAAATCAATGTTATTTTTAGATTAATATAGCTTAACATGAGTTGGTTCAAACTTGAGCCATCCAAGTCATAAACCTACAGGGGATATGTTTGTTGAACTATTTCATGCAATTTTGAAATGATGAATACAGTAAATTTATAACCAGATAATGAGAAATGTTATATATATTACAAAATTTTAAAGGCTGTGGCTAAATCTCTATATGGAATAGTAAAATTAAGGTTTTTCCTTGAAAAAAATCAAACCAACTAGCCTTGCGCTAAAAAATATATATTTGCTAGGGGTAAATCAATTGTTCTTAAAAAATAATATCTAGACATTAGAAAACTTTTAGATATTATCATTAGAAATGATACAAAAGTTTAAACTTTAAAACCCCCAATTGAATTCTTTGCTTAACTCGAATTATAAATTAAATTGTAAGGGGTTGTGCACCCTGATCTTGTTGGCTGGGCAAGTTTAAAGAAAAAAAAATCAGCCACGTTAAACCTTAGTCAATAAGCTAAACTCGCAATTCATGTTATGGACTCTATTAGAATGAACTAATTTTTTTTATTTTATTATATGATAAAAAATACAAAAATCGATTTACAATAAATCCAATATACTAGCATAAAATTCAATAAAAACCTAACATTAAAAGATAAAATTAGAAAAATAAAATCAAACGATAAAAAAAAAACCAACAAAACTCAAAAGACCAGTTAAAAAAGAGCTTAGACATGCGATCTTGAGTGGCTCAATGCAATTAGGTTTGTTACAAAAAAAAAAAACAAAAACCCCTAAGGTAAGCTAAGCATCAAGCTAGTATTTTTTTTTCTTTTTTATATCAATTTCCCCTTATTTTTTATTTTAAAAATATAACAGGTAATATATTTTATAAAATATATCTAGATTCACGTGCTAACCGATTTAGCTATAAACAAGAATGTCATAAAATATTTTAAAAATATATTAACTTGGTTAATTGTTTATATGAACAATTAAACCTACCCATACCATTTAGTTGTTTTTGTTAGTTATCATATGCTTTTAAGCTATAATTTAGGAAAATCCAATTTCAAAGACCAAAACATACTACTGCTTATTTTTCTAATTCTTGAAACAAAAAGAAAAAAACTCAAATAGGCCGAGCACTCTCTACTTATGTGTACATGGCCTAATCTCAAGCCCAGCCCATTTACCAAACACCCTTCAATCTTTCCTCTCTAAA
>Ga0307517_10005477_pt1 | contig 19116 bp, 19 predicted proteins | sample 23_EM_MG_FD_194515 | JGI IMG/M metagenome (GOLD analysis project Ga0307517, IMG submission 194515) | Populus trichocarpa ectomycorrhiza microbial communities from riparian zone in the Pacific Northwest, United States - 23_EM | ecosystem: Host-associated > Plants > Roots > Unclassified | place... | reverse complement strand
AACTCTGATCGAGCCTTCTCGAGCTGTTGTCGCAGTTCATGTGCCTGATCGGATTGCGCTCCGTTAAGCTTCTCGATCTCGACCTGCAGATCGGTGACACGGCGAGCTTGTTCCTCGGCCCGTTCGGCATAACCGCGTAGCTGCTCCTGGGCATTCGCGAGCTGGTACGAAGTTTGCTCCTGATGAGAATTCGCCTCTTGCAGGTTTCGCTCCAAGGCGTGGATCGTCGACTCCAGTTCGGTGATATGTGACTGCAGCTGGGTACGGGAAGCATCATCGTCAGCGGATCGATGGTCTCTAAGGGCTTGGAGCTCCTGTTGTAACGACGAAACACGGGCTTCTGCGGAAGCGTGCTGGCACTTAATGAGCGAGAGAGAACCGACGGCTTTCCTATAAGCAGTTTGGGAAAGAGCAAGAGCGACGGTGGTCTGATGGAGGTCCTCAGCAGTCGCCGTGGCGGGGTCCTCGTCAACGTCCATGGTATCCTGGGTATTCGAGGCGATAACCGACTCCAGTTCTCGAATCTTCTGGGCCAGAGAATGAATGTGCTCTTGAGCGTGGAGAAGTTGACCCTGGACATCCCGGTGTTGTTCAAACTTGAGGTGGAGGAGGTTCTTGAGTTGGAGGGTTGCATTACGTCTATCCGAGATCGCCTGGACCATAACCTTCACCAGCGTTGCCACCTCCACGTCTCGTTCATCACGTTCCCTCTCGACACCCAGCATCCTCTCTTCGGACGACTCCACCTGTTCCTCGAGGGCCTCCACCATTTGGATCGCATGGTCACGAGCTTCCCTAGCTTCGGCACAATCTTCCACCATGGCCTCCTTCTGGTTCGTAAGGGTCTCAATATCCGCCGTCATCTCCGCGATCCTGTCCTCGTGGAGCCTCAGGTTCGTCTCCAGACGTCGGATATCATGCTGGTGCAAGCCAACCTGCTCCGTTCGACGTTTGACACGGCCCTCGAGCTCCTCGATCTGTTGGCGTAGGGCCTTGGTGGCCTGGGAGGAAGACATGGAGGAAAGCTGTTGTGATTGGAGGGCTTGGTAGCGGCCCTGGAGGTCCTCACGCTCAGTTCGAGCGGTGGAAAGGTCGCCTTCCAGATGTGCAATGCGGAGGTTTAAGGAGTCACGTTCGGCCTCGACCTCTTGAATGACTTTCCTCAAACGATCCACGGCGGCTTTGGCAGCCTCGAGTTCATCGCTGAGCTGACGGTAGGCATCCTTGCTCTCAGAAGCTTCCTGGAAAAGTCTCTGGATAACTCCTTCCAGCTCCTCCACGCGTGATGAAAGGAGTTGGCGGTTGTGTTCGACCTGGTCGTACCGTTTGACCGCCTCTGAGAACTGTGATTCAGCGGCACTCGCCCTTCGACTTGCGTCCGAGAGAAGTTCTTCATTCGTCCGTAGAGAAGCACCAAATTGAGCTGTAATGCACTCGCTGTTCGCTCGAACATGATCGACGACAACGGAGAAGGCGGAAGCAGCAAGTTGGGAACGCCTAGCTTCCAGTTGAGAGTCCTCCACCTTCGCTAGCGCGATATTCGCCTCCTCACGCAACCGACGAATCTCTTCTTCGAGATTGGAGACTTCGAAGGACCTATCGGGCTCAGTAGCCGAAGAAAGTGCGAGAATTCGATGTTCGAAAGCCTGGACGGCAAATTTGTGCTCGACCTGAGAGAACTCCAAATGACCTTTGACATCATCCCGTTCGTCGCGGAGACGGTCGATGGTAGCGAGAAGACGTTCGACGACTTCAAAATCGACCGGCTGTTGGCCAAGGGAAGTGCGCCGTTTTGACCGAGCGTTATCCGGACGTACTGGTGTCGATCGAATGAGGTACGTCAAGTCGGCGTCTTCTTCCAGGAGGTTGTCCTCAAAAACTTGTCGGGAGATTGACTGCCCAACAGTCGCGGGTATCTGGAAGGTAGACTCAGCGAAAGCGTCCCTAGCCTCGTCCACCTGGTGTTGCAGCTCCCTTGGAACAAACGTCAGCTTTGTAGGGAGGAGGGGGGCAAGATTCGTACCTTTCTCCCAACTGTAGCTCTCGTATCTGTTGTTGTTGGGCCTCGTTCTCAGCGCGGATGGCTTCAAGCTCGTCCAATGCTGCATCCTTCTCCCTGACAAGATCAACGTTCATCGCCTCAGCTTCCTCCACCTTCTTCACCTCAGCTCTCAGCTTCTCCTCAGTCTGAGCGAACGTTGACTGCATTCGTTGAGCCTGTGCAACCTGCCTCTGAAGCTGCTCCATCTTGGCGGCGTCTTCGTCGATCCTATCCATAAGTTGTTGCTCCCTGTTCACGGACCCCTCTCCAGTTTGCTGCCTGAGGTACTGCAGCTCCTCGTCCACATCATCGACCTTGTCCTGTAGCTCCTTTGTCTTGGCCTGCCAACTCCGTTCGTTTGCCACCTTCTCGTTCTCCATCTTGGTCATTTCGGTTTGGAGTTGACTGACCCGCCTCTCAAAGGCCTCGGTATCTGACTCGTGCTTCGTAACGAGGTCACGGAGTCGCTCGTTCTCCTGCTTTAGCCAAATAAATTGCGGGTCGGTTGTAACGGTCGAAGTCGAAGTCCGACCGTTCGTAAACTTGGAACGAGGGGCTGCCTTGAGTTGGTGGCATTCGAACTCCAATTCTTGAATCCTTGATTGCAGCTGGTTGTTGCGTTTATCGAGCGCCGACTTCTCCTGGAGTCGTCCTTGTTTATCACCCTCGGTCCGGGCTGTGAGGGAGTCGATCGTGGCCTGAAGATCTCGAACGACCTTCTGTTCCGCCTTGAACCTCTCCTGGAGTTGGTTCAGAGCAAGCTCCCCGTTGTCGTGTGCAGTCTTCTGGTTTAGGCGTGCCTCGGAAGCTATGCGTAATTCTTCCTCGAGCTTAACTCGTCTGTCGGCTTCAGATTGAAGCTATGTTCATGTAAGAGTGATATTCCACACAGAATATAAATGGGACGGACCTTGTGGTTGGTCTCCTTCAACGTTGCAGCTGCAGCCGTTTTCTGCTGAGCTGCCTGCTCCACGTGAACCATGAGCATTGTGATCTCATTGTCTGAACACATTCGTTAGCCTGGGTACAATAACGCTGAGATGAGATAACGCGGTACCTTTGTTAGAGATCGTGGCCTTGAGAGCAACAACCTCGTCACTATCGTGGTCAATTCCAAGATTTACGGCAGACATCGCGAATCAACGTCTGGTGCCGCTCGCGTGACGGCGTATTGGAAGTGTGAGGGTAAAGAGTCAGCGTCGTGCTCCGGAAGATGATATCCGACAATGACAGTGGCCCGCAAACAACAAGTGGAACCAAGTCCGTCGCGTGGTCATGTGATCGCGTTGGATAATTTCGTGTTTCCTCGTTTGGAATGTTAGCCTTGGTTGAGGTTCTCACGATTGCTCCTTCTCTTGTCCTCCCCTCGCATCGCAGAGCTGGGAAATGATATCGCCCCGCGGGTCTTGTTTGTTCCCTCAGCACCCTAACTGGGGATCCCGCTAGACCCGAAACGCCTCGTTTACCGTTGTTGCCCTGAACATCGTTAGATATTCCCCATCACTCCGCTGTTCCTTCCCCGTCAACGGATCTCCGCAAGTGTGTCTTGATGTCGTCTCGACTCACACGCGAAAGGGTGTGTTCTGGTATGGGTAAAATGAAGATCACTCGGGTCTAGAGCATTCTCTTTTTACCGCCTCGAGTTGACCCGGTAATCACTCACCCTGTTCAATCAACCCTAGATGCCGGGATCTTGTCGCTGTTTAAACCCTTACCCAGCGATGCAGGGAATGTCACTTCTTGAAACTCCCTCACCACGCTAACCCCGTGAGGGTGTTTGGGGCACGCATTGCCTGCACGAGGTTGTGGGCCCGGACTCCGTCCTCGGTTTTAATGACATGGAAAAACGTCTCCGCGAGCGCATCTGTACATGATGGCACAGGATTATCTCATGGAAATCTCTCCATCGGATACCGTTTTCGGTATACAGTCACCTGTGTGCTGGCACGATGGGTGGAGGGCTTACGTTTGGTGAAAGCGTGGGTAGTAGGTTAATTTCTTGACCTGATGTGCCTGCGATCGTGTTGGAGGATATTTGCAGAAGGCCCCAGAGGACATGTTTGACTATGTCATGCCGAAGAGGGATGTTCGACGCTCACCGCCACCTCACAGTGTACCGCCAAAGCGTGTCTTGTTCCGGCGCGGAAACGGGGAAGTCGTATCCCGGTTAAGCACAAACACGCACGGGCGTCGTGGTGTGCCACGGTGTTTGTCTTTATCTTTGGGAGTTGATAACAGGTCCAGGTGATCACAACATTCGCTGGGCGCGTGAGATTCGCAAACAGGACAAATAGCCTAAACTACTCGATACCTGGATGTCGTTGACACTTGGTTCGAGTTTGCGCTTACCGTAAAGTGGAGGGGCGATGGGCTGTGCAGAGAGGACAACTCGGATGGGTGGGAGGCATCTCACCTCCGCATGAGCGTGGTCTCGGAATGCAAAACCATGGTAGAATCCCAGACCGTGATTCGCTGGGACCGCAGACCAAGGCACAGGCGATCAAACAAGTTTTCTGTGGAGGGTCAAACTCCGGACCACAGTTCTCCGCATTGCCACGACCGCCTGAGGCTAAAACCGCAGCGGGAGATAGATAAGGACACTGCACGGGAGTCGCAACGCCGGTGATTGGTGCGTTTTGAACAAACCTGTGGTTTTTTGGAGAGAAGACACCAGACGCTTGTCGGGCTATTTGATCATTCGTATTTCTGTTTCATCCTGAGTGTGTTGGTGGAGTGATCCGCAAAAGACACAAGTGGGAATTGTCAAAGACGATGGCGAGGCTGGACAAAGGGCAAACGGAGAGAGAGAGACAACATGAAATAGTAACCTTGGATATTAACCGGATACTGACCGTGTGGTATCAACCCATGGGAATACTTACCTTGCGTTGTCCCAAAGGGGAACCGGGCGAGAGAGATGGACCGGCGCGCTGTGACCCTGGCGGGGCGGCTGTGCGGAAACGGCCACGATTACTTAAGTAGGCATAACACTCTCTACACCCATTCCCTCCCCCTCCAATTGTCCCAAGCGGGCCCCTCGTCTCGTCTGTCTGGAGCATCCGTCGCTCGTCGGCCTCGCCGCTTTCTTTGTCTTATATCCTCTTTCTTCTTCTTCCCTTGAAAAGCACGCAGGTCGTCGTCCCCTTTGCCTCCCGACAAGTCATTATGCAGTCAACCACCCTCCCCCGCAGGAAAAACACCCCCGCCAACCTCGGTATCAAAATAACCCCTCCTCCAGCCAACCTGCCCACCGCCGTCGTTGCTGAAGGAGGTACCCCGCCCCCATCGGGTCCCTCATCCGAGCCCGAGTCCGCAACCAAACCTCGATCGGTCCGGAACGTAAAGCGACTCTCCCTCACTCTCCCAACCAAATCGTCCTCCAACTCTCTCACTGTTGCTGCTCAAGATCAGTTACCAGTCCCTCCTTCACCTGCCTTCGAACCACGCAGGCGCCCATCAGTCGTCTCTCTCCCAGCCACGACCACTCTCTTCCGGCAACGTGAAGACGAGTCTCCATCTGTTCCTTATGCAGATGGTCCCATCGAGGTTCTTCCTGGTATCTGGCTAGGTTCAGAAGACTCTGCCCGGGATTGGCGCGGTCTCGTCAAACGGGGTATCAAATCGATCCTAAACGTCGCAAAGGAAGTCGCATGTCCCATTGATGCCTCCACATCGAGACCCCTGCGCTCCTCTGTTTCCACCTCTGATCTGTCGGTGGAGCCTCAGGACAGCAAGCCTATCTATTTCCCGGCTCACGTTCCCAGTGGCCGGCCGGGACTGCATTATCTAAAGCTCCCATGGTCCCATGGTCAGCCAGATTTGGTCAACGTTGGATTACCGGCAGCTTTCGATTTTGTGGACAAATCTGTTGCCCGCGGGGATGGCATTTTGATCCAGTCTGTCCTTTTTATCTCCCTCCTTACCTACCACTCACGTGAACCGCCCTCCATTCAATAGCTGCCAATGTGGTATCTCACGGTCTGGAACGTTAATTATTGCCCTTGTCATGAGGGCTGCCGCTCGATGCTCGGCGGCTGTGCCGTCTGAAGTCTGGGCGCTCAAGGGCATGCAAGCCGCTTATTCCTACGTCAAGGAAAAGAGCAAGTGGGTTGGTCCCAACATGTCGTACGTCACCACCCACTTTCAGGTACCGTCGTCAAGCTGACGATCATTTGCCCGTGCCCAGCCTTATTTATCAGTTACTCGACTACGAGAGAGCTTTGAAGTCCGGCGGCGTCAATTCGCCAACCTTTTCTGATCGTTCTTCCATTGTTGCCGCAGAGGAAGAAGAATGGGGCCGCCGTCGCTCCATGCTCGACAACGACACTTCCGATGCTGATGTGGAAGAGGACCGAGTTGTGACCGAGGTTGCACGCGAGGCACGCGCTCTCGATAAAGCCATGGAAGACCGCATCCTTGCCCGCAAGTCATCCTCCTCCTCCGTCGCTTCATCCGGTTTGGGCATGGGAGTCGCTTGGAAAAGTCGCTATGGTGGCAGAAGGCGCACCGGATCAATCGCTAGTAACCTCACCAACGGCAGTATCCTCAGTGAGGATCTTGTTGAGGAGAATGAGGAGGAAGAATTACTCAATGTCGGTGGTGGATTTGAAAACGACAGTCGAGAAAGTGATGCGACCTCCCCAGACTCGCAGTACGACGAGGACAGCGCGAACAAACTTCCGTTTACTCCTCACACTGCCCGTCCTCCCGTCCAGCGTAACCCATCTTCCGGCCCGACTTCAACCCACAAGTTTCCACGGATACCAGCATCCGCCACTCAGGCCACGTTTGACGTTCCCCCATTGCCGAGGGCGCGCCTGACCATGAAAGCTCGACGTCGTCCCCCGCCCCTGTCCATCTTACCGACCGTCCCCTCATCTCCCATCAACCCCGGAGTCGCCAAGTCCGGTCCTCAAAGAACGCATACTCACACAGAGTCCCGCATCTCAGTATCGACGTTGCTACCTTCACGTCAAACAATGCCCAAGTCTGTTGTTCCCTCGCAGCCGCTTCCCACCCCGTCGCAGACGTTGTTCGTTTTCCCACCTTCGCCCAGCGCTCTGTCTAGTGCTGCACCCTCAACGATGATCCTCACTCCGAGCGTAAATACCCTCGCGTTCCCAAGCATGAAAACTCCGCGCTTGTTGAGTAGAGGGTCTCGCGGACGTACCCAGTCCTTCGTTGCTCAAGCGACTCCGACTACAGCCTTCTCCCGTGTCGATGTCCGAGGGTGGGTGGGTATGAAATAAGTTTGTCGTGTCGCGCTTTCACTTTGCTTTCTCGTGCCCCTAACGTCTCTGAGCCGATTGCCATCCCTTCCGTTATTTGCGGTTTGTCGTTCACTGTCGATGCATTGCTATCTTTGCGCACCTGCTGTTGTTTTCTTCTTCCCTTCGGCCGCAGGTGTTTGTGTTTATTATTGCTTTTATCTTATCGCCCGCACAGATCTGGACTATTTTTCTCTCCCTTGCAACCCCTGCAACCTTTGCTAACTTTGCTATCCACTTGGACTGTTCTTTTTATTCATTGTATTATTATCACGCACGTATTCCTTCTCTCGTTGTTTGATGCTGTCCTTTCAGTAGCGCTACCCCCCCTCACGACCTGACCATGCTATTATCGACCTATCCTCTTTGTCTGCGGTGACTAGGAGGCATGTTATAGATCGTTACGCAGCAAAAATATATGAATATACCTTTCCCAAATGAGAAGACATCAAATAAGCCACAAGGCCGGAGTGCATAATAATGGTCATCGAGACCCGAAGACCCTTCCGACGCTGTTCTTGACCGCTCCCGAAAGTAGCTGACCCCCAATACCGCCGAACCCCATGTTCCACGCCATACCGCTGGCCCACTTCTCCTTTGCGTCCCTGTCCCTGTTGGCGTTTCACGGGAATTAATGAAGAGCTATGGAAGAACGGAAGAGTTACGTCGTGCGACTCACGCGTATGTGAACCCTATAACGTTTGTCACGTTGAAGATTAATGCCAGAATTGTCGTCGGTACGGAATCCAAATTCAGCTTGACTATGGCGATGATCAGAAGCCCGACCCAGAGGACTGGGAAGGCGTATAACGCGATCTGTTCGAGCGGCAGGTTAGATATAATAGTATGGATCACCGGATAGTAGGGTGTTTTTTTTTTTTGGAAGACTTGCCCAGAACATTCTAGGAGACGCCGTTTCAGCAAGTGTGTGCAAATCGGAGAGGAGCACGCACGCTTACCTGGAATCAATAGTATTCGCAGGTCGCGATGGCTGTGGGTCGATGATTTAAAACACGTCCACTGCACCGGTCTAATCGTATCCGGATAGACGCACATCACGGCTCTCGAATACCCAGTAACTCTCTCCATCGTCGTCGACCTGCGACACGGGGAGGGATGGGTCAAGAGGAGGTGAGGGGGAGATAAACGGTGCGTAACCCACCTGGTTCCAGTATCTCAAACCGACAAGGACCCTTCCCGAAACATTCTGGAATAGAACCGCATATCAGGGGCTGTCACGATTCGGGATATGAACCAGCAACGAATCACTCTGCAGTTCCAGAAGTCCATGGACAGCAGCACCACCACGATTACTGTCTGGGGGGTTCGAGGTTCACGTCAGTTGTCCATTCCACATAACCCAGCGCTCCGTTCTTGGAAATGCGTTTGAGATTTGGTACGCACTGATAAGACGTAATTGTTAAAGTACCCTCCCAGGATGTACATCACGATTGCGGCAATCCTGAAGAGGTAGAGGAACATGAGGGCGATTGGATGTGCGGACTGCGAGAAGTTGTTTCGCCGGGTGAATGATCATTACGGTTCACTCTGAACGGTGTTCTCCTTACCTGTCTTAGAATCCCAGCCAGACCTAAGGATGCAGCCAGACGGATGTCAAATGGGTTTGGATCCTTCGAGGCGGTTGTCATACGCACCTGCCTCAGCATCCGAGGAAGTAGATGCGTGCTGTTCGGCGGCGCGATTCGTTGGTGTCAGAACGACTGACTGATGTGCCGTTCCCTTCAGTTGTGGCTGTGGAGTGTCCGACGGTTCGTCTGGCTCGATTGTGTCCAGCAATGGCGTGTTCACGCCGCCGCCGCTCATCGTGGAGGAAGTTCAATGCGCGTGGATCGGAGTGATCGAGAGAGAGAGAGGTGTGCTGCACCACTGCTCCTGGTCCCGACTCGAGACCTCCTACATCAAGTCACAGTTCTTTCACCTCAAAAATACTCTCCGGATGGGCGATGGAGACTCCTGAAACACTAGAATCTACTCCTCTTCTTCGTCCGCCGTCCATCTCCCTACCCTGCATTCGTCCAGTCATCGATCGTTTGCTGGCGCAGTCGAACACAACACCAACCGCAGACCATATCCTCGCTCAATTCCCATCACATCGCGACCTCAACCCCTCCTACCGCACTGCCTTCGTCCTCATCACCCTTTTGCAGATTGGGAGCGACGCCAGAAAACAGCCAGCTCGCGATGATTCACTGACCCTGTGGGACACATGGGATCGTCATACTAGCATGGAATTGGTCGTGGAACATTGTGCCTCGCGCGTCTTGGAGGTCTGGTCGAATTTTCTGCGGGTACCAAGGAACGATGCCAACCTGGATGCTTTGCTTTGGACCGCGTTTCCTCTAGGAGAGGACAGATGTGCTGGCGTCTGTCGTACGTTTTAACGCTTCGACTTCGATTCTTGAAAAAAAAAAACTCAGCACTCATCACAGTCGCCGATTTCCTTTGTCAAGACTCTGGAGAAGGGTTATCGGTACACCCACTCATTCTCTCTGCTGTTTCCCGGACTTGGAAGCAAGGCCGGGTGGTAACCCTACCACCAGGCGCTAGCTTTTCCTCTCGTTCATTTTCTAGAATTAAATCTCTGGGAACTCCCAGGTAAGTATACTGACTACGTCCGCCTGTGAACGAGACTGACAAGTTTGTCAAGGGTCTTGCATTTGATGAGCCTGCTGATGTTGCTCGCTTACTTGGTCACCCTCGTGCACTATGTGATGCACCCGCCGGAGACGGCGAGCTTCGGTGACCGTTCCTTTGGGCCCCAAGGCGCATATATTGTCATCTACTCCCTGGCGACCGTGCTTGAAGAGCCTGCTACCTGTTTCCCCTTTTTCCTGGTCTTCTTGTGCTTCGTGATCTCACGGACACCCGTCCCAGGCGAACCTTCATACACCCTGACGCTTCTCGCAATCCTCCTCAACTTTCTCCAACTATACCTACCCTTCCCATTGAGCCCCATCCACCTTTTACCACCGCGGGGCATCCTTCCTCTATCCACCTTCCTGCTGGACGGCTTTACCACGACATCCGCCCCCGTGATTCTCTTTTTTGCCCCATTGTTGGTTATCTCGTCGTATCTGCTTTCCTCCGCGTTGGCAGACACATTCCCCATCATCAACCTCATGCCTGCACCCATGGAAGCTCGGGCCATGTTCTTGTCCTTCTCTGCTTTCGTCCTACTGCTCACCGTCTCCTCCCTGGCCTTTGCAATCTTGTCGTCCAGTCAATCAGCACAAGGAAGCACCAGTTCCACGGACCGTTGGGACCGCTACTCCCTCAGGGTTGGACTTGAATCAAGGAGGATTTTCGTACGGACTGTCGCCAAATACTCCTCACCTTCCTATTTTCCGGTTCCGTTAAACCTTCTTTCTCTGGTTCTGGTACGGATACCCCGTATTCTTATTTCGCTACTCCGGAAATCGGAGTGGATCATGAGCGTCAACAGATTAGAGACGGCGCTGTGGTCAGTACTTGTACTCCCTTTGTCGTGCGTCTTAGCCGGGTTTTGGTTATGGGAATATGTTTGAGATCGTGCTGTTTGGTTGGGCTGTGGAAATGTTGTTTGTAGACGTACAATTGTCCGCTGCATATAAGTAAGGTATTGGCCATAGAGAGCATGTCATAGACGCCGCTGTCCTAATGTACAGTGTTATCTTTCCTTTTGTTGGAGCGAAATCACTCGAGGAAACCGTTGGTTCTCAGCAGGGCCCGCACTTGTTCGGTATCGGCTTTGATATCGCCGTTCATGGGTGATAGTTTCATTGGTATCGTCTTGCCGTCGTTGCAGACGTTCACTCTCCAGTACTTGCCCTACAACGACCGTGATTAGATTACCGAGCTGAAACCAGGCGTTCTGGGTGGATGCTCACCATTGTCCCCTCTCTCGCCTTATCCGTTGTTGACCGTGAAGAAACGATCGTTCCTTGACACCACTTTCCATCCTCGTGAATGCGAACCCACACCGTTTCTCGAACCTGAGACAAGTTCAGACATTGGGCGGCGAAGCCAAGTACCCCTCAGTGGTTACCTTGAATTCGTATGGCCAAGGTTGGTCGAGGTCTTCAGGCCCCGAAACAATGGTCTCTGTTCCTCCCCCTCTTTCTGTACTCGTATCTGAACTTGATTCTGAGCTCGCTCGAACGGCTCTTGCCACATTCGTAGCTTTGATTCTCGATTGCACCTTGCGATCAGAAGTGGTCGAAGGCATTTTCGCGAGAGCGTCGGTGATGATTGAGAATTGTGGAGGAGCAAGCGTTGAAGTTATGACGGGCGGTGCGGAACAAAGAGCGGGACTAGGAGTTAACTGGAAAGAAACCCAGATCCTGGGGACGTCGGGTGTTATATATCTATTTGTTCGTACGTACACATTGGCACGTGTGTTCGTGATCTCTCCCTTGTGGTCCACCTCACGGACGATCCCTTTGGTGACCAAGACGGTCGTGACGAGGGCCCTCACTGTCCAGAATAGTCCATGGCAACGACTGGCGGCCGCTCGTGGTCACTTCCATGCTAAGCCCAAACAGTGGCAAACATAGCGAGCCTCCAACCAGCCTAATCCATCAAAAATCCCCGAACGAGCCCCAGCACACGACGTTTTATCTCTAACCACCATGTCCTCCTCGCGAGCTCGACCGGCGAAACGTCAGCGCACATTCGGCGCTCCAACGGAAGACGACGATCCCACCGTGCGGTTCTCACAGGGTCGGTACAAGAACGCGGTTTCGACCCGTATCGTCGATGGTCCATTACCGACATTGACCACCTGCTGCGCCCGTGCCTTCGTGAGGCACATTAACAAGTTATCGGCAGATCAGGGTGCTTGGGAGGCCGTGCTTGGGTGGCTCAAGCTGATACCAGAGCCGCTGGTACCGAAACTCTTCGCCATGCTCAAAGCGGCCCATCCAACACTCCTTAGAAGCGAGTTTATTGTCTGCGTAAGCGCGCACGCGAAGTTTCTGGAGTGTACCTACCTAGTTTCTTGTTCTTTCTAGAATTTCATGCGTGGACGGTCCCTGTCCTTGACCAGTGACTTGCCCGGTGTTGGGTCCCACACAATCCAAAGCATCTCCCGAATGGCCCCTTCCTTGAACGAGCTCCACCTCAATGGCTTCTCCAAGATACCAGACGAGACCTTCTCCTCTACCATAGCCTCTTTGCCATCACTGGAACTTCTGGACGTTTCGTGCGTTGGAATCGTAAACTTCGCTCGGGGACATTGATTGAATCACCGTTCAGCGGGTGTAGCAGGGTTGGAACTCTGACGGCAGAGGCCGTAAAAGGCCACTGCCTCGACATTTTATCACTCGACCTGAGTCATACATCCGTGATGCCCGTGTCCCTCACAGGGGTTTTACAGAACTGCGGGAGACTCGAAAAACTGAATGTCGCGGCCATAAAAAACTGGGTTCGGGCCCGCTGAATCTTGGAATGACTGGCTCTGATCGATTCGTCCTGTAGAGCGATGCGACCTTCGAAAAGGTCACCGTGGCACTCGCTGGAACTCCCTTGCCTAATATCCAAAAGCTCAGTTTCAGCCAACTCCAGCTCTCTGACGCATCTGTCGCGCCATTCCTCGATCTCTGTCGTAACTTGAGGTCCCTCGACGTCTCCTTCACACTAATAAGGAACCCACATAAATACCTAGTTCTCGAGGAAAACGTCGGAGGGAACCTAGAGAAGCTAGACATAAGTTGTACACCACTGACCAGTTCCAGTCTGCTCGCGACAGTCAAGCACCTAAGTGGACTTCGAAAAGCCGTGCTGGGAGCGATGGGCTCATCCGGCTCTGCGGCCGCTTGGGCCTCCGCAACCATGACAAACGAGACGCTGGATAAGCTCACCGCGATGTTCATGGGATTCCAGCATCTCGAGACCGTGAGCCTCGTGGGGAACATGAAGCTCGGTTTCTCCTCCACCCGCTCGCTCAGAAACTTTATCGCTGAGGTTGGGAGAAGGTGCAAGGTACAGAATCCCTCATCACGTTGAGCCTACCTGATCACGAGCCGGAGCCTGCTAGAAACTTAACATGTCAAGTTTATCCAACCTCAAGTCCTCCGATTTAGAGCCCCTCTTCCCTTCTGTACCCGACCCGTCAGTCTCTCCGCTTCAAGTCCTGATCCTCAACAACACCGGTATCGGCGACGATGCTGCTCCGTTCATCGGGACTTGCGAAGAGTTGGAAACTCTAGGAGTCGCTTCTACCAAGTTCACCAGTGCGGTCACGGTTCGGTCCCTCGCGATTTATGTCGGCTCTGACAATCATCTTAGCGGACGGCATCTTTGCCATCATCGAGTCGTGCAAGAGGCTCCACAACTTGGATGTCACGAGTTGCAGGCAGATCCCCATCCTAGACCGCCGGCGCATTTTCGAGGGAGGTCGATATCTCGCTATATTTCTTTCCCTCCTGACGCCCCCGATAGGTATGGGAGGAATCCCAAGAATGATGCAGCATCTCAAAAAATTCGGGACACACGCCTTGTGGATGAGATGCGGCAAAGCCTCCTCAAGAATGGTTTACATTAACATGCTAATACATATAACAATCATTGTAACTCGCATGCAAACCAGTAATGTACGACGAATTGTGGCAGGATGAAAGAGACAAAGAACGATGATGCGTGGAGTACGAAAGGAGAGAGAAAGGCAGGAAAATTAATCGTGTGGATAAGGCATGAAGCAACGTATTCCGCTGAGAGGACCGAATGTTACAGAGCGGACGAAGAGTGGGGAAAGCAGAGGTCATGTCCGAGGCAGATGTGGAGTGGAGCAGTGAATCGCTCAATGTTCCAGGGTTGCAAAGAAATCACGACGACGGGAGGGGAGAGGATATGGTTGGAAGGTCGGTGATGAGGAGACAGGATGGGTGGATTGGGCCGGGTACTGGGGGACTTTCTCGTGATGTGGAATATGGGGTTTTCAATGCTTGATAAGGGGTCTGGGGAAACTGGTGGTTGGTTCATGACAGAGAGGCACCTAAACCTCGGCGATTGGGGTCACTTCCTCCTGAGCTTCCTCACGGCCAAGCCTCCTCTCCTTCTCGCTTTCGAGTTGATGGTAGAGAAGGTAAAGGGCCTTCTCGTTTGCCTCCGGCGAGCCGATGATCGTGAACATGCGCTCCCCCGTCTCGTCATGGGGTTCCTTTGCAATGGAAATCTTGGAGCCAGAGAGTCGACGAATCTCGGTGATTTTGGTGCCATTTCTACCGATTATGCAACCAACCATGTCCGAGGGGATGGAGATGGTCTGAGTCCGGAGATTAGCCTGTTGGGTTTGTTGAGGGGAGACGGGGGATGAAGGCGAGTCCCGATCGTCGCGGCGATGGCCAGCATCTCCATTGGTTTTACGATGATCCCCATTACGAGCGCCAGATGCGCTGTTACGCTTGGACTGACGTTCGTCGCCGACGGTGGGGTGGAAAAGAACAGTTCCGGCACCTCTCTCCCAATCTTCCAACAGGCATGTGCCAATCTCTTTGATGGCTCGAGTGATAGCATCGGCGGTTCCCTGGACCTCGACAATTCGCTCAGTTGATTGGGGGAGCATCTCCTTGGAAGCTACCATGCGGGCACCTGACGCATCTTGAATGGATTTTATTTTATTCCCACTCCTGCCAATGACGGTGCCCATGAGGTTGTGAGATATCAAGAGACGAATGGAAGAGCTGGTGGGTGTCCCAGGTGGTGGGGGTGTTTGGCCACCTGAAAGAAGTTGATTGACCACGAGACCGTAGGCCTGGTGAAAGAGAAAAAAACATAGGGGATAAGAACGACTACAGCGCACGGAAAAACGGTCGGCTTACATCCGCCACGCGTTCTACCGGGCCGGATATGGTGAGGACACGTTCATGGACACCGGGGGTGACCTTGCTGACACCAGCCTTCACACCAGTCTGATCACGCAGATCGGCGACGTTCTTGCCGCCTTTACCGATGATTACGCCGGCGTCTTTGGTGCTGACAAGTGCGCGAAGGGTGAGGGTGTCTTGACCAGGAGGGGAAGGGGAACGCGAGGGGTGTGGGGAACCTGGAAAGCGGATGACAAAGTGAGTGATCATCGATGGGATGATCAAGAGGACGATAAGCCTACCGGATTCGCGGGGAACTTGGTGGTTTTGGGAGTCGGAGGACATGAAGAGAGGAGGAGGAGGGGCGGGAGGAAGGAAGGAAGGAGGGAGAAGGGAGACGGGGAGAGGGAGGAGGGGGATGCAAGGAAATTAGGATGGCAGACGGACAACAAGACACGACACAGAGGGGTCCACCAGCCTGACGCATCCTCTCACGCCTTTTTTGGGTCGCCGCCGCTAAATTTCTCACTCAGCGATCCGCCGGTTCGAGTCAGGCAGAGAGTGCAAAAATCGTAGTTGAAGTATTCGATTTAGCACACAGGCACTATCCATAGACAAATATACATGGTCTGCGTATGCCACATCTTCATATCTTCATACAAAAACGTCGTGACCGGCCTAGTAGCCCAACGCAGTGAGCTTCTCGAACGAAGGAGCGGCATCAGTGATCGCCTTCTGGCGAAGCTTAAGAGCGGCACTCTGAAATGGTCATCTCAGCACCAATGCATGCTGCTTTGACTGGGAGAAACTGACCTTGCGTTCGAAGTAGGCCTGGGCCTTGATCTTCCTCTTCTCTTCGAGACGATCCACAACATCCTTGTATCCCCAGCCAACCTCGTGAGACAGGCGCTGCGAAATCGTCAGATCGACGGAAAGTAGAGCCGCACCCGACAATTTACCTTTACTGTACAGTATTTCCTGCCCGGCTTCAACCTCAACACCCGCAGAGCCTCTGGAACGACCATTCTCTTCTTCCTGTCGTATGGTGGGGGGACACCCTCATACAACTTGAGGCGTTCCAAGGCAGCGGCACCTCGCGCGGTTTTGTGGGGAACCATGCCACGAATGGCACGGTAAAGAATCTTCGAGGGTGCTCGGTGGTGGAAGGGGCCCGACTTTTTAGGATTCACGATGTGGCGTTTGTGGAGGAAGTTGTGGTAACGGAGCTGCGGAAAGCAACCAAGACAATGTCTTTAGCCGACGAGCCTTCGAACTTCGGTTCAAGCAGCATGTACCTTGTTGCGGAAGAAGCTGCCAGAGATGTTGATCTCTTCGCACCGGACAACGACAATTTTCTGTCCGTTGAGTATCTGTTTGGCGATTATGGAGGCGAGTCGACCCAAGAGATGGCCCTTTCCATCTATTACGATGGGGGTCGAAGAGATGGTGGCCATAACAAAGTCTAGGTTGTGGGGAAATGATAACACGGTCAACGGAACCGTCGACGAAACTCGACCAGCCAACTCACCTAGCAACAAGGAAGGGAGTAATGTACACGTACGATGAGATAGTGAACGACACGGGTTTACAATCACTCTCGTACCTTGAGGAAGTCTTGAATCTTGGAACGAGTGAATGACCGGACAACGGTAACGGTGGCTTGCCACCGACGTGTGAATCGAATGTATAGTGGTGTCGGCTGATCCCATTCGGCTTTGATGATTGACCGTGGGGAATCACACGTGATATCATTGATCACGGCGTTTCCCGAAGGAGTGTTCGGAATCAGCCGAGCTCCGGAGACCCCAGCAATCCGCCCGCAACCTCCTCGTCATACATCCGCCCGCAAAATGTCTTTCTTCCGTGTCGCTTTCCGTGGCCCAGCTGCCAGTTTCGCACGAAACCGGGTCTCAACATCCGTTGCTGTTATCCATCGGCGGACGTGGCTGCCTCAACGTGCAGCTTTCTCGGCTGCCGCTGGCCTCACAAAAGAGGATATCACTACCCGAGTGTTGGACGTGTTGAAGGGCTTCGAAAAGGTCGATCCAGCGAAGGTATACAACACCGAGATTTGCCATTCCAACGCAAGGTGTTTGACAAAGTTCCGCAGCTCACCACCGAGGCTTCGTTCACTGGCGACCTGGGCCTCGACAGTCTTGACGCTGTCGAGGTCGTTATGGCTGTTGAGGAGGTCTGTTCACAGTTCATCGCTCAGCCCGTAGCTCCGCTCATGGAAATCACAGGAGTTCACCATTGAAATCCCAGATGCTGAGGCGGATGAGATCAAAACGGTGAAGCAGGGTAAGTTCTTCTCCGTCTGTGTTCGTTCCAGCTTCTAACCGTTTAAAGCTATCGACTACATTGCCCAGACCCCAGAAGGTACGCCAGTAATGTTAAGTTTGCCTGCGCTCGCTCACGCGTTTATTCTTCAGCTCACTAATCGACGGCATTTGATTGTTCTCGCATCGCTGCTTCGAAACTGTTCGTCTACTATCCGTACTTAATCCTCCCAGACCCAATCCAATCAGCATTAACACACATACCCTGAACACATTTGAGTGTCGCCCCGTGCTTGCTGCCTCCCTCAACCCTCGCGGTTTCTTCCGTGCGATCAACATCCCCACTGTCTAATTGGGTGTAGCGTGACGCGCGCGAACGGGAGACCAACGCAAAACAATCCCTGTCCCCACTCGTAGTTTTATAATTGTAGTGCATTCGGTTCGAACGCTACACGTATAGGTACCACGCAGCTAGAATCTGGACGCAAATTGGCCCATGCCCAGCTCTAGTAGGAACCGGATTCGGAGGCACGTGATCATATCCGCCCGTCCCTCACCTTCCGTCACTACACTCCGTCGGCGCAGGTTGCGACCATGAAACATGGTGTCGCTTTCAGAAAATTCTCGAGGACATCGTCGCATCGTATGCTGATGCTGAGGTGAATGGATCCGCTCCGTTTGCGCTGGCTATATGCTGACTTTCCGCCAGAAACTTGGTCACATCACTTTTCGAGCATGAGCAGATTAAAACCACACTTCCGAAGGCTCGAGACACTGCTCGCCTCGCGGAGAAGGTACAGCTCACTCTGGGATCCCCGCTTTTTTGTGTCCGACGCGTTGGTTATAGATGATCACTCTTGGCAAGAAGGGCGACTTGCCAGCATACCGTAAGGCCAACGGATTCATCCTCAAGCCTTCTCTCGTCCCCAAAGTCTTTGGAGAATTTGCCAAACGTTATGCCAAACGACCTGGAGGCTACACTCGTATCCATAAATACGGCAACCGCCAGGGGGATAACGCTCCTCACGCCGTCCTCGAACTCGTCGACAGCCCACGGGACATCAGATACGAGATGACCGCTATGTCTGTGGGCTGGGATGTCCTCAGCAAACGTGTGGGCCAAACGCCGGGGAAAGACCTTGTCAATCAAGGAGTCACGGACCTCGGGGAACTCGTCGAGAAGGAACGGAAGCGTGGAGCCAAGAAGAGTAGTGAAACGTTAAGGCAGAGGACACGGTGGAACTTAAAGAAGGTTCTCCGGTACAGGGGTGAAGAGGGGGTTCAAGACCTTGCGCGTAAGGCTGAGAACCATATAGTACGTGAATCATCCCCAGGGCAGATTTTTGGGTGCTTACACCATCCTCAGGACACACTTCTCGCGAAACCAGTCGCCATCAATGATACTGCCGCATGGGGAAGCACGGAGAGGGAATGCGAAACCCGAGTAGGTTTCAAGGCTGAGACCTTTGCTCCCAAACCCGGTGAGACCGTCCCAGGTGGTATCCGAAGTCCCCTACACTTGGCGAAAGGGATCCTGGGAAAACAACCGGGGCTGATGTTGCGACTCCATGAGCGGCAGAAACTCGGTGTCGACCGCTCCGAGTTCTGGAATAAGCTCTGAGGTCTCTTTCATGGCACACTATGATAGATAATTCACACCCTTACCCTGTTGGCAATATGGCTCCAACGTTCGTGGTGCCCACCTCTCAAGGTGTCCACTCTCACCG
>Ga0307517_10005476_pt1 | contig 19116 bp, 12 predicted proteins | sample 23_EM_MG_FD_194515 | JGI IMG/M metagenome (GOLD analysis project Ga0307517, IMG submission 194515) | Populus trichocarpa ectomycorrhiza microbial communities from riparian zone in the Pacific Northwest, United States - 23_EM | ecosystem: Host-associated > Plants > Roots > Unclassified | place... | reverse complement strand
CGCGTGCGCACGGCGGAATTCGCCGACCCGGACGGCGAGCACTTCCGGCGCTGGAAAACCCACGACGACGCGACGGCGGTCCTGGTCGTGCTCTAGGCCCTGTCAGGCCTCGTCCCCGGCCATCGCAGCCTCGTAAGCGCGCAACGTGTCCACGAACACCTTCCGCTGGCCGGCCGTCAGCGGCTCCAGCGCCTCGCGCCAGGCGGTGGCCCCCCGCGCCAGCCAGCCCTCGATCGACGGCCGCCGGGCCTCGGTGATGCCCACGATGCGCCGCCGCCGGTCCACCTCGTCCTCGCGACGCTCCAGGATCCCCTTCCGGCTCAGCTCACCGACCATCAGGCTCACCGTCGTCGGTGCGACCTCCAGCCGGACGGCCAGTTCGTTCACGGTCATCGGCCCGTCGAAGAGCAGCGACGACAGCAGCGACAGATGCCGCGGCGCCAGCGCGAGCGACCGCAGTTCCTCGGGCACCGGAATCCGCTTCGCCCGCCCGACCATGCGGGGCATGAGCAGCAGCAGCGCCCTGACGGCATCGTCAACACCGAGTTCGGTTCCGCCACCCGTTGACACCGGTCACCCCTCCTCATACCTTTGACAACAAAGATGTTTTGCCAGCAAAGCAATCCCCTTCACTCTATCCGGCCCCGCCGAACGGAGATCCGCCATGCCGCATTTCACCGTGCAGATCCACGAAGAGGAACTCGACGGGAAGGCCGAGCCCGGGCTCATCCGGGCCCTGACGGACTCGGTCGCCGCGGTGTACGGCGAGTGGGCGCGCTCAGCCGCCGTCGTGGAGCTCTTCGGCATACCGCGGCACCGCTGGGGCACGGCCGGGGCGCCCGCCACGGCCAACGCGCCGGTCGTCACGCTGAACATCCGCGAACCGGCGCTTCACCACCCGGAGATCGACAACGCCCCCGCGCGGCTCATCGCCTCCATCACCGACGCCGTCGTCACCGTCTTCGGCGAACCCGTCCGCCCGTACGTGACCGTGCTCATCGTCGGCATCCCCTCAGGGCGCTCCGGCGTCGGCGGCGAAGCCGTCTAACAGGACTCCGACAGGACCTCGGCGATCACGTGCCGCCCCAGGGCCGCCTTCTCCGGGTACGTCTCCCGGTAGTACGACAGCTCCCCCAGCGCGACCGACAGGGCCCAGCCGCGACCGCGCGTCCAGGCCGCGTCGTCGACGTCCAGCGCGGCGCGGAAGACGCCCCTCGCGTCGGGGGTGAGCAGGTACCAGGCCGCGATCAGGTCGACGGCGGGGTCGCCCAGGCCCATGCAGCCGAAGTCGATGACCGCGCTGAGCCGCCCGCCGGCCAGCAGTACGTTGCCGGGCTGCAGATCGGCGTGGATCCAGACGGCAGGCGCCTGCCACGCGGGGGCCCGCAGGGCCGCGTCCCACAGGGCGGTCGCGGCCTCGGCGTCGATGAGGTGCCGGAGCTGCCCGATCGCGGCCCGGGTCATGGCGTCCCGCTCCGCCAATGGCTCGCTGCGGTAGGAAGAGGGGCCACCGGTGGGATCGATCCGGCGCAGGGCGGCGACGAATTCCGCCAGGTCCCGCGCCGGCACCCCGTCTTCATCGGCGGCGCCGCCGACCCGGGGGCACTCGCCGTCGAGCCAGCGGTACACCGACCACGGCCAGGGATAGCCGCCGCCCGGCCTGCCTATGCCCAGGGGCACGGGAACGGCCACCGGCAGCGCCGGGGCGAGCCGGGGCAGCCAGTGGTGCTCCCGCTCGACGTCGTCGGCGGCCCCCTTCATGCGGGGGAGGCGTACGACCATGTCCTCGCCGAGCCGGTACATGGCGTTGGAGGTGCCGGCCGAGTCGACGAGCTCGACCGGGAGGTCCGCCCACTGCGGAAACTGTGCGGCGAGCAGCCGGCGGACGAGGGAGTCGTCTGTGTCGGCCTCGTCGGGATGCAGCTTGGAGGCCACGTCAGGCGCCTTCCTGGGACTCGTTCAGCCGGTGCAGCAGCCGTGCGAGGTCGCCGAGTTCGGCCCGGTCCCAGGCGGCGAGGCGGCTGACGTAGCGGCGGCGCCGGGCCTCGCGGACGCGGGTGAAGCGGGAGCGGCCCTCTTCCGTCAGCTCGACGAGGAAGGCGCGGCCGTCGGCGGGGTCGGGCTCGCGGCGGATGAGGCCGAGGTCTTCGAGGGCGCGCAGCTGGCGGCTCATGGTGGCCTTGCCGACGCCGAAGTAGCCGGCGAGGAGGGTGGCGCGCTCGGGGCCGGTTTCGTGGAGCCGGGACAGGATGCCGTAGGCGGCGGGTTCGAGGTCCGGGTGGACCTCGCGGGCCATGTCGCCGGAGGAGGCGCGGGCGCGGCGCAGCAGGAGGGTCAACTCGCGTTCGAGCGCCTCCATCACCTGGTCGCCGCCCGCGTTCGCGGTGTCGCCCGCGTCATCGCGCTTTTCGCTCTTTTCCATGATCCGGCCAGTATTTCGCACGGCGGGTCACGAGGACATGCCGGTGCCCCCTCCCGGCGCTAGGGCCTGTCCGGCCGATCTTGGTCGGACAGGCCGCGGCGTCTGGTGCTGTGCATCGCAAGGCGCCGGAGCGCCCGCAGGGTGGTTTCCTGCGGGCGCTCCGGCAACGCCGCGAGGTGCTGCCCGCCGCGCCAGCGGCTGATGCCACTGTGGCGTCGCGGACCCGGCCAAGATCGGCCGGGCAGGCCCTAGGAGGGGGCACCGCGTCCGGTCGCGTCCGGCTCAGGCCGCGACCGGGGCCTGGGAGGCCCCCAGATCCGCCACGGCCGGCTCCAGCGCGAGCTGGAGCACCTCGCGGACGTCGGAGACCGGGTGGACCTCCAGCCGCTCCAGGACCTCGGCGGGGACGTCGTCCAGGTCGGCCTCGTTCCGCTTGGGGATCACGACGGTCGTGATCCCGGCGCGGTGTGCGGCGAGCAGCTTCTGCTTGAGGCCGCCGATCGGCAGCACGCGGCCGGTCAGCGAGACCTCACCGGTCATGGCCACGTCGGTTCGGACCCGCCGCCCGGACAGCAGCGAGGCGAGAGCCGTCGTCATGGTGATGCCGGCGCTGGGCCCGTCCTTGGGGATGCCGCCCGCCGGGACGTGCAGGTGGACGCCGCGCTCCTTCAGGTCGGCCACCGGCAGCTCCAGTTCGGCGCCGTGGCTGCGCAGGAAGGACAGCGCGATCTGCGCGGACTCCTTCATGACCTCGCCGAGTTGGCCGGTGAGCTGCAGCCCGCTCCCGCCGGTCTCCGGGTCGGCCAGCGACGCCTCGATGTAGAGGACGTCACCGCCCGCGCCGGTCACCGCGAGCCCGGTGGAGACGCCGGGCACCGCCGTACGCCGCTCCTGCGGGTTCTGGAGGGCCTCCGGGACGTGGTGGGGCCGCCCGATGAGCGCGCGCAGATCGTCCGGGCCGACCGTGAAGGGCAGCTTCTGGTCGCCCAGTTCGTGCTGGGCCGCGATCTTGCGCAGGATGCGGGCGAGCGAGCGCTCCAGGGTGCGTACGCCCGCTTCGCGGGTGTACTCGCCGGCGAGCCTGCGCAGCGCCTCGTCCTCGACGGTGACCTCGCCGTCGGTGAGACCGGCTCGCTCCAGCTGGCGCGGGAGCAGGTGGTCGCGGGCGATGGTGACCTTCTCGTCCTCGGTGTAGCCGTCGAGCCGGACCAGCTCCATGCGGTCGAGCAGCGGCTCGGGGATGGCGTCCAGGACGTTGGCGGTGGCGAGGAACACCACATCGCTCAGGTCGAGTTCGACCTCCAGGTAGTGGTCCCGGAAGGTGTGGTTCTGGGCCGGGTCCAGGACTTCGAGCAGGGCCGCCGCCGGGTCGCCCCGGTAGTCCGAGCCGACCTTGTCGATCTCGTCCAGCAGCACGACCGGGTTCATGGACCCGGCCTCCTTGATGGCCCGTACGATCCGCCCGGGCAGCGCCCCGACGTACGTACGCCGGTGGCCCCGGATCTCCGCCTCGTCCCGTACGCCACCCAGCGCCACGCGGACGAACTTGCGGCCCATGGCTCGCGCCACGGACTCGCCCAGCGAGGTCTTGCCGACTCCGGGCGGCCCGACCAGCGCCAGCACGGCTCCGGCCCGCCGTCCGCCGATGACGCCCAGTCCGCGATCTGCGCGGCGCTTGCGCACGGCCAGGTATTCGGTGATCCGCTCCTTGACGTCGTCCAGCCCCGCGTGGTCGGCGTCCAGGACGGCCCGCGCGCCGGGGATGTCGTAGGCGTCCTCTGTCGTGGTGCTCCACGGCAGCTCCAGGACGGTGTCCAGCCAGGTGCGGATCCACGAGCCCTCGGGGGACGCGTCGCTGGACCGCTCCAGCTTGTCGACCTCCTTGAGCGCGGCCTCCCGGACCTTCTCCGGCAGGTCGGCGGACTCCACCCGGGCCCGGTAGTCCTCGGACTCGTTCTCGGGGTCGCCGTTGAGCTCGGCCAGCTCCTTGCGTACGGCTTCGAGCTGCTGGCGGAGCAGGAACTCGCGCTGCTGCTTCTCCATGCCCTCCTGGACGTCCTTGCGGATGGTGTCCGCGACATCCTGCTCGGCGAGGTGGTCGCGCAGTGTGGTGATGGCGAGCTTCAGCCTGGCCACCGGGTCGGTGGTCTCCAGCAGCTCGACGCGCTGCTTGGTGGTCAGGAAGCCCGAGTAACCGGAGTTGTCGGCCAGCTGCGACACATCGTCGATCTGCTGGACCCGGTCCACGATCTGCCAGGCCCCGCGCTTGCGCAGCCAGCTGGTCGCCAGCGCCTTGTACTCCTTGACGAGCTCCGCCACGGTCCCCGGGGCCTCGGTGGGCGCGGGCTCCGTGAGCTGCGTCCCCTCCACCCACAGCGCCGAGCCGAGCCCCGTCGTCCCGGCCCCGATCCGGACCCGGCTCACGCCACGGATCACGGCTCCGGGATCGCCGTCCGACAGCCTTCCGACCTGCTCGACCGTGCCCAGCGTGCCGACGGCCGCGTAGTTCCCGTCGACCCGGGGAACGAGCAGCACCCGAGGTTTGTTGCGACCACCGTCGGCGCGCTGCGCCGCCTGCGCGGCCTCGACCGCTGCGCGCACCTCTGCGTCGGTCAGATCCAGCGGCACGACCATGCCGGGCAGGACGACCGCGTCGTCCAGCGGCAGGACGGGCAGGGTGAGCGGCGCGGACGACGAAGACGAGTTAGCCATGATCTCTCCCTAAGCAATCAAGTTGAGCTATGCAGACTCAATGCTTCTGATGCCGCCGGTGTTCCCCGACGCGTGTTCGCCCTGAGCGATCGGCAGTCGATCACTCAGTCGATCACTCAGCCGATCCGCAGCCGATCCGCAGCCGGGCAGGACCGACCCGGGTGCGGATGACATCGAGAGGGTTACTGGGGGTATGGTCTGCGCAGCCGTCCGGCCGCCTTCAAGGAGGCCGCGGGCGGCGGCATTCCCGCAGGTCCGGACCATTGGGATCCGCGCGAATCCACGCGAAACGGGGCGTTCCGGATCTCGCGCATCCGGCATTCAGGCCCATGTGGCCTCGGCTGCAACCGGGCCCGTACGCTGCATGGTCATCACACACACAACCGACAGCAATCAACCATGGGGGACTGGACATGGACGGCACCAATCCGAATCACGGCGACGCCGGCGCGGTGACGCCCGGCGCGCAGCGGCGGGTGCTGGTGGTGGAGGACGACCCGACGATCGCCGACTCGATCGCGGCCCGTCTGCGGGCCGAGGGCTTCCAGCTCCGGACGGCCGGGGACGGCCCCAGCGCGGTGGACCTGGCACTCGCCTGGCAGCCCGACCTGCTGGTGCTCGACGTGATGCTGCCCGGCTACGACGGCCTTGAGGTCTGCCGCCGGGTCCAGGCGTCCCGCCCCGTCCCCGTGCTGATGCTCACCGCCCGTGACGACGAGACCGACATGCTGGTCGGGCTCGGCGTCGGCGCCGACGACTACATGACCAAGCCGTTCTCCATGCGCGAGCTGGCCGCCCGGGTGCACGTCCTGCTGCGCCGCGTCGAGCGCGCCACGATCGCCGCCCGCGACCCGCGCGGCGGCAATCTGCACCTGGGCGACCTGGAGATCGACAACGCCCAGCGCCGGGTCCGGGTGCGCGGCAGCGACGTCCACCTCACCCCCACCGAGTTCGACCTCCTGGTCTGCCTGGCCCAGCAGCCGCGCGCCGTGCTGTCGCGCGAGCAGCTGCTCGCCGAGGTCTGGGACTGGGCGGACGCCTCCGGCACCCGTACCGTCGACAGTCACGTCAAGGCGCTGCGGCGGAAGATCGGCGCCGATCGCATCCGTACGGTGCACGGAGTCGGCTACGCGCTGGAAACGCCCGCGCCGTAGTCTCCCGTAGCTCCGAAGCTCCGTAGCTCCGAAGCCGCGCAGCACGAGGAGGGGAACGCAGGAGATGGCCAGAGCCGAGCCCGCGGTTCGCAGCGGTCGTGCCACGACCACCACCACCGCCACCTGGCGCGCGCAGGTGTGGGAGGCGCTGCGGCCCTACGACCCGTTCCGGTCGATCAAGGCGGCGCTGCAGGTGCTGGTGGTCGTGTCGGTGCTGATCACGACGCTGCTGGTCTTCATAGCGATGGAGTCCAAGACCGGGATACGCATCATCACGATCTTCTCGATCATCGCGTGCCTGCTCATCACCCAGTTCGTCGCGCACGGCCTCACCGCCCCGCTGCGCGAGATGACCGCCGTCACCAAAGCGATGGCCAGCGGCGACTACGGCCGGCGCGTCGCCATCGTGCGGCGGGACGAGGTCGGCGGGCTCGCCGACGCGTTCAACCTCATGGCCGCCGACCTGGAAGCGGTCGACCGGCACCGCAAGGAACTCGTGGCGAATGTCTCACATGAGCTGCGTACGCCCATCGCCGCGCTCCGCGCCGTCCTGGAGAACGTCGTGGACGGCGTCGTCGACGCCGACCCCGAGACCATGCGCACCGCGCTGGCCCAGACCGAACGGCTGAGCCGGCTGGTCAGCCAGCTGCTCGACCTCTCCCGGCTCGACAGCGGCGTCGTCCTGCTGGACGCCAAGCGGTTCGAGGTCTGGCCCTACCTGGCCGCCGTCATCAAGACCGCCAGCCTCGGCCTCCAGGGCGGCCCCGGCGCCGGTACGCGGGCCCGCGCCGACGTCCACCTGCACCTGGACGTCTCACCGCCCGAGCTGACCGCCTACGCCGACGCCGAGCGGCTCCACCAGGTCGTGGCCAACCTCGTCGACAACGCCGTCAAGCACAGCCCGCCCAGCGGCCGCGTCACCATACGCGCCCGGCGCGGCGCCGGCCCCGGCAGCCTGGATCTGGAGGTCCTGGACGAGGGGCCAGGCATCCCCGCCGCCGAGCGCGGCCGCGTCTTCGAACGCTTCAACCGCGGCGGTGCCCGCGCCTCCGGCCCGGCCGACGGCGGCACCGGTCTCGGCCTCGCCATCGCCCGCTGGGCGGTCGACCTGCACGGCGGAGCGATCCTGGTCGCCGAGTCGCCCCGCGGGTGCCGCATCCGGGTGACCCTGCCGGGTTCGGGCACGGCGGCGTCCTGACGGCGTGCCGTACCGGCACGGCCGATTCGACACGTCATTCCCGCCGAAACTTACCCCGAAACCAGCCTTCCGGTGTGACTTAGGTGTGACTTAGGCGACGACTGCCCCCCGGGCCTGCATGAAGGGCCCCGGTAGGCGTAGCCTTTATTTCCGCTGTCCATCACCTTGTGAAGCGGAAGAGGGCGGTTGCCGCCGTGTCGCCACAGTCCCCCAATAGCTCGAGCGTCTCGACCGACACCGACGGGCAGGGCAAGAGCCCTGCCCCCGGGTTCGGAGCCAATGAGTGGCTCGTCGATGAGATCTACCAGCAGTACCTCCAGGACCCGAACTCGGTAGACCGAGCCTGGTGGGACTTCTTTGCCGATTACAAGCCAGGAACGGACACCGGGTCCGCCGTGGCCGCCTCCGCGGCGTCGCCGGCTCAGGCCCCTGCCGCGTCTCCGGCCCCCGCGCCGGTGACCGCCGCGGTGCCGACCCCGGCTCCCGCTCCGGCCGCCCCGGCTCCCGTAGCGGCGGCCCCGAAGCCGGCCGCCAAGCCGGCCGCGAAGGCCCCGGCCAAGGCGGCCCCGGCCGCCGAGGGCGGTTCGGGTACGGAGTACGTCACGCTGCGCGGCCCGTCCGCGGCGGTGGCGAAGAACATGAACGCCTCGCTGGAGCTGCCCACGGCCACGTCCGTGCGCGCGATCCCGGTGAAGCTGCTCTTCGACAACCGGATCGTGATCAACAACCACCTGAAGCGCGCTCGCGGCGGCAAGGTGTCCTTCACGCACGTCATCGGCTACGCGATGGTGCAGGCGCTGAAGATCATGCCGACGATGAACCACTCCTTCGCGGAGCGGGACGGCAAGCCGACGCTGGTCAAGCCCGAGCACGTCAACCTGGGCCTGGCCATCGACCTGGTGAAGCCGAACGGCGACCGCCAGCTGGTCGTCGCGGCCATCAAGAAGGCCGAGACCATGAACTTCTTCGAGTTCTGGCAGGCCTACGAGGACATCGTCCGCCGCGCCCGCTCGAACAAGCTGACGATGGACGACTTCACCGGCGTCACCGCGTCCCTCACCAACCCCGGCGGCATCGGCACCGTGCACTCCGTGCCGCGCCTGATGCCCGGACAGGGCCTCATCCTCGGCGTCGGCTCGATGGACTACCCGGCCGAGTTCCAGGGCACCTCCCAGGACACCCTGAACAAGCTGGGCATCTCCAAGGTGATGACCCTCACCTCGACGTACGACCACCGCGTGATCCAGGGCGCCGCCTCCGGCGAGTTCCTGCGGATCATGAACCAGCTCCTGCTGGGCGAGAACGGCTTCTTCGACGACATCTTCGAGGCGCTGCGGATCCCGTACGAGCCGGTCCGCTGGCTCAAGGACATCGACGTCTCCCACGACGACGACGTCACCAAGGCCGCCCGCGTCTTCGAGCTGATCCACTCCTACCGGGTCCGCGGCCACGTCATGGCCGACACCGACCCCCTGGAGTACCGCCAGCGCAAGCACCCCGACCTCGATGTCATCGAGCACGGGCTCACCCTGTGGGACCTGGAGCGCGAGTTCGCCGTCGGCGGCTTCGCCGGCAAGTCGATGATGAAGCTCCGCGACATCCTCGGCGTACTGCGCGACTCGTACTGCCGCACCGTCGGCGTCGAGTTCATGCACATCCAGGACCCCAAGCAGCGCCGCTGGATCCAGGACCGCGTCGAGCGCCAGCACTCCAAGCCCGAGCGCGACGAGCAGCTGCGCATCCTGCGCCGCCTGAACGCCGCTGAGGCTTTCGAGACCTTCCTGCAGACGAAGTACGTCGGCCAGAAGCGCTTCTCGCTGGAGGGCGGCGAGTCCGTCATCCCGCTGCTGGACGCGGTCATCGACGCCGCCGCCGAGTCGCGCCTGGACGAGGTCGTCATCGGCATGGCCCACCGCGGCCGGCTCAACGTCCTCGCCAACATCGTCGGCAAGTCGTACGCCCAGATCTTCCGCGAGTTCGAGGGCAACCTCGACCCGAAGTCGATGCACGGCTCCGGCGACGTGAAGTACCACCTGGGCTCCCAGGGCACCTTCACCGGCCTGGACGGCGAGCAGATCACCGTCTCGCTGGCCGCGAACCCCTCCCACCTGGAGGCCGTCGACCCGATCGTCGAGGGCATCGCGCGGGCCAAGCAGGACATCATCAACAAGGCCGGCACGGACTTCACCGTCATGCCGGTGGTCCTGCACGGCGACGCGGCCTTCGCCGGCCAGGGCGTCGTCGCGGAGACCCTCAACATGTCGCAGCTGCGCGGCTACCGCACCGGCGGCACCGTGCACATCGTGATCAACAACCAGGTCGGCTTCACCGCCGCCCCGGCCGAGTCGCGCTCGTCGATGTACTGCACCGACGTGGCCCGCATGATCGAGGCGCCGATCTTCCACGTCAACGGCGACGACCCGGAGGCCGTGGTGCGCGTCGCGCGCCTCGCCTTCGAGTTCCGCCAGGCGTTCAACAAGGACGTCGTGATCGACCTGGTCTGCTACCGCCGCCGCGGTCACAACGAGGCCGACAACCCGTCCTTCACCCAGCCCCTGATGTACGACCTGATCGACAAGAAGCGCTCGGTGCGCAAGCTCTACACCGAGTCCCTCATCGGCCGGGGCGACATCACCCTGGAAGAGGCCGAAGGCGCCCTCCAGGACTACCAGGGCCAGCTGGAGAAGGTCTTCACCGAGGTCCGCGAGGCCACCGCCCCGGCCGCCCCGGCGACCGAGGAGACGGCCACCCCGCTCCCCGACTTCCCGGTCCCGGTCGAAACGGCCATCAGCCAGGAGACGGTCAAGCGCATCGCGGCCGCCCAGGTCAACCTCCCCGACCGCCTCACCGTCCACCCGCGCCTGCTCCCGCAGCTCCAGCGCCGGGCGGCCTCCGTCGAGGACGGCACCATCGACTGGGCCATGGGCGAGACCCTCGCCTTCGGCTCCCTGCTGATGGAGGGCACCCCGGTCCGCCTCGCCGGCCAGGACTCCCGTCGTGGCACCTTCGGCCAGCGGCACGCCGTCCTCGTCGACCGCGAGACCGGCGAGGACTACACCCCGCTGCTCTACCTCTCCGAGGACCAGGCCCGCTACAACGTCTACGACTCGCTGCTCAGCGAGTACGCGGCGATGGGCTTCGAGTACGGCTACTCCCTCGCCCGCCCGGACGCCCTCGTCCTGTGGGAGGCCCAGTTCGGCGACTTCGTCAACGGCGCCTCCACCATCGTGGACGAGTTCATCTCCTCCGCCGAGCAGAAGTGGGGCCAGACCTCCGGCGTCACCCTGCTCCTCCCCCACGGCTACGAGGGCCAGGGCCCGGATCACTCCTCGGCCCGCATCGAGCGCTTCCTCCAGCTGTGCGCCCAGAACAACATGACGGTCGCGGCTCCCTCCACCCCGGCGAGCTACTTCCACCTCCTGCGCTGGCAGGTGCACAACCCGCACCACAAGCCGCTCATCGTCTTCACCCCGAAGTCGATGCTCCGCCTCAAGGCCGCCACCTCGCGCGTCGAGGACTTCACCAACGGCGCCTTCCAGCCCGTCATCGGTGACTCGACCGTGAACCCCGAGGACGTCCGCAAGGTCGTCTTCTGCTCCGGCAAGGTCTACTACGACCTCGTCGCCGAGCGCACCAAGCGCGGCAACACCGACACCGCCTTCATCCGCATCGAGCGCCTCTACCCCCTCCCCGGCGTAGAGCTCCAGGCGGCCCTCGCCCCCTTCACCAAGGCCCAGAAGTACGTCTGGGCCCAGGACGAGCCCGCCAACCAGGGCGCCTGGCCCTTCATCGCCCTCAACCTCATCGACCACCTCGACCTGGTCCTCGGCGCCGCCCCCGACAACGCCGACCGCCTCCGTCGCGTCTCCCGTCCGGCCTCCTCCTCGCCGGCCGTGGGCTCCGCCAAGCGCCACCTGCAGCAGCAGGAGGAACTGCTCCGCGAGGTCTTCGAGCTCTGACCAACGCCGAGGGGCCGGTACCGCGAGTGAGATCGCGGCACCGGCCCCTCCGCATTGTCAGGGCTTACGAGCCAGACCGCCGTGCTCACCGATGACCTCGGGCGCAGACGAAGCCTCCGGACGCCAGAGAGGCACCGAGACAACCCCCGGGTCGAGCAGTTCCAGTCCGTCGAAGAAGGACGTGATCTCCTCGACGCTGCGCAGGTTGTACGGGACCGCACCGCTTTCGTTGTACGCGTCCTGCGCCTGCTCGAAAACGGGGTCGATGCCACGGGATCCGTCATTGATGGACAGGTAACTGCCCGACGGCAGAGCCCCCATCAACTTGCTGACGATCGACCGCGCCTCGTCGTAGTCGGCGACATGGCCCAGGATGTTGCTGAGAATGAGCGCGGTGGGCCGGCTGAAGTCCAGCGTCTCCGCAGCCGCCGCCAGGATGCGGTCCGGGTCCAGCACATTCGAGTCGATGTACGCCGTCGCCCCCTCCGGCGTGGAGTACAGCAGCGCCCGCGCGTGCGCCAGGACCAACGGGTCATTGTCCACGTAGACGATCCGGGCCTCCGGCGCGATCCTCTGGGCGACCTCGTGAGTGTTGTCGGCCGTCGGCAGGCCCGTCCCGACATCCAGGAACTGCCGGATCCCCGCCTCTGCCACCAAGTACGTGATGTTGCGGCTCAGGAAGGCACGACTGCTGCGGGCGATCGTAACGATGCCGGGGAAGACAGCCGTATACGCGTCACCGGCCTCCTCATCAACGGGATAGTTGTCCTTCCCGCCCAACCAGTAGTTCCAGATCCGCGCCGAGTGCGGCACCGACGTGTCTATCTTGTGCAGCGCCGCTGTTTCGGGCGCGGAGGCGTGATCGGTCATGAGCAGCGTCCGTCTTTCAGTCGAGGCGTGGTGGTTCACCCACGACATGTGTATCCCAACGGCCCGCCCCAGGACACCAGTTCACCTTTCTCCAGCAGTCATGTGTCCTGCGGCTCAAAGTCCCAGCCCGCCACCGGACTGCCGCACATCACCGTCAGCGGATGATCCCGCCCCAGAGTCGCCCTCGCCCTCCGCAAGGTGTCCTGGCTGAGCCTGTGCGCATCCGCCTCATCCCCGGTCGCCCGGCGCACAGCCGCCGTGTTCACCGCAATCCCCAGCGTCCACGGATGGTCCGCCCCGACCGCGTCGCGCATGGCCGTCAGCGCCGCCTCCAGCCGGTCCCGGGCCTGGGCCTTCTCACCTGCCGCGGCCTGCACGAGCGCCACATTTGCAAGCGTCCCAACCGCATACGGATGTGCCGCGCCCAGCAGCAGCTCGTACCTTCTGACCACCGACGACGCCAGCTCGCGGGCGCGGTCGAGAACGCCGAGCCCGCGCAGTACACACGCGTGGCTAGCAGCAGTGAGCAGCGTCAACGGGTCCGTCTCGCCCACTACCCGCTCCAGCCGCTCCTGGACCCGGGCCAGCGTCTGCCGACCACTGGCCCGGTCACCCGCCCGGTACCAGCACATCCCCAGGCTCTGTTCGGCTCGCAGCGTCTGCGGGTGGTCGACCCCGAAGACCTCCCGGTGCGCGTGCACATTGCGCTCCTGCAGGTCCACGGCTTCCGCGAGGCGGCCGAGCAAACGGAGGTCCCAGGCCCGCTGGATCTCCGAGTACAACGTCCGCGGGTGTCGCAAGCCAAGCACCTCTCGCCTGACGTCCAACGTCCAGTCGTTCAGCTCCAGAGCCTCCCCATAGCGGCCGAGTAGCCTCAGGCTGACCTCCAGGTTGTTCATGGCGTCGAACGTCTTGCCGTCCCGCTCCCCGAAGAGCCGCCGATAGCCGTCCAGCACAGTCCGGGACGACTGCAGCGCGTCCTCGTACCGGCCGAGGCCGCGCAGAGAAGCCCCAAGACCCGACAGAGCCCGCAGCAGATCCGGATCGTCCGACTCCTGCCGCGCTTCCATGTCCTCGACCACGGCCCGTTCGATCAGCTCGGCCTGTCCGTACTCGCCTGAGGACCGCAGCAGATTCGCCCGGTGATGTACGAGTTCCCGGAAGCGCGGGTGGGTCTCGCCCAGCAGGAGCCGCCAACTCCTCGCGGCGTTCTCAGCAAGCCGAAGACCTGACCAGTACTCACCACTGAGGTAGAGATAGCGCAGGCAGCCCAGGACCAGCTTTTGCGCTGCCGCGTTGGCGGTCTCCAGCGCGGAGGTGAGTTCCAGGTGGGGCACAAGCTCCGCGTACCGGCTCCAGCACCCGATGTCGGACGGTTTCCCGGGATCCGCCGCTGTCAGGATGCCGTGTGCCACGTGGCTGAGTGCCTCGCGCTCGTCCTGCGCGAGACTGCCACGTACGGCCCGGTGCAACAGGCGGTGCATACGTAGCGACCTGGCGACCTCCGGTCCGTGACCCTCGCTCCGGACCACCGCGTACTGGACCAGTTTGTCGATGGCGCCGCGCCAAGCGGCGGGTTCGGCAGCAAGCGCTGCCAACCGCTGTGGAAGCACTCCCTCCGGGGCATCACGCACCAACCGCAACGGAATCGCGTCAGGCGCGAACATCGCCAGCAGTTGAAGGAGTTCCACCGCAACCGGATGACGTTCGCGAAGCGTATCGAAGACAATCGCCCATCTGGCCTGGAAGACGTCCTCCTCCGATTCGGAGGTGCCGCCCAGCAGGCCCACGTACTGTTCCACTGACGTCCCCGCGTCCTGCAGCCAGCCGGTCGTCTGGTCCAGCAGCAACGGCAGGTCCCGTACCGCGTCGGCGAGCCGGTCGGCATCCTCCGTGCCCAGCCGCCGAGTCCGGCTGCGTACGAAAGCAACGCTCTCCTCGCGCGGGTAGACCGGCACATCCAGGACAGTCCCACCGTGCGACTCCCACATCCGGTTGCCCGAGGTGAGCAAGACGTGGCCGGGACCGCCCGGGAGCAGTTCGGAGATGGCTGCGACGTCCTCGGCACTGTCCAGGACCAGCAGCCAACGGTCGTGCGGTTCACCGCGAAAGAGGGATTCGCGCACCGCGCGCAATCGCTCTCCATATCCGGACCCGGTGGGCAGGCCCATCGCGGGTGCCAGTTCGGCCAGTCGCAGGCGCAAGGTCCCAAGGTCGTCAGCGGGGACCCACCACACCACGTCGTACTCCGACTCAAACCGATTCGCATACTCTGCAGCGATTTGCGTCTTGCCGATACCAGAAGCGCCACACAGCACCACCACACCAGGCGACGCACCGGCGAAGCTCAGCCGCTGGCGTATGCGATCGATCAGTTCCTCGCGCCCGGAGAACCCGTCGTTGCGCGACGGAACGCCTCCCCTCACCAGCGGACGTCGGTACGGAGAACGGAGCGCCGGCCCGTCGTCGCCACGCGGCGCGACGGCGGCGGCCTCGAAGCCCATCAAGTGCAGGAGGCGACGGGTTGCTTCGCGCTCGTCCAGACCGGGCAGCGTGAGCGGCCGCAGGTCGGCGGCGACGGCCTCCGGCACCGGAGCCTTGCACACACTCGCCGCCACGAGCCGCCCCGGGTGCGCCGCCAACGCCCGACGGAACGCGGCGGCCCACTCCTGATCGGTGGACGGCCCGTACCGGAAGTGCCAGTCGTCGAGCAGCATGAGGGCACGGCCTGACCCCGACGTGAGTCCGGCAAGGACTTCGTCAGCGGAGGCGGCCACAGCCGGGTCCCAGCGCGTCAGAGTGGTGTTCAGGCCGCTGCGCTCCAGCAGGTGGCCGATCCATTCGGCCCATGTCTGGCTGAAGCCGGTATGACCGATCGTGACGCCAAGCGCCTGATCAGAGGTGGCCGTCGCCGGGATCTCGTACACCGTCCCGTCCGCAGCGAGCAGCCGTATGGCCCGTTCGCCCAGCCTCGCGCTCGTGATCGCCCCGCGCGACACCAGAAGCGTGCAGCCCGGCGCAGGGTCCAGCACTTCCAGGACCCGGGGATCGGTATCGGGAACAGCGAGCGTGTAACAGTCCGGGACTGTGTCCGATTCGCCGAACACCAGGCGGGGGCCGTCCCTGCGGACCCGCAGGTCGACGGTGGGAAGCCTGTCGGCGATGAGCGCCACATCGGTCAACGTCAGCCCGTCCGGGGTCTCGGCGGGCAGTGAGACTCCCGACAGGCGGGCATCGGTCACGGTCGCCAACTGCCACGCAGCAGTCGTGGCGCGGACCGCGTCCGGGAGCCGGTTCCAGGCACCGGCGAACCAGCGCCCCACACCGGTCCTGTCCTCCGTCACCAGCGCCCGCAGCGCTGGGCGCAGAGCCCTCTCGATCTCCTGCCGCGAGTCGCGGCCACCCTTGATGGCATGCCAGACGGCCCGCTCCTCGGCCAGCAGGGCCGGAGAGCGGTCTCGGTGCACGTACTCAACTGCCGCCCACAGTCGGTGCACCGGGGCGTCGGGCAGCGCACCGGACAGGAGTCCGGCCAGCTCGGCACGCAGCTCGGGCAGCAGCTCCGGACGCAGCACGACATAGCCATATCCCCGCCGGTCGACGAGGTCACCGAACCAGAGACCGGTCTCGGACTCCACGCTCAGCCGAGGCGCAGCGGTGAGCCGCACCGCGCGCATCAGTTCGGGTTCGATCCGGGCCGCGACGCTGAGCAGAGCCGCCAACTCGTGGGCGCCGGAAGACCGGGGGTTCATCGCAGGATCCCCGAGACCCGGCCCACCGTGGTCCCCCGGTCCCAGACCAGGACGTCCAGCAGGGGCCGCCACCACCGTGGCCGGTACGGCTCGGGGACTGGTGCCAGGGCCACGACGGCACATCCGTTCTGCCGGATCAGACGCACGGTGCGCTGCCACTCCTCGGGCGTTGCCCGATGCGGGTCGAACCACGGCCCCACTGCGCCCAGCCCAGACAGGATCAGCACCGTCGTACCTGCGGCCGGGGGCCGGTACCACTCCCACGTGCCTCGCGGACCGGGGCCCGCGCCACGCAGCGGGCAGTCGGCAAACCGCAGCACCTGCGTGCTGGCAGTGCCCGCCAGAGCACGCACCTGCGCCACGACACCGCTGATGTCGCGGGCAAAGGGCTCCATCGAGGTGGAGACGTCAGCGAGCACCTGAACGCCATGGCGGAGAGTCGGCAACGGTCGACGGGGAATCCCCGAGAGCGGCTCGGCCTCCGCCAGCCACTCCACCGCCGTCTCGAGGTCCGGCTCACCTTCCGGTGCGATCCGGGCCAGTGCCGTGTAGAGGACGGCCTTCGCCGATCCAGGGGCGAGCAACGACAGGTGGGGAACTGCGTCCGGCGTGGCCTGAGAACGCGGCGCCGGGAGCGTGTCGACCGTCCAGCCCGTTTGGCTCACCGGGCGGTGTTCGACCGGCTGCAGGCGGGTCCCGGTGCCCGGCTCACCGCTGGTGGGCACTTGGTCGGCGGCCGTCGGCGTGCCTTCCGCCCTGCTGGGCGTGCCAGGAGCCGCGGCATGGACGGGAGCACCGACCTGCGGCGCGCCTTCCGCTGACCCCCGACCGGGGCGGGCGACAGCCGGCCGGTCGCCCAAGCCGAGCAGGCCGGCGACACGCTGCCAGTCCTCGGCCGTAGTCGCGCCCAGCGCAGTGGCGGCATGCGCTACGTCGGCGAGCCAGCTCTGGCTCGTCACCAGTCGTCCTCGGCCATTTGCTGGCGCTTGAGCAGGACGCAGTCGCGCAGCCGCTCCCACCGTTGCGTGCCGAGCCGGATATCGAGCGTGATGCAGGCCCGCAAGGCGTCCAGGTACTCGGCGGTACTCGGACCTCGCACACCCAGGGCCGCCGCCTGCGCACGCACGGTGCCGAGTTCGGCCGCCAGAGCGCCGGCCAACTGCCGGTTCGGGGCGCTAACACTGCCGTGCCAGTCACCGATGTGCTGCTCGGCGATCCGCAGCAGCCCTGCCTCATCATGGTCGGGGAGAGTCAGGACGACGCAACGCCGCAGGAAAGCCTGGGGCAGCTCGCGCTCCTCGTTTGTGGTGATGACGACCAGGTGGCGAGTGAACCTCTGGTCGGCCGGACCCCGAGGCGGCTCGGCCCGGACCTCAACCCCCGTCTGTGTGACGGTGAAGCGGTAGGAGCCCAGCGGCACCAACAGGCTATTGGGAACGTCCGGTTCGGCCTTGTCGATCTCGTCGATCAACACAACGGCGCGGTCCTGGTCACGCTCGACGTTGATGTGGGCGAAGGGGTCGGTGCCTCCCCTGTGTCCCAAACCGCCGGCCGACCCGGGAGCCAGCGCCCACCAGAGGATTCCCGGCCGGACGTAGGAGGCATCGTCCGGCCGCTCGTCGCCGTTGACGGAGGCCTGGGCATCCGCGAGCCTGCGCACGCTGTCGTAGTGCCAGAGCAGGTCCTGAGGCTGGGTCCGGTGGCTCACCACGTACTCGTAGTAGCGCCAGCCTCGCTGATAGGCCACGAAGGGCGCCAGCGAGGACTTCCCGGAGCCCGGCCTGCCGCGTAACAGCAGCGGGCGGCCGGTGGCCAGGGCTACATCGACCGCCTCGTCGATCTCACGGGTCAGCACATAGATCCGCCCGTCACCACGGTCAGGGCTGGGGAACACCTGTCCCTCTCCTGTGGTCATGCGCCGTCACCTCCTCGCCCACGGCACGTCCCCAGGACGGGCAGCGCTCCAGTCCAAGAGCATTCCTCGGCCGACTCGGATGGCCAGCCGCTCGTCGTCCGCCCCGAACGGCGGGGTGAGCAACAACATGTCGGCCAGCCCGCCCGGACGTTGGTCCCGCTCTTCGAGGCGCTGGGGTGGAATCACCAGGACGTGCAGCCATGGAAGCTTCTCGTGCAGCCAGTCGACGACTTCCGCCGCCTGCTCCAGCGTGCAGTGTTCGGCATCGAGGATCAGATAGGTGTGGCAGTCCGCCTGTTCCGGGGCGTCCTCCAGAGCATGTCGCGAGGTCATGCCGAAGACGGACCTGATCGCGCGCTCACACGCGTTCCGCAGCTCAGCCTCGGGATCCTCCTCACCGCAGGGACCGGTCCCTACGGTCAGGCAGCAGTAGCGGCTGCCATCCATACAGAACGCACGGCCGAGGTAGTACGCACCAGTCTCCGGGTTCTGCACGTTGAGCACGACGGCATGCCGGTCACGGCCCCAGCCCGGCGGCAGGACCCAGCGGGCGGACGTGGGATCTATCCACACCGGCAGAACCAGATGAACGAGATGGTCCAGTGCCGAGCCATCCATGTGCCGGGATATCTCGCGCAGCGCCTTGTCCAGGCGCGTCGCTTCGTGAGTGTGGAGCATCTGCGCGGCGAGAAACCCACAACTGACATCTGACTGAGGGACCAAGCTGCTGAGGTCGCGCTCCGGCAGCCCCAACGCGGCCCCGACCCGGGGCAGCCGGTCCACTGTCCACACCTGTGCGAACTGCGCCGCGATGTCCTCGACCCAGCGGGACACCAGATCGTCGTCCTCATGCCGGGGCAGGTCCGGAAACCGGTCGAGGATCTCCAGCGCCGCTTCACTCGGGCTCAGCTTTAGGCTGGCCGTCGTGGGAACCTGATGGGTCATCTGGACCTCGGACAGATCCCCGAACCCCGCCTCTCGTACGTCCTCCGCCGTCACATCGCCGACGAGGACAGGCAGCACCAGCAACGAGCCGTTGAAGCTCCGCCGCCACATGAGAATGTCCGCCTCCCGGCGGACCCAGTCCGAGTCAAGAGCTGCCCGGTTCAGCAGGACGACGGCGGCTCGGCACTC
>Ga0307517_10005475_pt1 | contig 19116 bp, 14 predicted proteins | sample 23_EM_MG_FD_194515 | JGI IMG/M metagenome (GOLD analysis project Ga0307517, IMG submission 194515) | Populus trichocarpa ectomycorrhiza microbial communities from riparian zone in the Pacific Northwest, United States - 23_EM | ecosystem: Host-associated > Plants > Roots > Unclassified | place... | reverse complement strand
TTTTTTCTTTCCCTAAAAACGAAACACAATCCCTCTACTTCTTCCATGTCAGCCAGTCAGAACGTCCAAGGACCTCAATTTTCATGGGCTGAGAGTAATATTTGTGAAAGAGGCACCTTTTTCCATGACTTTCATGTTTTTTACTCGACGCGATATTCCAAATAAAAATAAAACCTCCTTATGACATGCATCGCTCCGTGATGTTAGCTGAAACGTAAGCACTCCGTGATGTTACTCTAAACTTTTTCGACCATTCTACAAGTTAGTTGAAATGTCACAAGTAATATTGTCTGAAACGTAAACAGGGAAGGTGCATAAGGCTCCGATTGGTTGGTAAACTAACTCTCTTAATATGCCTAAGACGGTCTTTATTAATCGCTGATTATATGAAGGACCCCTCCGTCCATCGCCATTAATATGAATTTGATCCTAAAACAATTTTATTTTTTTATCAATTGTTCCCAGATTTAATCCGACAATTGTTCTGGTTGGAAGACGAATCAAATAGACTAAGCTGTGAAAACAAAAGGAAACACGCCGTTAATGATTAATCCACAAGCAAATTACTATTTAAATATTTTCCTAATTGTAGAATAATAACAAAATCTGTATTTTTTTCTCAAAAAAAAAAAAATCGCTTGTCTTACCGCACTAGAAACAGCTCTTTTCACATTCTTCATGTCCTCGATCAGAAACTTAGCGGTGGCCAGTTTTCTCGGTCACAGCTCCACTCCATCACCACCAGAAATCGCAGTCTTCCTGTCACTAACCCACAAAACTCTCAATATATATACTAAGCAAAAAGCCAAACTAAACCAAACCATCTTTAGAACTCCCAAAAGAAACCCTCTCCCATCCTGCTGTTTCCCTTCCTTCCCACAATCCCTCCTCCCAGTTACCAAAGTAGGCATGGCCTCGGGCTCACTTGCTTTCCTGCAGATCGCCAAGAGCAATGTCATCAAAGAAATCCCATCTCCCAACGCGTGATGAACCCTTAAAATAGCACACTTTTGCTCCAACAAGACATGGATTTCCCATGAAGGCTTGTTTATGTTCAGTGGAATACTAACTGATAAATCAGCTAAATAGGCATTCACTATTTTGTCAACATCATCGTCGTCACGTGACCAGAAAAAAACAACTCTCGTTGTTTACAGTAATGATGTGTTGATCGACATCGATATCTGTTCTTTTCCAGTGTTCCCGTCCATTCTTGCTGGCATTTTTGTTAAAAAGCTGTAATTAACAAAACATGTTCTTCCACCCAAATTTAAGAAATCTGTATTGAGTTTGAAAAACATATTTTAAAGGTTTTTTATAACTTTTTTTTTACATTTTTTCATTGTTTTTTAAAATAAAAATATCATGAACAATACAGTTTTTTTGTTATGCATATATTTTTTAGCAATATAAAATAAATATATATGTGTGTGTGTGGGGTGTCATGAATTTAATTTTTATTGTAAATTTAACGTAGATAATTTTCTTAGTTAACAACATAACTTTTTCATAATAGTTTTTAATTTGAATGAATAAATAAAATATTTTATAATTGTATTAAAAAAATATAAAATATTAAGATGAATATCATATATTTTTATTTTTTATAAAAAATAGTTGTATTTTTAATTTGTTTTTTAGATCATTCTCATCAAATAATACGTTTTTCAATTTTTCATTGAAAACGTAAGCTAGAAAATGGAAATTCTTTTCTATTTTTGAACAACCTTTAAAAAAATAGTTTTTTGTTTTTTTAAATTGAAAATGTTACATTAAAATATAAAATTTTAATTTTTCTTTTTTAACTTCACGTTTTATTTAAAAAAAATAAACATTACTTTATTTATAAACCACTCTTAAAAATTTGCAATGAAAATAAAATTTGTATCCTTTCAATTTTTAAGCCATGTCACTCTTGGTAGAACATTTAATATAAAAACCAGAATTCAGTAATATTTCTCTGCCAATTAACCCCGACATTGTCTAGATTCATGCGACCTGTGAATTCAGTATATAATCGCTAATTTTATAATTTGTAAGATTAGTTAAGATATACATAAATTCATCTATGTTTATGTTTATGTTAATATAAATAATAATAATAATAATAATAAATCGCATGCTAGGCTACACGTAACAGATTGTAGGAGGGAAAGAAGGACAACGGACATATTTTGTCTCCACCTATCATGTGATTCTCTATTAGGTTGCCAACCAAAATAAATTCCCAATTGAATCCCTCGTATAGCAAAAATTACTCAAACAACCCCCCATCCATAGAATTTATGAAAAAAGATGTTGTTTTAAGAGAAATATATCCTTGTTTTTTACGTTGATATTGAGGGGAAAAAGTACTCCAGTGCATGTAAGTTATAAAAAATATATGAAATTAAATATTTATAAATTAATTTTATATTTTATAAATTTATTAATAAAATGTAAAATAAAAATAAATAAGTCTTATTGGGGATTTAAGTTGACCTATCAAGTCACTAGTAACAAGTCTTCAATGATAGATCTTTGTGTTGGTTTTTTTTTAATTAATTATGAATGTCCGAACTAGTTCATATATTTTAATTAATCCTCGAAACTGTAAAATTAACAACCTAGGAAATCTTTAATGGCCTGAGATTTATTTGGATTGGAAAAGAAAACGTCAAATGCTATCAATGTGAAGTAAAGCGGTCCCGACCATCAATATGACCTTTGTCACCAGATTTCTACTTTTATTGTCAACATTTGAGGATTTATAACTTGAAATGTTAGAGGTGTTGTCTGGTGGGGCTGGTAGAGGATGGAGCCACCACGCCAATCCGACACAGCCACAAACAGGCACGCTATGGTTGCAATAAATAATCATAATTATATTATTCCTTTCCACCTACTATCCTTGCTTTCTATACACATCAAATTAAAAGGTAGATTAGAATATGGTGGTGAATCCCCGCCATGTCACCTATTTATTTCGTAGTTTAAAGTCGGCACTCCAATCAAATTTTTCTTGCAATATAGCCTTTTTGTTTTCAAAAATATCTGTGAAAAAATTTCATTTTTTAATTAATTGCTTCAAATTATTTTTTTATATATTTTCAGACTATTTTAATGTTATTGATGTTGAAAAATAATTTTAAAAAATAATTTTAATATATTTTTATGTTATTAAAAAAAAAGATAAGAGAAAGAATTCATTCGTGTGAAAAGTTAGACTTGTTTACAAGATAATTTTCGGATTTTCCTCGCCACAACCTCAATGTTTGTCTCTAAACTCTAAAGTGACTAGTTAGCAACTAGTAGGTACATCGTACACGCTTCTTGTTTTCTCACCGTCTAAACAAAACAATCTTGAAACATAAAAAACATTTTGCACAAAAAGAAGTCCAACGGATTAGAAGTTTTGGAACCATTTTAGATACAATCATTCATAATGTCTAGAACACTTAATCGGAACAAACCTTTCTCGAGATTCAGTTGTAAACTGGTTAAACTATGATGGCCTGAAATAGATGAGAAATCTCCATCTTAGCAATGCATAACAAGTATTTAGCCACCGAACAATATTGATTAAGTGCATAAAAAATCCACTTACAGAAATTTAAGAGAGGAATTTCTCAATCAGACACCATTCTGTTCAAGTACACAAATTATAAGCCATTGAAATACAAAGTGGGTAAAAACAACTATTACATCTCCCTTGTTTTTGTAAGTGACCATTTCAATGGTCAACATCAGATAACAATACTGGCAGGTCCCTCATTGGATCCGACGGCAGAGAGTGATGCCATCACCAACAGGAAGCATGCAAATTTCAATCCTGGGGTCAGCAGCAAGTGCCTTGTTGAGCTCCAAAACAAAGTCCCTGTAGTACCTCACATACTTCCTCATTGGTGCATCAGGTGGTGCCACCACAGATCCATTCCACAGAGTGTTGTCGTACCCAATCAGCCCACCAACTTTTACAAGCTCAATCAACCTCTTGTGATAATTTATATAATTGTCCTTGTCAGCATCCACAAAGATGAAATCAAAACTTCCATGGCACTTCCCCTGCGTTTTCCCAGACAGAATAGTAAGATTAGTAATAGTCATATAATTTATATATCAAGTTAAAAAACGAGCATCGTTTCTTTTTCTCATACAAGTAGACAAAAAAGGATGTTTTTCCCTCTTCCATTTTCATTTTTTGTCGAACATAGAGTATTTCTTACATCTTCAATCATTTGATCAAGAACTGGTAGAGCAGGGCCTTCCTTGAAATCAATCTTGTGCGCAACACCAGCTTTCTGAATTACTGGGAGACCCAATTCATAGTTTTCTCTGTTGATGTCCATAGCCAAGATCTGCAAGAAACAAAATCCCATTTATTTTTTATCATCACATGAATTTATTTATTTATTTTACTTAATAAATTTTGATTTGGGACCGAGACATTTTAAGTTTTTAGTTTACCTTGCCATCCTCAGGGATAGCCAGGGCAGTGGCCAAGAGAGAATAGCCAGTGTAAACACCGATCTCCATGGTGTTTTTGGCATTGACAAGCTTCAAAAGCATATTCAAGAATTGCCCTTCATCAGCAGATGTGGTCATGATGTTCCTGTTTCCCATCATTCACGTCAAATTTATTAACATCACACCATAAGCATTAATATCAGACAAAATCTCTTATGTTTATGTATTTAAATGTATGTGAAAATCAAGAAACATACCAAGGATGCTTGGCAGTCACCTCCCTGAGCTCCTTCATGCATTCAGGCTCTCTTGGATACACACTAGTCTCGAGAATATACTAAAAAATAATCCAAATATAAAAAGAAAATGTTAAAAAGCAAACAACAACAAGAAAAGGGGGAAAACTTGCACAAGAACAAGGATTTACCGTTTAAATTACCTGGTAAAGAGCATCACTTTGCAAAAGGCTCTTGTGGCCAACTTCCTGGTGCCTTCCTGCCTGGCTTTGCTGTTCCTCTCCGTTGGTGGCCATTATTGTGTATATCTTCTAATTAAACTACGATCTCTTTCTTGGCCTTGGAATTTTTTTTTTTTTTTGTTGATGATGGTAGTGATGCCTAACCTGATCGAAAATGGTAAAGGGCGGGTGGTATTTATTGGAAATGAGAGCCCGGTTTGAATTGGAGTAGCGGGGAGGCTGGACCGGCTACCAACCGGGAGGGGGTTGGTGAGGTTCCTGTAGTTAGGACGAAGGATAATGTGGGTTTTTGGCCCACCAAATATGGGACCCACCTTGTTGGTGATCGTATCGTGCTGTGGGCTAGTGGTACTCCTTCCCTGAGGCATCGCTGACGTCATTTTTGGGATCTATGACACCAAATATCGGTTCAAATTCTTAAATAATTTATTGGGCATATTTTTTTTTGTCCTCCTTTTTTCTAAGATTCCTGAACAGTAAAGAAGTCAATGGTTAGGTAGAGATTCTCGAGATCAAAAGCTAAAATGTTATGCCATGTATGATTAATTTGTTAAGAGTGGAGAGAATTAAATAATTAATCATAAATTAATATATGTGTTTAACTGGAAAAGATTTGTGCTGGGCTCACCAATCATAAATTACATGTGCTAACTGCTAATAGAAATTGGGTGAGGGATAGGTGAAATTACCAAAGGGACTCCACGTCCAAGAGTTGGTAGCATATGGCCACCTCCGTCAACGGATGAGTCCTTTAAAGAATCTCTCGAACTATTGTTGACTTTGTCATCTAAAAATTTATCTTCGTTGTTTTTTCTCCACAAACTAGCCTTTGTCGGCAAAAATCCAAATCCGTTTTACAGTCTTAATTAGGGCAGATGTAAAGGGTATACTTGGTATGCATATATGTGCCGGTTGAAGTTTAAATTCACCGACTAGGTTGACAGCAGCCACCTCTGTCTCTAGTCTCCTCCTTTAAAGAATTGCTATTAAATGAGGATTTCATGAAATGGAAAAAGGCATTTTTTAGGGTAACACATGGATAATCAATATCCAAAACTGTGAATGCTTAGCATGTTTCTTACCACCTCCCGCTATTAAACGACGAGAATAACACTTTTTATGTCTAAATTCTATTCTGTTTTTTTTTTTTTATGTTTTAAAAGTATTTAAACAAATTTAAATTATTTTATTTTATTTTTTTGTTTTAAATTAATATTTTTTAATGTTTTCAAATCATTTTGATGCGCTGATATCACAAATGATTTTTTAAAAATAAAAAAATATTATTTTAAAGCATTTCCAAGTAAAAAACACTTTGAAAAGCAACCACAACCATTTTTTCAAGTGAACATTAATAAAATATTTTTCACATGTTTTTCAAAATATAATAGAAACATTCGAAAGCTGGGAAGTGTATTTCAATTGAATTTTTTTCTTTATTTTAACAAGAATTTCCTTTTTTATAGATAAATTTCTAGGAAAACAGGCCATGTTTTCTTTAACTGAACAGACTTCTATTGTGAATAAGAAAAGAGCAGGGGGGAATGGTCGGAGGCTCAAAGCAAAATGCCTATAGAGAAGCTAGGAATGCCCGCGTGACCTTGTTTTTATATATATATAATTTTTTAGTTTAATGTGGGTGTCCGGGCCAGTTTGCGCGCACCTCGACTAATCCCACGAGCCCTAAAGTTAACGATCATGTAAGCCTCCAGTGGCCATCATATAAGCAACCACATAACTCGAACCTGAGACCACAAAGGGAGCAAACCTCTTGGTCCCAAGTTCTTACCACTGGACCACCACCTAGATGGTTTGTTTTTATATTTTTGTTTCATGTTATCGGGTCATCTGTAGTCTTAAAGAAAATAATCAAAATATCACCTCCTCTGGCTTATATACAGAGCCTATTTTGTATTTAGATAAGGGTTACTTTTAAAATTTTATTTTTTATATCATCACATCAAAACAATATAAAAATACAAATAAAAAATTAATTTGAACCAAATAAAAAATTAAAAAAAATTATTTTTTTAAAAAATACTTTAAAAATATAAAAATAAACCGCAAACTCTAGATTCGTATGCTAACTAAGTAAGCTACAACACAAAATTATTATCATATGAATCAAATAAATATATTGAACAATGAAGTACCCAAAAAAAATAATCCAAATTGGAGGTAATTTTCATCCATCCATAACAACCACCAACTCAGCACGGGACATGCTAATAAATTGGCACAACCACATACTAGAAAACGGGGGGGAGAGAACTTTCCTTGTCTTTTATTGATGCCAATGCCTGGACCACGGTTGAGTGGTGGGAAATATAAACACCAAATCACCAGACCTAGGAGCGTTGATGAGAAAACCGTACATACTATGCGAAGAAAAAGCATTAGATACTTGCAGCAAGTACGAAATCCTATTGCTTGATTTAATCGTGTTCTAGAAAAATTAAAATAATGGAAGAGGAAGCATCATTTTATCCACAATGCAGTGCGACTGCCTACTCAATCGCGGTAAGATTTCATGGATCTGATGAAAATCAACCTTATGATAGGTGGCTAGGTACCTGCGAAACGCAGACAGCAAAGACCTACTCTTTGAGAGCGAAATTATCAGAAATTCATACCATTTTGACAATGCTTTTATCACTTTGTTTAAGTTATCTATGGCCATTTGGAGCAAAATGATGGTAAAAGGTAACCTGAAGAGAAATACACATTAATTAGAATCAAGAAATTGATAATTGGAAGATGATATCAGGGGAATGAGAGAAGCTAACTTTGATTCTACCATCTACAATATTTTGACTGTAGGTACGAGACAGATAAGCTACCGAGGTCTATCGACAGTATTTTTTCTTCTTTTCTGATGCTTGGAGGCTTTGAGCCTTGCAGAATCTTGTGTGAAGCCTTAGGAACAATGCTGCAGTTGAGGTACTCTTCAAAGAGAAGACTAATGGCGAGGGATTACCTGAAGCAAGAAAAGAGGGAAGTTGGAATTCTCAGGGATTGCAGGGTTAATCATATGCGTGCTTACGCCAGGGGCCAGCGCTGAAGCACTCTTCTTTGATAATTTCTATCCTCTGGGTCTGGTGGGTGCAAGGACCATTATTTGACCTTCGGAGTTGCTTCCAGAGGTAGTGAGATTGCCAACATAGAGATGCTAACGGCTGTAATTACTTCAGAATTGCTTGAATAAAAGGTAAACTGAAAACTGAATTACTATCGGCCTGTCCTAAACAAAAGTGGCCTGCAAGTTTTGAGATCAGTAATCATTCCTGTTCCTCTCTCTCCCTCTCATATGACTTCTTACATGACATAAATTTCCACAACCAATCAAGAATTCCACGTTCAACAAATTCATTCATCTGACAGATAAAACTTTGATATAAAGTCCTTTTCAAACACAAAACCCTGAAAGTGAACGCATGGAGATGAACAAGAAAAGTTGAATTCGATAGCCTCCGCCCTTCAGCATCATGGCATAAAGTTGTTGGCTTTAGTATCCTAGAGCCATCCTCGTCGCCACGAAAACCTGCAACAACACTCAAAATTCTTTAAGATGAATCGACAACAATTTGAACAGCAATGCTGTCATCTTGAACCTCGTCAATTGATGCTGATTTGCAATCATTTCTTTTAACAAGCAGTAGGAGAAGGGAACCCGACCCGAGAGCGCAAATAGGTGCACGAAACACTACACAATTGCTCAGTAACCCCAAATCGATCAGCGATTTCAATGTAACTTGACCCAGTGGCCAGTCTAAACAAACCGATGCCTTGCCAGAGCTCGGCTGAGAGGTTCATTGTTGTTCCAATTGGGTCACGGCACTCTAGTAACGGTTCAAGCAAACCAGACAACCAGTCAAACGTTGAAGAGCTCCTCCTGAAGGCGGTTTTGAAAGAGTCAAGATGAGAAGAAACTCGGTTCAACTCACTAAGTCGATTTGCAAGTTAGTCGAGATGTCCATGACCGTCTTGAAACTTCAACAGAAACAGAGATCCCTATGCGAAAATTGAACTGCGAAAGCCACTTATCATTGAAGAATGAAAAGAAAGAAGTAGACAGATTGCACATACTGAACATCGTTCGGAACTAGCAGGACACGGTGAAGGTATCAATGAAGCCCAATAGGTTTAGGTCGGATCACCAATCTAATGCTAGATGCATCATATTTGCCCACATTTTGTGCTATCGAGCCAAAGCCCAATCCATGCACTAACACAAGAACATATAAAAAACAAGTTCAAATCCATAATATTATTTTGATATATATTTTTAAATAAAAAATATTTTAAAAAATAATCATAATTATAATACCGAACGAGTGATTCGCTCTCCTGCGTGGTATGAGAAAAGAAACAGGAATTTGATATACTTTTTTAAAAAAAAAACACTAACTAGTGTCTAGAAACGAAGATCCTTTCTTCGCATGATTACTAGAAACAAGTAAGAGAATTGCTCCAGCCTTTATCTCCACTCTACGTTAAGTTTCTCTTCCACTACACAACCAAAAAGCGGTGGTGTTGGTTGAGGTTAGTCCAACTTGTCCATTAGCACCATTTGAATACAAACTAATTCGAATGTACTGGAAGCATAGCACCCATCAAGTCTCCCGTGGATAAAAGCCCTCTGATTAATAGGAATCCAAAGCTGACTCCATCCCATGTATTTACATCCTCGGCTTCACTAGAATAAAACCATCACATTCTGGGCCAGCAAGGTCGATCAAAAACATTCTATAAATAAAACCAGCCCAAGATCCCGAGATTGGGCCTGGACATAACCTGACGGTTTTGCAGTCTCCTGTTAACATCATCGCTCGCCACAAAACATAATAGATAAACAGATCACATCTAACAAGGTTAGATGTAAGAACTCGGGCAAATTGTACCAAACAAATGCAAAGAAAAACACAAACTCGAATCCAATGTATCCCCCCATTTTCAGAGTGGTGTGTCTACTTGTCTTTGCCCATTCCCAAATTTCTTCCACTTTCATTTTCAACTTCTCATTTTCCTGCCCACATAAAAAAAATAAAGGAAAATAAATAAATAAATGAACAAGATGGAGAGAGGAAGGTCCCGTGGTGATGCATGAAAGCTACGTGTACAACAATAAATTTGCCCTCTAAGCACTTAAGAGAACCACCCCATCACCACACATACCATCACCAAATTAAATATTAAATTAAAAAAATTAAGTGCGCAGATTACAGACATTTCACCCATTTTAATCTTTCATTGCCCAATTGTTGTTTTGTTTTGTCTTTTATTTTTTCCTCTTTTTCCATCCCTTCCAATTATCTCTTTCTTAAAGTAACCGAAGCCATACGAACATAGTTTTTTTTTTAAGAAAAAAAAACGGAGATTTTTTACGTTTCTAGTTCTTTCCGCTTTTTTTTTTTTTTTTTTAATTTATAAAACCCGTTTGATCTTTTTAAAGTTTCATTTTGGATCTTCTCTCATTTCAATCTCTTTTCCTCTCAGGTACTTCTCTTGATCTATGTAATTATTGTAATTTCTTTCGATAATCTTAATTTTCTAGTTGATCTCTATTCATGGCTGCAATAATCAGCATTCTTAATCTTGTTTTCCGGAATTTTTTATTATGCGGCTGTGTTTAGTTTTAGGTGTTTGTGGCAGAAGAAAGATCAGGCTGACCCATGTTGGATTTATTTTTTTTGTGATTGTGCATGCATTTGATCATTGTTTTTTTTTTTTTTTATGGGTCTTTTGTTAGCACCTTTTTTATCTTTTTTTTTTTAAAAAAAAAACTAGGGTGGAGTAGCTGCTTTTCGCCATTTTCAAAATTTTATTTTGTTTCTTTATTTTCGAAATTTGGGTTTTCTTTTGGTCTTGTGAGAGTGTTGAGTGTGATAAATTTTGTTGCGCAAAGATAGAAAATATTGATTCTGCATACATTTCGATTTGTACACTTTTATGGGTTTGGGTTCAAGTTGTTGGCTTCTAATCTCGGTATTGAAATCTGTGAGCTGAAGCTAAAATCTTCTCCTTCTGGTGGTTTTCGAATGTTGTTAATCTACTATTGGCAAGCACATTACGTTTGATGCAACTTTTCATTAAGTACACGTTATTACTCTCTATTATAGAGCTTGCACATTAGCATCATAGTTAAGAAAATTGTGCAGAAATAAGAATGCTGCACCGATATCTGTGTGGCTGAGCTGTTGCTATGGCGTTGTCTTAACTTTTCATTAAATATGATCCAAAAGGGTGAAATGATGTCGTGGATAAGTGAGACCTTATGCAATGCTGCCTAGCAAGGAGCTATCGGGATATGGAATATATTTCAGTTTAGGAATGGAATGGAGAAATATAAGGAAAGAGGAATCTTTATATATAGTGTGCCCATGATTGTAGTTCAGCATCAGAGTATATAATGGCTGATGTCTAGTGTTTGTACTAAAAGAGCTAGAAATAGATTGGTATGAATTTAGTTAGTAATGTGGCTAGAATAACGATAATGATGATAGTCTTTAGACAAAAAGATTTAGCATGTATAGCTGGTGAGACTGGTTGGGACGTGTGGCAGCAAGAGATGAGGTATAGGTGCTGCCGCTATGGGGAGTCGAATTAGATTTACTACCTGGAGTCTGGCATTTGAATGCCAGAGGCAATCTGTTTAGTCTGAATCTTGTCTATGTAAGCCCACTCATCTTTCCTCGAGAAATATCTGAGAGAAAAAAAATCATGATAATAAATTCCTGAAAGGCAGATGAGTATCTCATTTTCCCGAACAAGGTAGGAAGAACTGATTGTTGTTTTTAGGATGTGAGAGAGATCCAAGTGGAAAGTGTGATATAATATCTTTTGATTATGTGTTACGGTTTATAATTTTTGCAAAATTCCAATTGATTGTTATATTGTATGATGCGGTGTTTGTGAGACAAGTGGAAAGATTTGAAATAGTATCTTTTTTTGTCTGATTGTTCTGTCAATTCGTTGTTGAAACACACATGGTTCTTTTACTTTTTTGTGGTGTGTAATTCTATAAATGCTTAAAGATGCCCTAAAGCTTCAGATTTTGCGGCCAGGATGCTAATTCATCTATGTTTTTGGGGACAAATGCGGGATTTTATTTAAGCACATGCTTAAATGCATCTGGTCTTCTTGTCAGCATTGAAACAAGCTGGCAAAGCAGAGTTTTACCACTACATTTGTAAGCAAAGACTGCCTTTTTTAATCTCTCGCTCCTCTTCTCTTTGCGGTCCATTCATTTTTTCTTTACTCTTTTGGAAATAATATGTAAAAATTTACATCATCTTGTCACAGGCGCTGGAATTTTAATTTACGAGATACTAAAGTGTGATTTTTATCCTTCTCTGCTGTTATGTACACATAGGTTTTGCTGATTAGGGCATAACGTGAAGCACCGTTCCTGCCAAAAACTTGGAGTATTTTTCAGCATCTTATACATTATATTAGGGGGAACACATTGTGCCTGATGCATAGGCAAAGGGGTGCATTTCATACCTTTTCTGAAACTATTGACATTGATCAGGGATCTGTTTCAGACAATATCGGTACAAGTCAGCAAACTTCTTTTGGTAACATGCTAAATCCAGTAGATAGCAGATTGTCAAATAATGCTGTATCTTCTGGCGATGTATCATGTTCAAATGCTATGACTCATGATATTCAGAACTTCAGTGGCTGGAATTCAGGTGAATCTAGCTCAAGTTTAAGTTTGCAAAATCAGCTGAATGATGATGAGATAAAAACGGAAGAAAGGTGGTCTTCTTCAGTCAATGCTTACCCTGCAGTTGGTCAAAGATCAGATGAAAGGCTATTTGAAACAACTGATATCCTTTTTCCAGGTAGAGGCAATATGGGGATCAGTGGCAATCAGGTTAGGAGTGGACCTCTATTCTTGCAGGGCTCCAGCTCTAATCATATCCCACCAAATGAAAGTCCAAATGCTGGTCATATTGGAGACACCATTAATGGCAGGCCTATTACAGGAGCTGTCTTAGGCCTTAATCGTCTCAACCCTGGTGGATTAGAAATAGAGTTGGCATCATCTTCTGGTGTTTCTTCTGATGATGTTGGCACTTCATCTGGAAGTTCTGGTTGTATAGTAGAGGAGACAAATGGCGGTCCAGGATCTTCTCTGGGGGGTTGGGGCTTATCCTGCAAGAGAAAGGCCCTTGAAGGTACTTCTGGACAGTCTTTTCCTGGTGCAAGCTCAAGTTGCTTTCCACAAGCTGAAAACAGTGCATGGCATAATGGCCCCAATAATCATAGTGTTTCTAGCAGCTTAAGTTTATCCACTCCCACTTGGAATGCTCCTAGTGTTACTCCTCCTGAACAGTTGAACCCAAGATTTGGTTATGGAATGAGAGCAGCACCTTCTGATGCGTTTCCTTCATCAAATGTTAGTGGAAATGCGGACACTCTGAGAAATTTTGATAGGAGGACAAGTCCAGGACTTCAACAGGAATCTGCCGCTTTCAATGTATCAACAACAGGAGGTTCCAGGCGATGGTCCTTGCAGCACCCTCCCAGACCTGTCTCAGTTAGTGACTATCTGGAGTCAAGATCACCAGAACCTGCAAATTCAAATGCTACTCAGGGCCAACTTCATGCCATAAACCCATCTGCTTTATCTAGAAGCATGCTTCGGTGGAATGATTTTTCAAGTTCGAGAGTTGGAAATTCACCAAGTTCCCTCATCCCTGGAGAGCTAGGTGCTGCATTAAGAGAAGAAACAAACTCAAGAAGATTTCAGAGAAATAATGCAGAGCATCCAATGTTTGCACCTGCAACTGAAATGAGAAGCATGATACAAGATCCAACATGCTGGGGTTTGGCCACTGGGAACATGAGCACCTCAGGTAGTGTTTCTTCTACCAGAATTGGCCCCAGTTCAAGTGTCCGTCCGTTTCCCACTCCTCGATGGATTCATCGCAATCCTACAACACATAATCAGCAAAGATTCTCAGAATTTTCTACTTGGTCTCTTTTCCCACCAATGGACTCAGAACCTGGAGGTCATAGTGGTCATTTCTCCCCATTGTCTTCTGGTCCTTCTTCTTCTGCACAGGACACAGTGATTTCTTCCGGATCTAATAGCCAGGGACATAATCCACCATTTCCAAGGTCAGCACTTCTCATGGAAGAACAAAGTGATGACATTCTTGGTATGCCCCGTTCATTGAGGGTTTTAGCTGCTGATATTGAAGGGAGACATCGGCTAATATCTGAGGTTTGTATTCATCTCTCCCTCCTTCCTTGTATTTATGTGCTGCCTTTTGTCTTTACTGCTTGTGTTATTGCTATAAAGGATATGTTCTTAGGAGTGGTATTTTCTCATTTAAATGTGGAATGGTGGTAATGCTGACATTCTGAATGTAAGTGGCATTGAATTGTAGTAACTATGTAGCATTGCTATGAATCTTGCTATCCTCATTTTCCATACTTAATGCAACTTGTGGCTTTCAGAAATCCAAAATACATGATAGTATGTTTGCGATTTGCATGCCTGTTAGAATTGAATGCATGCTTGGTGCTTAAATAACTTGTTTGATCGTGCTTGACCTCCGAATTATTGTGCCACAGAGGATGTATTGGTTTTCACACTTTGCTGCAGTCAATAGTTGCTAGCTGGTTTAAACTTTTGTCCAAATCCCAGTTCCCAGGACTCGGAGTTTGTAACTGTAGTATCAGATGCTTTGCTTTTTAGCTAAATTTGTACACTATGCTTGCATATTTATTAAAAATTTAATATTGTTATAACGACACTATCTAGTTATGGTATCTGTTTGGTTTGGGAAAATGTGTTTATCATTGTTGTAACTAGATATTAACTGATGCTTGAAATAATAGCCCGTTTGCTTCTGTGTGTGACAGATTCGTCAAGTGTTGAATGCCATGCGCAGGGGTGAAAACCTTCGAGTTGAGGTTTGATTGATTCTTAAACTGATCTATATTTATTTATATCATTGTGGCTGTTATTTAATGTTGTAAACTTAGTGTGTTAGTAATACCGGTCCATCTCTTTGGTTTCAAGCCAATGAACAGTGTCAAAAACAATCTTTTACACAAACTTGGAATCATTAATGGAACGGATGCTAGTTTAAGAAATTTCAAGAACTCTCTACTTGATTAAAAATTTAACAATACTCGTTTATGTTTTACCAGCTAAATTTGTATGCTTTGGGTACCAGCTGAAATATTGATAATATGTCAAAAGAATGATCAGTTCAGCAGATACTCTTTTTAGAAATTTCACGTACACTGTTTAGGTTTTCAAAATAAAAGAAGGAAAATAACGATAGAAAAGGTATACCGTTGAGGTCTTTGTTTTGTAATTGTGGCAAACACAATGTCTTGTCCTCGATGTCTGAAAGCTTTGTTTTGGATGTGGTCCTATTTAAAGATTTTCTATTTTAGTCGAAGTTAGAGTATCACTTGTCAGTTGTATTCAAGTAAAATTGGAGAAGTAGAATATGTTGATCAATGACATAAGGCTCTAGAATTTCCTCATATCAGTGATTCCCCCTCATTTGGAACTGAAATTTTCTAAATAGGTTGGAGAATGGAATTTCTTGTAAAAAGAGCCAGGACTAAACTAAAGTGTAATTGAAATTTTTTGGGGATGAAATTTATGGTTTTGCTTTTAATTTTTTCAACTCTATGATGTCCATAGGCCATTGACCTAGTTTCTTGACTTGTTGACCGCCTCTTAAGGACACCATCTAGCATATTACATTGCTAGCATATTTTATGGAAGAAAAGTGCATATATTCTTTCAGTTCTAAGCTTCTTTTTTATGAATGCCCCACTAGGAGATGCACTATTTGCCGAGGGGAAAGCTTTGGCATTTGCCTTTTAGCACTGGCGATGATATTGTGTAACATTTGAACTTGAAATGGTATCTCAGGAATTTTGTTTTATTGGTATGGTAACCTCTCAGGATTATATGCTTTTTGACCCGTTGATCTATCATGGGATGGCTGAAATGCATGATCAGCATAGGGATATGCGCCTCGATGTTGATAACATGTCCTATGAGGTGAGATTGAGAAATTAATTCCCCTGATAGTCATTCTCTGAAGGTTGTTTCCTTGATGAAAAGATTGGAATATCAGGAATTGTTGGCATTGGAAGAACGCATAGGAGACGTGAGCACTGGACTAAGTGGGGAAACCATTTTGAAGTTAATGAAGAAGCAAAAGCATGTGCCTGTTAGCACAGAATCTCCAGCAGATTTGGAGCCTTGCTGTATCTGTCAGGTTTGAGCTACTTACTGTTGATATATACAAATTAGGAGAAGAAACAGATGCTGCTTTTATTCATTTCCGCTGGCCATTCTACTGGTTTCTTAGTTTTGTTTTAACTATCATTATTCATAATGACAGGAAGAATATGTGGATGGGGATGATATGGGAATAATCGATTGTGGACATGACTTTCATGCCAACTGCATCAAACAGTGGCTAATGCAGAAAAACCTTTGTCCCATTTGTAAGATGACAGCCCTAATCACTTGAGAGGGAAGATATTGTCAGGTCCTGGGAATTTTATTTTCTTAAAAACGGACAATCATATCCAAAACCTGGGTAGATGGTATCCTATTTATACACCTCCTTTGGTTTTAAACCCATTTTATTTGCTCATGAACTGCATAAATTTGATGAGCCGAACAGCTGTATGTTATAAATTGCACCATGAGTGATAAGAGGGTCTGTTCTCTACCTTCAAACTCATGAGTACATGAGAAATAAGTTCTATGACATTATCATAGGTTTTAACTGGATGCAGATTGCAATTAGCTGAATGCTTAGAATTATACAGTTATGTCTCTGATGTTTGGCAAATAATTATATACTGGTATTTTTATTATTTTTTTTGAAGAATGTACACAACTTGATTTACATTAATTCGACAAATTCTTGATATATAGATACAAACATGATAGTAACTAATTAATAATTAAGGCTAAAATAACTATTCTTTAAGGGACCGTCGTTTGCTGATAACTTTTCAGCCCGTTGACCATATAAAATTAATATACTTCTTAGATTACCTGTTTTTGTTTTTCAAGTTACTTGTTCTTGTAATGCAAACTAACACTATAATAAACTTATTCCTTGGTAATTTGGTATTATGTTTTTAAGCAAATTTTCACATATTGAAACCGTTCAAGTTCCTCTTCCATTTGGTGGCAAGCTTCATGCATGTTCATTGGTTTTTCTTTTTCTTGAACATAATTCCAGGTAATTAAAGATGTAAAAATAGGATGTCTGAAAAACCGATCTTAATGACAGAGTACGCTTAGAATAAATCTAGATTGTGTGCGTTGAGCAGGCCCCTAGAACGTGAGGAAACATGAACTTATAGGCCCCCACCAAACGTGACTGTCTTAGAAAAATACTCAGCCCATTTGTGTGGATCCGTCTTAATGTAAGGCCCAGTTTTGACATCGGCGCCTTCTCTCGCTCGATGTTCTTAATTCAACCCATCACAAGACAAACCATCTAATTGCTTATTTCTTTCTTTCTTTTTTATTTATTTTTAAATAATTTTGAAATGATCTTTCTTTTTACTCTGAGATTCATTTATATTTTTAAGAAAAAAATCATTTAAAATACATGTTGATTTAGATGTGTACTACATTGTTGAAGAATTGACATGAATTGATTTGCGAAACTTACAATTCAGGTCATGAAATTACGATGACCTCATAAAAGGTAAACAAAATAAATAACCTAAGTCAACTTGATTTAATCTATCAAATTTACGATTAAGGTCATGAGAATGTGATAAACTTATAGAAAACGAATCAAAACAATTCTCAATAAACTCATTATTGAAAGTTTAAAATTAAAAAAAAATAAAATCTAAAAATAGGACACGATAAAACGAACTGAGTCTACCCGGGTTAACCCGCAAAACATGTAACTTGAGTCATAAAACTAAGATAACCTCATAGAAAACAAACCAAAATAAATCATGAATTCTAATTCTCAATTAACTCAATATTGAATGATGAAGTTGAAAAAATATCAATTAAAAAAAACAAAAAAAAACTCGAGTCAATCAAGTTAATCCGCCAAACTCATGATACGGGTTATAATACCGAGCTAACCATGTATAAAGCAAATCAAAATAAATTATAAAACTTAATTTTCAATAAAACTAAATGTTAATATATATATATATATATATATATATATAAAGAGAGAGAGAGAGAGAGAGAGAGATTGAAATGAATAGTGATATCCGAGACAACACCTCTTTTAATTTCTACTACAATAATCTTCTAACGTAAATATAAAAGAACTCCCTAAGAATAGTCTGGTAACTAGTCACGTCCAATTATATGGTTGCCCTTGCTGTAATGGCAGTCAACAGGAGGGAGACCACATGCCTCTTCATGTGTGTGTATCAGTACATGGTATAACTCCACGACCCCTACGGGGAGGGAATAGAATTTTGAAACTAGACAGCCAATTTCAGGTAAGCAAGGGCAGAAAAGAGCTACGTACTGCTTGTGTACAACACACTTACATGCATTTGAGAAGATGAAAAAAAAGAAGAAGAAGATGGATTGATGAATCCATATTTGCAAACAGATAAGCCAATTGAATGTTATAATCTCTCTCCAAGAGCTTGTCAAAAGAGAAATTTGGTTAGGGGCACATAAATTATATAAATAAGTGTTAGAGATTGTATTAACGATTATTTTTTAAAGTGTTTTTTTTTTAGAAATATATTAAAATAATATTTTTGTTAATTTTTAAAAATTATTTTTAACATTTAACATCAAAATGATCTAAAAACATTTAAAAAAATCAATTTAAAAAAATGAAAATAAAAACAAAATAATTATTTTAAAAAATATTTTTTACAAAAAAAATAAACAGACATATCATAAGTAATGGGGTATGGTACATGACTTTGGTATAAGGCAACAAAATAGAGAACTGAACAAATAAAAACACTGCGAAATGATACAAGGAGAAGGCAAATGTAGTGGATGAAAATCAAATCAACTGCATTGTCATCGCTAGAAGCATGGATCGGTGGGTACCCATAGAGCTTCATGAGTGCTTCCAGAGGGTTTTGACAGCCGAAAGAAACATTAATTATTGAGTCCCAAATGTTGCACATCAGAGAGGTTCAAAGACAAACGAACTTTCCTTTTGTTCTTGTTAGCC